>Ga0315298_1002254_pt1 | contig 33136 bp, 30 predicted proteins | sample WHS_1_MG_FD_203077 | JGI IMG/M metagenome (GOLD analysis project Ga0315298, IMG submission 203077) | Extremophilic microbial mat communities from Washburn Hot Springs, YNP, Wyoming, USA - WHS_1_MG | ecosystem: Environmental > Aquatic > Thermal springs > Hot (42-90C) | place: USA: Wyoming... | reverse complement strand
GAGCTGGAAGAGGCCCTCTGCGAGACCCTGAGGCCATACTGGGAGGAGCCCAAGAGGCTGATCAGTCTGGCCGCTTTCCTGTGGTGGCGCGAAGTTGCCGACGCTATCCCGAACTAATCATCGCAAAAGAGTATAAGCGCTTGCGAACTCGGGCCCGGCCAGGCGAGAGTGTGACCACATGAACGAACCGACGCGTCCTACCAAAGAGGATCTGGGAGAAGCGCGGGCGAGCCGGGAGGAACGGATAGCGTTGGATGTGCGGGGAACACTCGCTGGTCCGTATGCGAGACAATTGCGGCAGGCCGTCCGGGCGGCGTTCGGGGAGCCCGGTGCCGTGCTTGATGGGTAGAACGTCGCGCCTCTATATGGAGGAACACGCGAGGAGGGCGGCCGGTTGTACACCGTCGAAGGGGTGGCGCGTGTCGGCGCGGGCGAGCACCCGTGGCGCCTGGTCCTCAAGGTGCTCACACGGTTGCCCGGCCAGGATGACCCGGCGCACGTCCGCTACTGGAAACGTGAGCCGCTGCTCTACGGCCCGGTCTCCTCGAGACCCTTCCCGCTGGTGGCCTGCGCGCACCGCGGTGCTACAGGTGCGACGAGGCGGCGGACGGGACCGTCTGGCCCTGGCTGGAGTACTTTCGGGAGAATGGGGGGCACAAGTGGCCACTCGCTCGCTGGGCACTTGCGGCCAGACACTCGGGCCAGTTCAACGGTGCCTTTGTGGCCGGGCGGCCGCTGCCGAACGCCGCATGGTTGGGTGGGCAGCAGCTGCGCACCTGGTTGGAGACCCAGCGCCCACTCGTCGCGCAGATCGCGGTCGCACCGCTGAATGCGGACGTGCGCCGGTGGTGGCCGCAGACGGTAGTGGATGCCATACTTCGCCTCTGGACGGAGCGAGACGCCTTCGGCACCGCGCTGGAACGGCTGCCCCAGACGTTCTGCCATGGGGACGCCATACGGCGGAACCTCATCTCCCGCCGAGGGATGGACGGGGGCGAGGAGACGGTGGCTATCGATTGGGAGTACGCCGGCCGTTACGCGGGCGGCGAGGAGGTTGGGCAGACTCTGTCGGTGGCCAGCGCGTTCTTCGACGTAGAACCGACCGACCTTCCGACGCTCGACGAGGCGCTCTATGCGGGCTACCTCGCGGGGCTGCACGATGCGGGCTGGCATGGCGACCCACGTCAGGTGCGGTTCGCGTACGCCGCCCACGCGGCCCTGCGAAACGTCTTCAATGCCGTGGGTGCGAGCGTGCCCGACAGAGTCGCGCCTGGCGGCGATCCAGCGGAACTACGGTAACACATGGGATGAGCTTGCCGAACGCCGGGCGGCGGTGCTGCCCTTCCTTCTCGATCTTGCGGAAGATGCGCGCGGTTTGATGGAAACCGTTCAAAGACAATAATGGCGACAAGCCAGACCATTGCACCCCAAAACCATTTGGTCTATAATGCCCTCGCCCACTAATTGGCGGCGGTCCTCAGCGTTGAGGTCGGGGGATGAGAGCAGTGCTCGGACTTGTTCCTGAGTATCCAACGTTGCCGAGGACTGGGTCTTTGAGCCGCACTTTTCGGATACATTCTCGGCGAGGGTTACCGAAAGGGAGAAGCTAGGGGCAAGGTTAGGGATTTCCGCATTGGGGCGTCTCGCCCTCCTCCTTCGGATCTACTAGTGATCGACGTGAAAAGCTCCTACCATATCTCATGTGTTGTGCTGGCCGCTACCGGCTGGTGGCTTAGAGGAAAGGAATACTAACATGGCCAAACACGTGATCGTCGGCAACAGCGCGGCTGGTACCGCGGCCGCGGAGAGGATACGGCGGCTGGACCGTGAGGCGGCAATCACGATCGTCTCCGACGAGCCGGCTCTCTGCTACTCTCGCTGTCTGACGCCCGAGTTCGTCGCCGGAGAGCTTTCCTTCCACGAGATGGCTTACCGATCAGACGACTTCTACCGGCAGTGCCGGATAGGATTGCTGGCCAACACCCGAGCAGTGGCACTCGACCCGACGCGTAAGCGACTGACCCTCGCCGGTGGACAGGAGTTGACCTACGACAAGCTGCTGTTGGCTACTGGGGCACGCCCCGCACCCCTGGCCGTCGAAGGTGCCGACCGGCCCGGCGTCCTAACCCTGCATGGCTATGCCGATGCGGAGTGTCTGGTGACCCTGGCGGATGCCATCGACACGGTACTGATCATCGGCACCGGACTGGTCGGGCTCAGGGCGGCCGAAGCGCTGAGAAAGCGGGGGATACCGAAGGTTGTGGTGATCGCACGAAGGCACAGGGTCCTGCCGCGGAATCTGGACGCCGACGGCGCTTCGATCGTGCAGCAGGCTCTGGAGAAGATGGGCGTCGAGTTCATCTTCGGTGTTCAGCCGCTCGCCTTTCGACCGGCCAGGGGCAAAGAGGATAGCCAGGCGTTGACCGTCGTGCTGAGCGATGGACGGGACCTACAGGTCGATCTGGTCCTCTCCTGTGGAGGTACGGTGCCCAACGCCGAGCTACTCCAAGAGGCCGATGGGGCGGTGCGCCAGGGGATCGTGGTCACGCCAGACATGAGAACGTCGCTGCCCGACGTCTACGCCGCGGGTGACGTGATCGAGATCAAGGACGCGGTCACCGGCGAATGGCGGCGCAGCGGCCTCTGGCCGCTCGCCGTCGAGGCCGGCCACGTGGCGGGCGCGAACATGGCCGGCCATCAGGAAACCTACGACGAGGCGGTTACGCAGCAGAACGCTACCGAACTGGGCGGCGTGCCCATCGTTTCCGTTGGAATCGCCGAAGAGCCGGGGGAAGGCTACCGCGTCGTGTCCCACATCGACAGCCGGCAGCAACAGTATCGGCGCTTTGTGTTCCAAGGGGACCGCCTTGTCGGCGTCGTCCTCGTCGGTGATATTGCCAAGGCAGGCCTCTACCAGGGTTTGATCAAGAGCCGCGCGAACGCCTGGCCTTTTGCCGAGAAGCTCCTCGAAGGGACCTTCTCCTATGCGGACGTTATGGCGCATTCTAACTAGAGGAGGATATCATGGTCGTAGAGAAAACGCTCGATCCTGCCGTGCAGCAGATGATCAATCTTGCCAAGGAACAGGGGATTGCCACGGTTTGGGATCGCCGCGACAACATGCTGCCGCAATGCGGCTTTGGCGAGCTAGGCGTGTGCTGCCGAAACTGTCTGCAGGGACCCTGCCGGATCGATCCCTTTGGCGAAGGGGCGCAGCGGACGATCTGTGGCGCCACGGCCGACAACATTGTGGCGCGCAATCTAGTCCGGGCAATCTCGGCTGGTACGGCCGCCCACTCGGGCCACGCCAAGCACCTTGCCCACACCTTGCGGAAGGTGGCGGAGGGGAAGGCGCCGGCCTACGCCGTTCGGGATGAGCAAAAGCTGATGGCCTTGGCGGCGAGACTGGGAATCGAAGTCGGCGGCCGGTCGATAACCGACCTAGCCCTGGCGGTAGCCGAGGTGGCCCTCGCCGATTTCTCCGAGAAAGAGACTCCGGCGGCCTGGGTGGCCACGACGGTTACGCCGGGACGGGTGGAGACGCTGGCCCGCATCGGCGCGGTGCCTACGAGCATCGACGGTGCTGTGTCCGAGATGATGCACCGCACCCTCTACGGCGTCGACGACGAACCGATCAATCTCCTCCTCGCTGGAATCAAGTGTGCCGTGGCGGACTTTGCCGGCTGCTACATGGCCACGGATCTGGCGGATATTCTCTTCGGCACGCCCCAGCCGGCGATCACCGAGGCCAACCTGGGCGTGCTGAAAGAGAATGCCGTGAACATCGCCCTCCACGGCCACAACCCGGTGCTTTCAGAGTGTCTGGCCAGCGTTGCAGCGGAGATGCAGGAAGAAGCACGTGCGGCCGGCGTCCCGCAAGGGCTCAATCTCGTGGGCGTCTGTTGCACGGGAAATGAGTTGCTGATGCGACGAGGCATCCCTCCCGCTACCCACTCCGTGTCGCAGGAGGCGATTATCTTGACCGGAGCGGTGGATGGCATGGTCGTGGACTATCAATGCATCATGCCCGCACTCGGCGAGCTGTCCAACTGCTATCACACCAAGCTGATCACGACGATGCCGCTGGCGAAGATCACCGGCGCGGTACACGTCGACTTCACCGAAGAGCAAGCCACGGAGAAGGCCAAGGAGATCATTCGCCTGGCCATCGAGGCCTACAAACATCGCGACCCAGCCAGGGTGCGCATCCCCAAGAACAAGAGTAAGGTGATCGCCGGCTTCTCGGCGGAGGCCATCGTCGGCGCGTTGGGTAAGCTGGACGCTTCTGATCCGCTGAAGCCCCTGATCGACAACATCGTCAATGGCAACATTCAGGGTGTCGTGCTTTTCGCCGGCTGCAATAATGTGCGGGTCCTGCAGGACCAGGGCTTCCTGACGATCGCCAAAGCCCTGGCACAGCGTGACGTTCTGCTGCTGGCCACCGGCTGCGGTGCCGGCGCCTTCTCCCGGCACGGGCTGCTTTCGTCGGAGGCGACGACGCAATATGCCGGTCCAGGCCTCAAGGCTGTACTGGGTGCCATTGGCGAGGCAGACGGCCTGGGTGGTCCGCTGCCACCTGTACTACACATGGGCTCTTGCGTGGACAACTCCCGCGCCGCGGCGGTGGCGGTGGCGTTGGCCAACAAGCTAGGGGTAGATTTGGACAAGCTGCCGGTGGTCGCCTCCGCTCCCGAGCCGACCTCCGAAAAGGCGGTCGCCATCGGCACTTGGGCAGTGGCGGCAGGCCTCCCCACGCACCTCGGTGTCGTCCCGCCAGTTCTCGGCAGCCCTGTCGTGACCAAGGTGCTGACCGAAGGCGTGAAGGACCTGTTGGGCGGCTACTTCATCGTCGAAACTGACCCGGCCAAGGCAGCAGACAGGATCTTCGGTGCCATTCAAGAGCGTCGGCGCGGCTTGGGCCTGGCCGCGAAAGGGGGATAGCCGATGAGAAGGGAAGTCTTGGTCCGTCTAGAGAAGTGCTTGGGCTGCCGCTCCTGCGAGATCGCCTGCGCGGTCGCTCACTCGTCAAGCCGGGGCCTGTTCGGAGCCGTGGGCGAAGAACCTCGTCCCCGGCGGAGGGTGCATGTGGAGCAGTCCGGTAGCGTAACCATGCCCCTTTCGTGCCGTCATTGCGAAGAACCTCCTTGCGCCAACGCCTGCATCTCCGGCGCCATGCACGTCACGGAGGACGGCGTGGTAACGAATGTGGGGACAGAGAGGAAGTGCATCGGCTGCTGGATGTGCGTTGTGGCCTGCCCTTACGGTCTGGTGGGCCGCGACGCAGAGCGGAAAGTGGCCATCAAGTGCGACCGTGAATGCGTTGACGAGCGAGGCGTGCCGGCCTGCGTGCGCGCCTGTCCCACACACGCCCTGGTCTTTGCCACGGTAGAGGAGTACGACATGATCAGGCGCCGGGAGTTCGTGGCCAGGGAAATAAGCACCGTTGGCCGGTGAGTAGATGAAGTATCCCATGGGATCGGACGAGAGGACTCTCTGCTACACTCAGAGCTTGTGATCTATTGCCTTCACCTTCCTGGCACCACAACAGATGGTGGCTCACTGCTCGGTTCCGCCACCATCTGTCATGGTTCCCAAATGGAAGCGCCAGTTAAGTCGCAACCTTACAGAATGACAAACCCCGCCCCTGAGCAGTAGCGCCGGAAAGGGACTGTTGCAAGGGGATTGACCGGCTTGGTATAATGTTGCCAAGGTCGCTTCGGTCTGCGCTTGAGTCAATCCTATCGTGGGAAATCTGGGGTAGATGGTAATGGCCTCTGCAAAGGATGACTGGCACCCCTTTCCTCGGTTATCTCTCGAGCGGCCCGTAGAGCATTCCATCTCCCGCGGTTGCCCAATGATCCACGGTCCGTAGTCCCTCCTGGTTCTCTTGCGTCTTGAGACCGTCCGATAGTTTTGGTCCATCCCTCAGCGGCTTGCCCCCGCGCTAGAGACCGCGGACGGCCGGGTAGAAAAGCCGTCGGTTTTGACTGGATGGGCCCTGCCCTACGTTGTCATATCAGCACGTAGTGCCTAGCCGAAAAGGGAATACTATTCGATAGGGGGTTAACATGAGTGTTTACGACGATGCCTTGAAGCTCCACAAAGAGCACCGCGGCAAGATTGCTGTGGTTAGCAAGGTGCCTTTGAGAGACCGTGCAGATCTCAGCGTCGCCTACACCCCCGGTGTGGCCGAACCCTGCCGCGTCATTCACAAGGACCCGGAGCAACTGGACGTCTATACTAGTCGGTGGAACATGGTCGCCGTGGTCAGCGACGGCTCAGCCGTCTTGGGTTTGGGCAATATCGGCGCACGAGCAGCCATGCCGGTCATGGAGGGAAAAGCCGTTCTCTTCAAGGAACTGGGCGGCGTCGATGCTTTCCCCATCTGCTTGGAAACCCAGGACCCGGACGAAATCATCCGCACCGTACGGTTGCTCGAACCCTCCTTCGGTGGCGTCAATCTGGAAGATATCGCCGCGCCAAACTGTTTCTACATCGAACAAGAGCTGAAGAAAATCTGTGGCATTCCTATCTTCCACGACGACCAGCACGGCACTGCCATTGTCGTTAGCGCCGGCCTGATGAATGCCGCCAAACTGACCGACCGCAAGTTGAGCGACCTCAACATTGTGATCAACGGAGCAGGTGCTGCCGGCATCGCCGTCGCGAGATTGCTCTTCTCCCTCGGCGTGGGCGACATTACGATGTGTGACAGCAAGGGCTGTATCACCCTTGACCGCGACGATCTCAACCCGGCTAAGCGCGAGATGGCGACCTTGGGCAACAAGCAAAAGAAGGAAGGCCCATTGCCGAAGGTGATGAAGGGAGCGAACGTCTTCATTGGCGTATCCAAAGCCAATCTGGTGGATGTCGAGATGGTGCGGAGCATGGACAAGGACGCCATAATCTTCGCCATGGCCAACCCAGACCCGGAGGTGCTGCCGGATGTGGCGAAGGAAGGTGGGGCAAAGATCGTCTGCACCGGCCGCTCGGACTACCCGAACCAAGTGAACAACGTAATGGGCTTCCCGGGCATCTTCCGGGGTGCCTTGGACGTCCGCGCTACGGATATCAATGACCAGATGAAGCTCGCCGCCGCCCGGGCCCTAGCTGCCTTGGTGGGTGATGACCTAAGGGAAGACTACGTCCTGCCCAATGCCCTTGACCCGCGCATTGTCCCCGCCGTCGCCGCCGCCACCGCCGAAGCGGCGATCGCCAGCGGCGTTGCCCGGGTCAAGATGAGTGGCGAGCAAGTGGCTCAGCATACCCGGGAGCTCGTCTCCCGCCTGCACTAGGTGGTGGCGAATTTCACCAAGGTTGAGAGGAGTACGCTCAGAGGATGAGAGAGATCCAAGCCCAAGAGATCACCAAGACCGTTTCTCGCCTCTGTCAGGAAGCCAACTACTTCCTGCCTGAGGATGTCTTAAGCGCGTTGCGTAGAGCCAAGGAAACCGAAGAGTCACCGGTAGGCAAGGAGGTCCTCCAGCAGATTCTGGAGAACGCCGAAGTGGCGGAGAAGGAGGGCATTCCTCTTTGTCAAGACTGTGGCTTCACCGTCGTCATGCTCGAGCTAGGCCAGGACGTGCACATCGTCGGCGGTGACCTCCAAGAAGCCATTTTCGAGGGGGTGCGCCAAGGCTATGCCGAAGGCTACTTGCGCAAGTCCATCGCCCGCCAGCCCTATTCAGCACGGGTCAATACCAAAGACAACACGCCGGCGGTGATTCACACGGACATCGTGCCCGGCGACAGACTGAAGATCACGGTAATGCCCAAGGGTGGGGGCAGTGAGAACATGAGTCGGCTGGGCATGTTGACGCCGTCGGATGGCGAGGCCGGCGTGATCGCCTTCGTCACCAAGGCGGTGGACGAGGCGGGCTCCAATCCTTGCCCGCCAGTGATCGTCGGCGTAGGGGTCGGTGGCACCTCGGAGATGACCATGGCGCTGGCAAAGAAAGCCCTCCTGCGCAAGGTTGGCGAACCCAACCCAGACCCCGAGGTGGCCGAGTTGGAGCGCAAGATCCTACAGAGCGTGAACGCCACGGGAGTAGGACCACAGGGTTTCGGTGGACGGACCACGGCGCTGGCAGTGCATGCCGAGGTCTTCCCAGCGCACATTGCCAGTATGCCGGTGGGCGTGAACATCCAGTGCCATAGCGCTCGGCACAAGGAAGCAGTACTGTAGGAGGTAGCGATGAAAACCATTTCCACGCCCCTCACCGATGCGACCGTCGCCGAGTTGAGGGCCGGCGACCAGGTAATGATCAACGGAGTCATCTATGTTGCACGCGATTCGGCCCACAAACGGATCGTCGAAGCGATGGACCGCGGCGAGTCGCCCCCCTTCGACCTAAAGGGCCAGATCATCTACTATATGGGCCCGTCACCAGCAAGGCCCGGGCGCCCGATTGGCGCCGCCGGACCGACGACCAGCGGGCGCATGGATGCCTATTCGCCACGCTTGATGGCTAGCGGTCTGAAAGGGATGATCGGTAAGGGCATCCGGAAGCCACCGGTGAAGCAAGCGATGAAGGAATACAAGGCCGTCTACTTCGCGGCGATCGGCGGGGCGGGGGCCCTGATCTCCAAGGCGATCAAGAAGTCGGAGCTGGTCGCCTATGAAGAATTAGGTGCCGAGGCGGTGCTCCGCCTCGAAGTGGAGAATTTCCCGGTCACCGTGGTGAACGACATATACGGTGGCGACCTGTACGAGGAAGGTAAGGCCAAGTATCGCCAACCGGAGGCAGTCAGAGTTGGTTAGCGGAGGGCCGTAACGGCCGCCCGGACCAGAAAGCCCCCGAGACTCGGCGCCTATCCGACATAAGCCGTTCGCGAAAGCCACCGCGTTGTCGGTGGCTTCTGTGCTTCGCCGCTTCTTGAAGGGGGAGGACGCCTCTACTCGGGTCGACACCTGATTCCGTCCTTCTGCAGAAGGACTGGAACGACGATTGCGTGTGCCTGGATTCTGGCTTTCGCCGGAATGACGATGATGACAGGGACAAGGGGTCGAGGTGAGATGACAGTGCCAATCTCACCGCCACACTTGCCACCAGTGTTGCCTTGGTTCTTTCTCGGGCGGCAGCGGGATTCTGGTTAGAGCGGCGGTCAGGGCATCCCGCAGGTAGTCGCGTTCCTCAGCCAATTGCTGAATGATGGTGTGAAGCCTTTCGATCTCGGCCAGTGCCGCGGAGAGGTCCGCAGGCTTCGTCCGAGCCTGTGGTGCGCCCTTGTCTGATAGATAGTCTGAGATACCCGGCATTCGGTCGGCGAGTGAATCGCGTACTGACCCACCTGATTCCGCAACCCATCGCCTGATCTCCATCCCAGTCTTTCCCAAGCGCTGAGCAGCCTCTGCCAGGGTAATCCATTTGCCCAATGTCATGTCATCCTCCCTGCCGATCATGGCGCCATCGGTTTACTCCGTATCATACCATATTCGGTGGTTTGAGTAGGCCGAGGCGAAGTGGTACAATATCGCCAGCGACCCCATCGCACCTTTCGGAATCAGAGGCGGATCAATACGCTGGCAAAAGGCTTGTTCCTTCGAGGATGGAAACGTCTCGGCCTAAGGGGCCGGGACATCCTGCTTATATACCTGCCCATAGGCATCGTGACTGCGGTAGTCGCCGGTTTCGTCTTCACCTCGCTGGGAGGCAAACGAGGAGGGTCGGAAACTGAACTGGCCGGCACGGCGGTCGTTGGGCCGGGGGATCCGCTGCCATCTCAGGCAGAGGTAGTTCGCCCGCCTGGTCCCGCCCGCCTGCAACCAGTCTCCTCTGCGCAGGAGATTGCCGTTGCCGCCGTCAACGACGAAGTGATTACGTTGGCCGAGTTGCGCCAGCGCTCAAACCTTGATCAAGTCCTCTATACCCTCGCTACGCCGGAACGGATCGATTTCCAGAGCGAAAACGGCCGCGAGGTATTTTGGCAACTCCAGGAGGAGTCGCTGTCAAACCTAATCGGAGAGAAGGTTGTCGAGCAACTGGCCAGGCCAAGTGGCATCACGGTGCAGCCAGGAGAGGTGGAGGACGAAATCCAGCGCCTTCTGAAGACTAACAACGTGACAAAGGAGCAACTGACTGCAGCGCTAGAGCAACAGGGAGTCCCCTACGACGATTTCGTGGCGATGGTCGAGAAAGTGACCACACTGAACAAGTTCGTCGAAAACGTTGTGCTGCAGGGAGTGGACGACGACGAGCGGAACATGGCCGCAAAGGCATGGTTCGACGATATATACGACGAGGCGAACATCAAGATCTACTACAACTCTGGTGCACAACAGGACGACAGCCTGCTGCAGAAAGCAGAAAGCGCAGCTAGGGCCTACACCGCTTCCCGGCCGAACGGCCCCGTCACGGTTAAGGCGCGGGATCTCGGCAGCCACGTGCAGGTAGATGTGTTCAAGGATGGACGATTGATTCAGGAGCTCGTCTACATGGGAGGTGAAGATGTCAAGGAGATCGTCTGGGGCTAGGTGATCATCATGCGAGGTTTGGATCGGGCGAAGCCGGGATGACGAGGATGGCAGTAACGAGGATAGATAGGACATGATTGAGATTGGCATGAGCCCAGTGTTGTTCACCATCGGGCCCTTGACTATCCGTTGGTACGGGCTAATGATGGCCCTCGGAGTGATCGTTGCTGTGACTGTCATTGCTCGTGAGGCGAAACGGAAAGGCATGGATCCGGATGCTTTCTACTCGATGGCCGTCTATGTTCTGGTGGCTGGGTTGATCGGCGCCCGCGCAGGGCACGTCATAGACCGACTCGACTACTACCTAGCCAATCCTGACCATATCTTTGCCATCCAAGAAGGTGGTCTCGCGATCTATGGTGGGCTGATCGCCGGTTTGATCGCCGGTCTAGCCTATGCCAGAATCCGGCATATGCCGATTGGCAAGACGGCCGATGTCTGCGCTCTGGGCTTGATCCTCGGTCAAGCAGTGGGGCGCCTCGGCTGCGTAGTCAACGGCGACGCGTGGGGAGCCCCGACCAATCTGCCGTGGGGCGTAGTCTACACTAACCCTGAGGCACTCATCCCTCCTCATCTGCTAGGGGTATCCACCCATCCATACGCGATCTATGAGATAATCTGGGATCTCATGATCTTCGCCGGTTTGCTGTTCATGCGAACCAGGGTGGCAACCAGCGGCGCACTCTTCTTGACCTACGCGTTGGCGTATGCAGTGGGACGGTTCTTCCTGACTATGGTACGTGAGGAAGGATCCGTACTCTGGGGTATGCAGCAGGCGCAAGTGATCTCGGTGCTCACCATCGTGATCGTCGTGCCCTTGCTGGTAGTCGTCCTTATGCGCGAGGCCAACGCGGGGCGACCGAGCGATCAGAGCGAGTCCGTGCCCAGAACCTAGACGCGGTTGTGAAGTGGCGATGATCGACGAACTTGAGAATATCTCGCCTCGCCGGAAGGCATTCGACCGGGCGGTGGTCGGCGCCGTCGACGCCGCTGTGCGCTTCGTCGTCGTCCACTGGCTGCTGTTGGTCAACACGGTCAGCTTGGGATACACCGTACTGCCTGTGTTGGCGCCACTCTTCATGTATTGGCACATTGATTGGTTGGGGAGATTGGTCTACGCTATCTACCGGCCTGCTTGCCACCAGCTGCCCTACCGGTCGTTCTTCCTTTTTGGCGAGAAGTGGGTCTACACGACAAGGGACTTACAGGCCTATCTCAATCCGGCGGACCCGGCTAGCCTGCTGGGCAATACACAGCTAGGGTTCAAGATGGCCTTCTGTGAGCGAGACTTCGCCATCTACGGATCGTTCTTCCTCGGCGGGATGATCTTCGCCGTCTTGCGAGGCCGTCTGAAGCCCCTGCCGTGGCTGGTCTACGCCGTGCTGATCATGCCGATGGCCGTCGACGGCTTTACCCAACTGCTCCTTCTCCGAGAGAGTACTTGGGAACTCCGCGTCATCACCGGCATGCTCTTCGGCTTCGCCACCGTATGGCTCATCTACCCTTACCTCGACAGGGAGCTCCGGAAGTCCAGGGACTCTTCCTATGTTCCCGGGCGGCGATCCGATGGCCAGGAAGCTAGCGCCGCAGAGAGGATTTCGGAGGAGCCAAGGTAGATGGAAGGCGAGAACGTCAGCCTGGCCATCGCCTTCGGCGCGGGTATCCTGTCCTTTATCTCCCCGTGTGTACTGCCCTTGGTGCCGGTGTATATCGCCCATCTTACCGGAGCATCGGCATCGATTGTGAACCCAGGCACTCGCCGCAAGGCAGCGTTTATCCAGGCACTGTTCTTTGTCATTGGTTTTACCTCGATCTTTGTCGCAATCGGCGCCTCGGTCGGCCTGATTGGCTACCTCATGTACGACAATATCGACATCTTCCGTAAGATCGGCGGCGTTGTGCTAGTCGTCATGGGTCTACACACGACAGGAGTGTTCCAGATACCGCTCCTCTACCGAGATAAGCACCTGCGACTGGAGACACCGGGGAAGACCGGCTACCTGTCATCGCTGCTAGTAGGCGTTGTCTTTGCCGTGGGATGGAGCCCTTGCATTGGCCCGATCCTCGGGGCAATCTTTGCCCTTGCCTTCAACTCGCAGACGGTGTGGCTGGGAGCTTCCTTGCTCGCTGTATATTCGCTTGGCCTTGGCATGCCTTTTCTAGCCACGGCCCTCGCCATTGGTACGATGACGCGGCACCTGAAGCGCCTCAACCGTCATATGCAGATGATAGAGCTCGCCAGTGGCTTGTTTCTCATGGCGATGGGCATTACCATATTCGCCGATCTATTGGGAAGGCTTTCGGGTCTCTTGTCCGGTTTGGGTATTGGAGCCATCTAACATGACCTGTCAGCTTTCAGCTATCGAGCCATCATTCCCCTTTTCAACAGGATGGCGCGGCTGCTTGTGCGTCGCCCCCTCAAGGTGAGTGACGCGTGCGATGACCGATGCCAAGGCCATGGCGTGGCGGGTTCGGCCGGGCGATAGCTGAGAGTTGCCGGCTGATCGCTTTCGGCTTCCTGGGAGGAAAACAATCACATCATCTGGGCGAAAGACAAGACGCAAGCCCCCGAATCGGACTGTGGCGCACCGCCGGCGGATCTCACCGCGCACGATATATCTGGCGCTCATGGCCGGTTTGCTGGTGTGCATGATGGGCACGCTAGTCTTTACGGCGGATTCGCGGCGTATGGAAACGCCGACGGAGGCACCAGCCGTCGCGACCCCGACACCGCCCGTTTATGGCCCGGCTGCTCCCACAGCCGCGCCCTGAGCATGACCAGCGGCGATCACGCCAATAGAGACTAGCCCAGAATATAGCACGCTTCAGGCAGTTGTTCAGGTACGCCTGGCGTAGAGCGCCATTTCATCTCGCATTCTGAGCCAGCATGAAAGATGGAAGACGAGGAGCACCGGCAACTGCAATAACTTGAACTGGAACCAGCCGGCATTCTCCAACTTAGCTCGCTTTCCGATATTCCGCGGATCGATGATATCCTGCTGCACGATCTCGAGCACTGTGAATCCGGTCCGCTCGAGTAAGGCCGTGAGCGTCTCCTCGGAGAAGTGAAAGAGGTGCATCGGCTCGTGTTCGATCTGGTACAGCGTTTCGAGGGGCCGGCTCAATTTGCCGCCGGTCAGCCGGTAGGCCAAGAATGAAAGGCGGGAGAAGAGACCGGCGACGTTGGGCACCGACAAGGCGAGAATGCCTCCTCGCCTTAGCTTCGCTCTAATCGCTGCCAGAGCCTCGCACGGATCAGAGACATGTTCGAGGACATTCCACATGGTAACCGCGTCGAACTCCTCATTGAGTGTCCCAACCTGTCCTATGCCACCCTCACGCACGTCGAGCCCATATCTTTCCCTAGCATAGGCTGCCACCTCTCTGGAAGGCTCCAGGCCGATCGCACGGCAGCCATGCCGGCGGGCTACGTCGAGAAACCAGCCAAAGCTGCAGCCAATGTCGAGGATGCTCAAGGGTATGGTTTCCTTGTGGGGAAGCTCACGAGAGGCCCGCAGATGCTGCTCCAACCGAGCGAACGATGCTTCGAAGATGCGCTGGCGAAAGGAACCGTAGTAGTCGACGTACCCTGCGAGGTCAAGGTGCTCATAGTAGGCGCCGCTCGCCGCTCGGGCGCCAGTCTTCGGGGTGGTCTGGGGTGTGACAAACACGATGCCACAGTGCAGGCACTTGGCGACCGCAAGGCCACGCATGAGTGCGAGTTGACAGACACGCGGGCTATCGCATAGCGGGCATTTGGCGCTGGTCAACAAACGCCTCCTAGTCCAGTATAGCACAACCGCCGGATGGCGGTTAGGGCATCAAACGCGACCAAGAATCGTTCCGGTAACGTAGCACGGGGGTTTGTTCCCTGCTCGGGCAGAAGCTAGGGACAAGTCTCTGCGCCACGAATTGCAAGGTATGGGACAGGCTCTAACCTGTCTTGGTGAGAATGACGACGTGAGCACCACCAGCCTCGTTCGCCTGCTCCTCCTCGGCGACAGTGAAGCCCAAGTCGGCGAGCCTCGGCAGTGGGATAGAGGCCCCTGATTCCCCAGGGATGCTGTGCGCCCAGTTGAGGAGCCGACCGGTGGCATCATCCTCCCGCAAATAAGCGCTGTCGACGATTACGACCCGCCCGCCAATAACGAGAACGCGATAGATCTCTCGGAGGGGCCCAACCTCCCGCACGTATCCCGCGGGAAAAGTAAGCACGACGCAATCGAAGGCGTTGTCGACGAAGGGAATGGCTTCAGCGCGGCCGCGAACGAGACAGCAGGGAAACCCACGCTTGCGCAAGTTGCGACGGGCCAGGCGGACCATCTGGCGCGACAACTCGAGGCCGCAGCAGGAGTAGCCACGCTCCGCTAAGTCAGCAAGCAAATGCCCGGGGCCCGGTCCGATCTCCAATACCCGCCGCCCGTAGAGCCCGGTCAGCGCTGCCCGTTGCCAGGTACGCCACTGCCCCTTGGAGACGAGACTGCTGACCAGGTCATAGGCCCAAGCAAACTGATGATAAAGAAGCTCAAAGGCGAAAAGTAGCAGAGTACGCTTGAGCTTCCACCCTCTTTTCACTATATCTAAGGCGTGGGTGCGGCCGCGGGCGCTGGAACAGCCGACGTGGCAGAGGGTGTCGGGCTGGTCTCTGGCGACAGCGTTTCTGTCGCCACCGGCATCGGCGTCGGCGTAGGCACCGCTTTCGGCGGCGTCGTCAACCAGTTCTTGAGGTCGGTCATCGTATACGAAGACACTAGATAGACCGTATCGGCATCAGCCCTCTTGAGGTAGATACCGCTGCTATTCGGATTGTCGCCGCCCACCAGTAGCGATTGAGCCTCGCCCCCCTTGACGCCGATGTTAACTTCCCACTGGGGCTTGTCCAGTCCAAAGTCTGCCAGGTTGTCTGGCTTGTCCGCGATCACCCGCTCGGCTTGCAGCGCTGCCAATTGAGAGGCGACTGCACCAACCTGGGACTGCTCGGCCTCGAGCTTCTCGGGCTGGTCGATCATCCATTTGCCATCGTCGCCCTTCTTCACTACGACGGACCGATCTCCCTGCTTGACCTCGATGGTATCGACGTCCGTGGCCTTCAGCGAGGTGATTTGGAGTTCCTTCTTGGGGGCGCTCCCACTGGTAGCCGGCGGATTGCGGAGTTCGACGAAGTAGACTATGACGCCCACCAAAGCCAACAAGGCCAGCAAATACGCTGTCGATCGGTAGCTCATCGCCTATCTCCTCCTCCACCAGACTGTCGCCCCTGCCAGCAGGACAATGGCCGGTACAAGGGCGGCGCTGGTGAACATGATGGTATTGGTCTGATTTGAGGTCAGAATGACCGTTCGGTTCTCTGGGGGCTTGGGGCTAATGGCGATTAGTTCCTCGGACTCCGACAGCCAGTTCACGGCATTGACGAACAGACTCTGGTTGCCGCCGGCAGTGACAAAGCCGTTGGACGCGAATTCAGTGTTGCCGAAGAGCACTGCACGGGTGCTGTTTGCCTGCGACGTGTCATTCTTATTGTCTCCCTGTCCTGCAGTGCCCGCCGTCGTGGTTTCCACCGAGAGGCCAAGGGTTAGCGGGCCTTGGGTATCCTGTCCTTGGTCGAAACGTGCCACCTGCTGATCCGTCTCTAGCCAACTGCGATCGCTAGTTTCTGCGAGCTTGGTGAACGTCACGCCTTGTGGCTGGTCCTGAGGTACCACGATAGACCGCGCGAAGGGAAAGACTGTCATCGGCAGACCGTTGGTGATCTTGCTGAAAGGGTACTTGCTCACAACGACTGTTGCCACGTCGTTGAAGAAGGCAGCCGCTGGATCGACCACCACACCTTGGCCGAACTGAAGGTTCCACTTCTTCACAAGGTCGTCTAGCGAGGCTTGCGATCTCGGGTCCAGCATGAGCATCACCTTACCACCCTGATCGATGAATCCCTGAATCACTTCTTTCTCTTTATCAAGCAGTGCCGTCTGAGGACCGGCGATCACCAACGTGCCCATGTCTGGGGTCAATTTCGGATTCGTAGTCAGGTTGAGCGTCTCCACCTTGTAGTTGTTGTTCTGCAAGGCCTGTTTGACTTGACTGTAGCCGTCACGGGCCGTGCCATCCGGGCTTCGCTCCCCATGGCCGGTGAGGAAGTAGACGGTCTTCTCGGGAGAGGTCAGCTTGACGAGGGCCCCTGTGAAGTCACTCTCCGAAGCATTTAGGACATCTTGGCGTTTGTCGCCGCTCTGAAACACGACCGTGCCATACGAGGTGATCTGGAACTGCCGCGCGATTGCCGGTTTGGTATCAGGGTCGACATAGTCGACCTTGATCTTGTCAGTGTGTAGTGAGTACTCCTTGAAGAGGTCTTGGGCTGTCTCAAGCTGAACATCGCCTGTTTGATAGAAAGCGGTCACCGTGACCGGGTCCTTGAGGTTCTTTAAGACGTTGATTGTCTGTGGGGAAAGGGTGAACTGCTTGTTCGCCGTCAGATCCCACCGGGTGTAGTGGCGGCTGGCCAGAAAGTTCAAGAGGCCAAGAATGGCGGCGAAGGCCGCCAGCATAATCAGCGCGTTCCCACCGTAGCGCATGTACCGACCACCGGCGACCGATCTGGTTTCAGCGGGCAGCGTCCAGACGAACACGCCGAGCAGGACGGCGCCGACTGCTGCCATGGTGATGCTCATTGGGCCAAACTGGCCGGCCACTAGGTAGGAGACCACCGCGCCAAGTAGGGCAAGCAGGCCGAGGACGCCAGCCGACAGGCCGATCTTCCATGATTGACTAAGCACTAGCGCCACCTCCTTGTTTCAAGGGACCGGATCGTGGCGAAAAGGGCGAAGGCGATCAGACTGAGGTAGAATACCACATCCTTGGTATCGACGATCCCTTGGGCGAATTCCGAGTAGTGATCGACAACCCCCAGGTAGCGCACGATGGCACCTAGGTTCGTGCCTAGATAATCCGCGGCAAAGCCGATTAGCCACAACGCCAGAAGGGCTACAAAGCTAATCACCGCGGCGACAATTTGGTTCTGCGTCAGCGACGAGGCCAGCAACCCAATCGCTAGGAAAGTGCTACCCAGCAGCAGCGCACCGATGTAGCCAGAGAGGATCGGGCCGACATCGGGATTACCCAAGTAGAAAAGCGTCGCCGGGTAGTAAGCAGTGAAGACCAACATAGTTACCAACAAGGCTAACCCACCGAGGAACTTGCCGAGAACCACCTCGGCGTCTCGTACCGGCAGGGTAAGTAGCAACTCGATGGTGCCAGCGCGCTGCTCCTCGGCCAGTAAGCGCATCGTCAGGGCTGGAGATACGAGCATTAGAATGATCGCCATATTCCCGAACAGGTAGCGCAGGCTAGCCTCACGTGTCGAGAACAGGATTAGTGCGAAGAGCAGACCGTTGATCGCCAGGAAGGCGGCGATCACGACATAGGCCACGGGCGAGGCGAAGTAGGCTCGCACCTCTCTCCCGGCAATCGTCAGCACGTTGTTCATTTAGGCATTCTCCTCCTCTTTCGTGGTCAGCTTGAGGAAGATCTCCTCCAGGCTCATGCTCACTGGCCGCATCTCTAGGAGGTCCCAGCCGGATTCGACAACGGCGGCGGCCAGTCTGGCCCGCACGTCTCGTCCGAGAACGCTCTCGACCACGAACTTGCCCACCGGCGGCTCGCTGGTCTCCTGCGCCACGTGCAGCACGTGCTCCAATCCCTTGAGCTTGGCGCTCACGGCATCGGCGGGGCCGGCGACCTCGAGATAGATATGCTCCGAGCCCCTCAAGCGCCGGGTCAGGTTCTCTGGCGTATCCTCGGCCACGACCTGCCCCTCGTTGATGATCACCACCCGGTTGCAGGTCATGCTCACCTCGGGCAGGATGTGCGTACTCAGAATGATGCTGCGTTCACCCCCGAGGCTCTTGATCAGCTCGCGGGTCTCGATAATCTGCTTCGGGTCTAAGCCTACTGTCGGTTCGTCGAGAATGAGTACCTCTGGCGCATGAAGCAGCGCCTGGGCGATGCCCACCCGCTGACGATATCCTTTCGATAGCTTGCCGATCAGTTTGTCGACAACGTCGCCGATCCGACAGGTCTCCACGACCTCGTCGATACGCTCCTCGCGTTCAGCGCGCGGGATACCTTTTAGCTTGGCGACAAATTCGAGGTAGTCGTACGGCGTGAGGTCTGTGTAGAGTGGCACTGTCTCCGGCAAATAGCCCAAACGCCGCCGCACCTCCAGCGATTGTTCCCGAACGTCAAACCCAGCCACTTTCGCCGAGCCGCTAGACGCCGGCAGGAAGCCGGTAAGGATGCGCATGGTCGTCGTCTTCCCCGCGGCATTTGGGCCAAGAAGTCCAAGGATCTCTCCTTTGTCTACGTGAAAGCTGACGTCGCGAATAGCTGGGCGTTCGCCATAGTACTTGCATAGCTTCTCCACTTGGATCATAAGCTCTGCTGAAGCCCCCTTTGTCCAAAATCGACCTTTAATCCGACGGAAATGACTCCACTACCTTTACTAGTTCTGGAAGGGGCAACCCTCCCTCTAGGCAAATCATCACGCGCCCCCTCCGGCCTAGCAGCACGTTTGCCACACGCGGATCCGTCCCGGGGCGCCGACCGTACTGCCAGTCCCGGCCGGCGATAACCACGCCACTGCTCTCGGCAAGGCTCCCTGGGTCGAGACGCACACTGTAGACCCGGCTCTCGTTCAGGCGGAGGATAGTCCCAGGGTCGTCACGGAAAACCATCTCCACTTGCATGATTCTTCCCGACCGCCGGTCGTTCCCTAAGGTCAACCGCTCCAGCCGGATGCCGCTCGGCAGGTAGGCCGGCACTGCCATATCCTCTTCGGCTTGCAGGGGGGGCGACGCCGGGAAGGTCAACGCTAGCACCACGTGCGCCGCTAGGGCGTCTAGTGGTGTGGCGAGGTCGTCCCTGGGGGTGACTTCTTCTGCAACAGGCGCTGTGGTAAGCGCCGATATCTGCTCAGGGTTGCCAGTCCCGCTGGCTCTCCAAACGTACCAGACGCCGATGCCCGCCAGACAGATCACCGTCGCCAGTGCGCTGCCATAAGCTATCGTAGGAACGCTACTGGCACATGCCAACCGGATCCTTCGGAGGAAACGGTGGGGCCTACGCGATTGCAACGACCGGCGGAAGAGTGGCAATGTCCTCCCCGGCGAGGCCCCGCGGCGAGTCCGGACTCCGGCGTTCGCCGGAACGTTGGGGCCGGGGGACTGGCCAGCGGAGGCCTTTCCTTCGCCCCCGTGGCGAAGGCTGGGGCGAGATGACAGAGTCGCCTCTCTTGCCCAGGCGGCGAAGACCTTGTTTCTGACCGTGGGAGAGGGGAACGTACGGGGAAGACTGCGGAGCACTTCGCGATTGCGCCGGAAAAGCCCTAGCACCTCACTGCAAGCCGAACAGCTTGCGAGGTGACAAAGAAGAAGCCGCTCTTCATCTTTCGTCAGCGCCCCGTCAAGGTACCTAGAAATCAGTTCTTGGAGACTCTTGCAGTTCATCTCGCTCCGCCGGGGAGAGGCGCGAAGCCCACGGCCCCAGATGCAAAGCCCGCCACCACACTTAGCGCGAAACCGAGCTAGCGGTTGGCTTCGCCGCTTCCAGGGGAGAGCGCCGCATAGGCCGCGGCAAACTTTGTACGAGCGCGCGAGAGGCGGGTCCAGATGGACGGCTGCGAGAATCCGGTGATCTCGCCAATCTCTTGGCATGAGAAGCCTTCCACATCCCTCAGCACCAGGCAGAGGGCGTCCTTAAGGGACAGCTTCGCCAGTGCCTGCCGCACCAGTTCGCTCTCCGCGACCGTACCAGAAAGGTCACCGCGAGGATCGGGGATGTCCTCGTGGCCCTTGGTCAGCGGCAGCCAGCTGATGATGCGGCGACGACGAAGAGTGTCGAGGCAGATGTTGGAGGCAATGGCGAACAGCCATGATCCAATCCGCTCCTCATCCGCTAGCCGGGATATCGACCTGAAGGCGCGCAAGAACGTCTCTTGGGTAACGTCGTCCGCATCGTGGCGGTTCCCTAACAGCCGATAGGCATGGCTGTGAATGCGGCTAGCATACTCCTCGTAGATCAGCGCGAAGGCACCGACATCACCAGTGCGGACCCTCTCCACCACACCGTGAAGGGCGAAGGTGGCGCTCTGCATAATCCCCTTTCACATCTTAAGACGATTCGGCGGGGCGAGATCTTGCAGTCGGTATTATATCAACTGCCAGCGGATTTTGCGCGTGTGCTATAATTTGTAGTCACCTTGAGAATCTAGCTTTCAGCTTTCAGTCCCGAGCCGTCATTCGGGCGAAGGCCCAAATGACAGGGGTCTGCTGATGGCTGGCAGCTTCCAAAAGGGGTTTAGCCTTTGATCGATCTGGATAATATTCTCTCGATGGTGAGCAAGCCGGGGCGCTACACCGGCGGTGAATGGAACTCCGTCGTCAAGGACTGGGAAACGACCGAGCTGAAACTGGCGCTGGCGTACCCGGACATCTACGAAATCGGGATGTCCAACCTTGGGCTGGCCATTCTTTATGATATTGTGAATGGGTTACCCTATGCGCTTGCCGAGCGGGTTTATGCGCCCTGGCCAGACATGGAACAGGCGATGCGACGGGAAAGGATCCCACTGTTCAGCCTGGAATCGCGGCGGCCAGTTCGTGACTTCGATCTAGTCGGCTTCTCCTTGGGATACGAGTTGACCTACACCAATGTGCTGAATATGCTGTCTCTGGCCGGGATTCCCCTGCTGGCGGCCGAACGCACGGCGGTCGACCCTTTGATCATCGGCGGTGGCAGCTGCGCTCTTAACCCAGAGCCTGTCGCCGATTACTTCGACCTGCTAGTGCTGGGGGAAGCCGAAGAGGCTCTGCCAGAACTGTTGGCGCTGTATCGCTGGTGGCGAAGCGGCACAGGGCATGAGGGCAAGCACCGGCACAAAGAGGACTTCCTCCGACAGGCCGCGCGCCTCGAAGGCATCTACGTACCTAGTTTTTACGTGGTCGACTATCAGCCGGATGGCACTATCAACGCCATCAGGCCGACGACGGCGGAGGCGAAGCAAGTCGTAAGGCGGCGGATCGTCGACTCGTTGCCAAAACCGCTCACGAGGCCGATCGTGCCGTACTTGGAGACGGTGCATGACCGGGCAATGGTCGAGATTCAGCGTGGCTGCACCCGTGGTTGCCGCTTCTGCCAGGCGGGGATCATCTACCGGCCAGTGCGGGAGCGATCGAAGGAAGAGATCCTCGCTGTCGTCGAGGAACTGCTGGAGAACACCGGGTACAACGAGCTCTCGCTAGTCTCCCTCAGCAGCAGCGATTACCCCGAGATCGAACCACTAGTCGGCGCGCTCGTAGACAGGTATCGGGATCTGGCGATATCCCTGCCTAGCTTGCGGATCGATAGCTTCTCAGTGAACCTCGCCGAGCTTGTGGAGAGGCAGAAGAAGACCGGCTTCACCTTTGCGCCCGAAGCAGGCACCCAGCGGCTGCGCGACGTCATTAACAAAGGGGTCACTGAGGATGATCTCTTGCGCACCGCCGAGGCCGTCTTTAGCCATGGCTGGACGACGCTTAAGCTTTACTTCATGATCGGCTTACCGACGGAGACGATGGAGGACGTGCAGGGCATTGTCGATCTGGTCCATAAGGTCCAGAGCATCGGCCGGCAGCACGCCGGGCGCCGTCTGCAGTTGCGGATCAGCGTTTCCACCTTTGTGCCCAAAGCACACTCGCCTTTCCAATGGGTAGCTCAAGAAACGGCTGAAAGCTTGCGTCCTAAGCACGAACTGCTCCAGAGGGGCCTACATAGTCCCGGCATCCACCTGTCCTGGCATGATCCTAAGGTGAGTGCCATCGAAGCGGTGCTTTCGCGGGGAGACCGCAAGCTGGGCGACGTCGTGCGCAGGGCCTGGGAGCTTGGTTGTGTTTTTGACGCCTGGAGTGAGCACTTCCGTCACGACCTCTGGCTTCAAGCGTTGCAGGATTGTGGGCTGAGTCTCGATCACTACGCTCACCGCCAACGGGCGCTGGATGAGGTGCTGCCTTGGTCGCACCTGAGTTCGGGCGTCAGCGCGGCCTTTCTGCGCCGGGAGTGCGAGAGGGGATGGAGGGCAAGGGCCGTTTCGGACTGCCGCCAAGGGATTTGTGGCAACTGCGGCCTTCAGCCACCGGCGGGACCATGTGCCACGTCTCGCCAGAAGACCGATTCTCAGCAACACTCAGACCAACCGAGGGTCTTGTCACAGGGGACGGAATGCAGAGCCTCGGAAGAAAAGCATATCCTAGGACCGCACTCGTCTGGCCTGTCTACGCAGGCACTGGAGGCTCGCCTAAGGCAGGCGACCCCAGGCGCTCCTTCCGGGACTATAGGCGTCGCGTCTGGTCATACAGGCATCCATAGCAGGTGCGATTCCAGAGATCCGCAAACGGGCGTCACAGTAATAGGGGAAGAGCCGAGTACGGATCCGAACTCGACGGCACGTCTCCGCGTCACCTACTCGCGTAGCGAACCTTGTCGCTATGTCCCTCACCTTGATTTGATCCATCTCTGGGAGAAGGCTTTGCGACGTGCTGGGTTGCCCCTCGCCTATTCGCAGGGTTTCAGCCCGCACCCCAAGATCTTCATTGCTCTGCCGCTGCCGGTGGGTGTGACTAGCGAAGCGGAACTGATGGAAATCGGCTTCTCGGAACAGTTGACGCCAGAGTACTTTGCCGGACGGGTGGCACACCAATTGCCGCCAGGCATTAGCGTTGGAGAGGTACGCGAGGCGCCTGGTCGGGGCAAGGCCCTGCAGGCCCTGGTGCGAGCTGCAGAGTATCGGGTGCTGGTAGCGGACGAGCGCCCCGAAAGAGATCTGGAAAAGGCCATTGACGACCTGCTCTCGGCCGCACAGTTGCCGAGAGAGTGGGTGAGGGAAAAGGGCGTCCGCCGCTATGATCTTCGGCCCCTGGTCGTCCGTGTTTGGCTTATCGGTGAGGAGCGCGGCTACTGGTCGTTGGGCATGGTCCTGCGGGCCGGTCCACAGGGCGCGGGAAGACCAGAAGAAGTACTGGCGTCGCTGGGGTGTACGGCCAGGGCGCGCCTGATCCATAGAGTGCGGTTGATCCTTGAGGAGCAGGACGAATGATGGATGACGGTCAAAGAGAACAAGCGGTAGATAGGGAGGAATCCTTTGTTCCCACAGCAAAGGAGAATGGCCCGAATGCCGGTCGGCCTCGGGATGGTGGAATCATAGATCCCGCGCGGCAAGAGAAAGCTCGCGAGTACTCGCGGATCAAACACAAGCTCTTTGCCGTCGATCTGGGCTTGAGTGCGCTGGTGCCGGTCCTCTGGCTCGTGACGGGTCTATCCGTTTCGGTGCGCGATCAACTGCCATTTGCGCTTCCGGTCCAAGTGGCGCTCTACGTGCTCGTCTTCGGGGGCAGTCTGGCCTTGGTCTTCGCCCCACTGACCTTCTACTCTGGCTTCGTCCTGCCCCATCGCTATGGGCTTTCCACACAGTCCTTACGTGCCTGGCTGTGGGACGGTATCAAAGGGGGGCTGCTGAGTGGCGTTTTCGGTTTGGCGATCGTCGAGATCATCTACTTCTTGCTGTCTGCCTTCCCAACCACCTGGTGGCTCTTCGCTGCCACCGTGATGCTGTTCTTTACCGTGGTACTCGCCAACCTGACGCCGGTGCTGATCCTGCCTCTGTTCTACAAGCTCACGCCCCTACAGGATGAGCAGTTGGTCGCGCGGTTGATGAAGTTGGCGGAAAGGGCGCACACGAAGGTGCGTGGCGTGTATACCATGGATCTGAGCAGCAAAGGGACGGCGGCCAACGCCGCGCTCACAGGCTTGGGCAACACGCGATGCGTAGTACTGGGCGATACGTTGCTAGACAAGTATAGCCACGACGAGATCGAGGCCGTCCTAGCCCATGAGCTAGGACACCACGTGCATCACGATATCGCGAAGGGGATCGTCGTGCAGATCGTCCTCACCACGGCCAGCTTCTACCTCGCCAGCGTCGGGCTCTTCTTTGCTGTCGACCGCCTTGGCTTCCATGGCGTCGCGGATATCGCGGCCTTCCCGGTCTTCATCTTGGTAACCGGGGCCTTCATGTTCCTGACCATGCCCATCAGCAATGCGTACAGTCGATGGGTCGAGAATGCCGCCGACGAGTACGCCTTGACCTCGACGGGGCGGGGCGATGCCTTCATCAGCATGATGGCGAAGCTAGGAGACCAGAATCTAGCGGAGGCGCAGCCAGCGACATGGGTCGAGATTCTTCTTTACGATCATCCCCCCGTGGCCAAGCGCATCGCGCATGCCGAACGCCACTTGCACTTGGCCAGGCCCGCGGCCTGACTAGCCACCAGCCAGCGCGGCGACGGTCGTCTGGTGCGACATGTGGCATGTCCTCGGCGACATGGTATACGAGCGCCAATTACCTCACCCCCACGAATCGTATCGGCATGGCAAGCAGGCACGAAGTGAGGGATCGTTGGGTATCTTGTCATATTGCCGTGAGGGGTGACGATCTGAAGCGAGGGGGCGATTGGCAGCTGGTATCTGGCCGCTAACCGCCCGTGGCAAACCAAGAGCCGACGGCTAGGCGCCGGCTGCGACGATGCAATGACCTGTGGTCCTAGTTCGCAGATGCTTCACGCCTAGTTCGTCAAGATCTTTGCTTCCTCTTCCGTGGGCATCGGGCCCACCCCGTCCACCGATGGAAGATGGTCGCTCAGCGCGGCGGCGATAACCTGGTCCATGGTCTCCACCGGGATGAAGGTCATCTCCTTGCGCAGATCCGCCGGCAGATCGTCCAGATCCGGCTCGTTCTTGGCCGGCATAATTATCGTGCGCAGGCCAGCACGGTGAGCGGCGAGCACCTTCTCTTTGAGTCCGCCGATGGGCAGCACGCGCCCCCGAAGCGTGATCTCTCCGGTCATGGCCACATCGTCCTTGACCGGTCGGTTCGTGAGCAAGGAAACCAGCGCCGTAGTCATGGTGATGCCAGCCGAGGGGCCATCTTTTGGTGTGGCCCCGGCTGGGACGTGAATGTGAATGTCGGTTTTCTCGAAGAAATCCGGAGGAATGCCTAGGCTCTCCGCGCGCGACCGCACATAGCTCAGCGCCGCTTGGGCCGATTCTTTCATCACGTCGCCCAATTGTCCGGTCACTGTTAGCGTCTTGCTGCCACGCATCTTGGTCGCCTCGATGAACATGATGTCCCCACCGACTGGCGTCCAGGCCAGGCCGGTTGCCACGCCAGGGACCTTAGTTCTCTCGGCGACTTCAGTGAAGAAACGTTGCCGGCCAAGGTATTCGCGAATCTTTTCGGCGGTGACTCGCACCGGCTTGACCAATTCGCCATCGCTTGATCCCTCGGCAATGACGCGGGCGATCTTTCGGAAGGCGGTGGCGATCTCTCGCTCAAGGTTGCGTACCCCAGCTTCCCGTGTGTAGTCACGGACGATGGTTAGAACAGCATCCTCGTCGAAGACCACCTCATCCTCTCTAATGGCGTGGGCCTTCATCTGCTTGGGAATCAAGAACCGCTGGGCGATCTTGACCTTCTCTTCTTCTGTGTATCCGGCGAGCTGCAGGATCTCCATGCGGTCTCGCAACGGCGGTGGAACAGGTTCCAGTTGGTTCGCTGTGGTGATGAACATAACCTTGGAAAGGTCGAACGGCACGTCGAGATAGTGATCCCGGAAGTCCCGGTTCTGCTCTGGATCGAGTACCTCCAGCAGGGCCGAGGTTGGGTCACCCCGGAAATCCATGCCCAGTTTGTCGACTTCGTCGAGGACGAAGACGGGGTCATTCGATTCGCCACGGCGGATCGCTTGAATGATCCGGCCAGGCATCGCGCCGACGTAGGTGCGCCGGTGCCCCCGGATCTCTGCCTCGTCGCGCACCCCTCCGAGGGACATGCGCACGAGCTTGCGACCGAGAGCGCGGGCTATCGATTGGGCGAGTGATGTCTTGCCGACGCCGGGAGGCCCGACGAAGCAAAGGATAGGCTCGTGGATGTCCCCCACCGGTCCATCCTTCTCCCTCTCCTGCCGCAACTTGCGCACCGAAAGGTACTCGAGGATTCTCTCCTTGATCTTGTCGAGGTCGTAGTGGTCCTCGTTCAAAATCTGGCGCGTGTGAGCGATATCGATCTCGCCCTCTGTGCTGGTGTTCCAGGGAAGAGTAACCAGCCAGTCCAGATAGGTCTTGATCACTGAGTATTCGGGGGCCTGGATAGGCATCTTGGCCAGGCGGTCTAGCTCCCGGCTGGCCTCCTTCTCGGCCTCTTCCGGCATTCTGGCATTTTGGATCGCCTCCCGCAGCCGATTGATCTCTAACGTCTGCTCGTCCTGCTCGCCAAGCTCCTTCTGGATCGCCTTCAACTGCTCGCGCAAGAAGTACTCACGCTGCACCTTGCTCATCTCATCCTGGACCTGACTCTGGATCTTCTGACCCAGTTCCAGGACCTCCAGCTCGCTGTTGAGGATCTTGGTTAGCTTTTCTAGCTTCTCCTTGACGGTAGGCAGCTCGAGAATCTCTTGGCGCTGCGGTAAATCCATGCGAAGGCTCGTGGCAATCAGATAGGCGAGCTGCCGCGGCTGATCAAGGTTGATCGCCGTCGTGATCAACTCTTCCGGGAGATAGGGAACCAGAGAGACCAGGCGCTGGAACAGGGCGAGCGCATTGCTCATGAGTGCGGCAACTTCCACCGACCCATCTTCGACGTCAGGGATGGCCTCCACTCGCGCCTTAAGATATGGTTCCTTCTCTATGAACTCGACGATGCGAATGCGCTCCAGACCCTGGACGGCTAGACGCAAAGAACCATCCGGGACCTTCATCATTTGCAGGATCCGCACCGCCGTGCCTGTGTCATAGTACTCTTCACTGCCAGTCTCTGTCTGCTCCGGGGCCTCTTTTTGGGCCACCACCGCGATCAGACGATTACCGCTGACCACGACATCATCGATCAGCTTGATCGCCTTCTCATTGGCGATTGCCAGGGGGAAGACAGACATTGGATATACAACGCTATCCCGCAAGGGCAGGACCGGAAGAACTTCGGGAATACTCGATGCTTGCTGGTTGCCTACCGGCGCGGGACGGGTCTGTTCTGGTTGCCCTTGCTCACTTGACGAGTGCTCGGGTTCCTCAGAAAGGGTCATCTTCGCTCCTCCGATAAGTCGTTAGAGAGATCCAAGGTCACTGCTCGCGCCTCCACCTGCACTGGCTTCGCCTTTGGCAAGACGATGCTGAGAATGCCATTCTCATAGGTGGCGACCACTCCATCTACGTCGATGGGAATAGTGAAGTGCACCTGGGTCTGAAAGGAACCGTAGCTGATCCCTAGTTGGTAGTAGGTAACCTTGTCCGACCGGCGGTCTTCTCGCACGCCCGTGACCGTGAGCGTTGTGTCGCAAACGGTGACATTCAGATCCTCTTCCCGCACTCCCGCCACCTCCATCTCCACGATCAAGGCATCGCTAGTCTCGAAAACGTCAGTTGGTGGCTGCCAAGGCCCGCGCGGCGAGACCCCCATCGGGTAGCGCCAGTTCCACAGGGAGTTGAACATATGCTCCATTTCCTGCTGGATTCTGCTAGCCGGCTCGTCAGCCGGCCCTCGGCGATAGACGCGCATCTCGATTACCTCCATCCCTGCTTGACGGTCGAAAGGCCCTTAGGGTTACCTCTTGATCCTCTGCAAACCGACTGATTAGGCTGGTCCGTGGCGCGGAGGCTTGCCGGCGAGGATGTAGTCGCGCCCTCCACACTGTACAGGCATAGGATACGGCTACGCTTCTAGCTTGGCGGGGAACGAGGCCTCGCCTCTCAGCATTGCTGGGCATTAACCGTGCCACATTCTAGGACTCCGCGGAGGGACGCTCTCGCGGTGCCAGACCCAACACACGGCGAGAGCAAGACTGTTCCACGGGACGGTTTCTTCTGTCCCGATCGGCGGAGCCTGGGAGGGGATTCGAACCCCTGACCTACCGCTTACAAGGCGGTTGCTCTACCGCTGAGCTATCCAGGCATTCGAAGACGATGCACCACCACGGGCGAAGCTGGTGCACGTTGCTCTACCACTGAGCTATCCGGGCATTGTTTGCCCCGGAGCCAATACCCTCGCCTCACCGTTCCTTAGTTGTTCATTATATTATGCCCTCTCTTAGCGGTCAAGGTAACACAGCGCCGGAAGGTTCTTCGCGTGTTTTGGTCTGGACGGGGTGTGCTGTGGCCGTGTAAATCGGGGGCCGCGCCGGGGCCGCTCGGAGGAGCGCCACCTGAAAGCAGCGGCGAGCCGGAACGAGTCCCGGCTTGGCCGCCTATAGGGTAGGTTCGACCGTCACAGCGACCCGATCAAGGAGGTGCCCAAGAGCGCACTACATTATGAAATGAACCGCCCGAATGTTCTTCTGGCGATCAAGAAGACGCCGGCGGCGATCAAGAGGATGGGCCAGAGCCATTGCCCCGCGGTCCAGAAGCCGGAGACGTTCAGGACAAGCTCGAAGAACACTCCGAAGACGATGAAGAGGGTGATTCCTACGCGCGCCAGCCTGGTTCCTTCTCGGGCGATCTTTGGCTGGTCACCCCATAGCCCTTGGATAATCATTCCCACTCCCACGGCGGTCGGAAATAGCGCCCAAGCGTAGGACCAACTTTCCCAATGTCCCGTGGTATTCTGATAGAATAGGAGCAGCCCAGTGGTTGTGATCACGCTACCCGGGATCGCTAGGCCGCTGGCGCTTTTCCCCCCGGCAAGCATACCGGCGAAGAAAAGGAGGCCAGGGACGATAATGAAGAACGGCCATAGGTAGTGTCCCAGGTCGATTTCGACGAACTCGCCGAGCAGGAGCAGCACGCCTAATCCAATGAGGCCTGTCCCCAGGATCAGGCTGGCTCCGCCGCGGATGGTGTTAGGTGTTTCGCTTGTGGCCATCTTCGTCCTCCCCTTCTAGCACCAGAAACATTCGGGGCATCGGTTCGAGCACCCGTCCCAGGTGGTCAGGCGGCGCTCGGAACTCTTGCCACCGCCTCGTCGGGGCAAGGCACGAAGCCAAAGCCCCGGCTCAGGTGATGCGCCATGAGATCAGCCCTGCATGCCGAGCAGATGCCGTGGCTGTACCAAGGCAGTCGAGGCCAGGGCCTTCCATGTGGTCTGTTGTCGTGATGCTTCAATCGCCAGCACCAAGCGCATTGGAGATGATGCGGTTCCCTGCATCGCGACCGGAGCACATGAAGAGAACTTGGCTCGTCATTGAGGACTCTTATGTTCATCCCTCTCACTCGTCCTTCCCGCTGCCGAGCGGCATCCCCTCGGATACCCCTAGCATAACGCAAGCGCCATCCAAGTACACTATCCAACTGGGGAGACTTGCGATGGACACTAGTGGAGCCCTGCACCCGGTCAAGTGACCAGGTCGGCTCGCGAGGGGGCGTCATTCGTGATCCGTACACCTATTGCGCCCTGCGTGGGGCGTTGTGGTCAGTGAAGTGCGTCTGGCGGGTGTCAACTGATAACCAACGACCGATTCAATAAGAGAGAAAAATGATATATTCTCTCCTCTTCCTCTCAGTGGGGGATGAACCGGAGAGGTTCCACGGTAATGTCTCCGGTCTTTCCTTCCCTCCTTCTCTCCTGTTCGGTCCAACGGCCAAGAGCAGTCCGGCTGATTCAAGCCATCTTGTATCGTTAGGCCTTCCTCGTGCTGGCGAGAGCAACCATGCCGTGGCCGGACGCTTTGGTGATTCCATCCTTGCTCTCTCGCTCTTGTCTAGTGGGTGATAGGCAAGATCCCTGCTCGGTCGCAAGCTATGTTATACTTTTACTGAAAGGAGGCGCAAGCATGCCGTACATCAAGTCCGAAGCCCGTCCCGCTGTAAACGCCCTCGTGGACCCGCTGATCGACCATCTCAGGTCACTGCCCTTGGAAGAACAAGACGGTGCCCTTAACTACGCGATTACCAGGGTCCTGAAGTCCGTCTATCCCCGCCGGTACTTCCACTACAATCGCGCCTTAGGCGTACTCATTGCGATCACGCAGGAGTCCTACCGCACGGTGGTAGGGCCATACGAAGACGAGAAGATCAGGGAAAACGGTCCGGTGGAAAGCCGCTGACCCTAACGATCACCTGACGCCCGGCACGTTCCTTGCTAGAAAAAGAGTATCATGCCCAGTGAAGAGATCGTCAATGGCTAATCGTGTATGCCCGATGCCGGGCATTCGCTGCAAGTGGCGCTACCAAGTTGCCGCTCTTGCTTTTTCTGCCCTCTTCGTGGCCCTGCTGCCGGCCGCTTCGACCAGTGTCCATTCCGAGCGGCTGGGTGTGCGCGCTTTGAACTATCCGGCCCGGTCGACTGAAACTTATGCCATGTTCGACCCCAGCAGCACTACTTGGGCGCTCGGCAATAGTACGTTGGAGCAGCGACTCCAGTTGGGGGCCGACGGTACGTTGTCGGACGTATCGCTGCAGGACTACGCCACCGGCCAACTCTGGAACCTGACAGGCGCGCCCATCGGCTTGAGTCTTGCCGGTACGGCCCAGGGGAGCAGCGCGCCGGTGGACCTGACCAACGGGCTGCAACTGATCGAGGCCTCCACGGACCGAGTCGCGGATGGGGCGCTGGAACTCCGCATCCGGCTGAGTCACCCCGCGTCGGACCAGGAGATTACGTTGGAACAGCGGGTACGCGCTGGGCAGCCAGTCGTTGAGCGACGCGTGACGCTGACCAATCATGCGGACCGTCCTCAGCGGATTTCCAGCTTGGACACTCTACTGCTAGGCATGCCTTCCCCGGCGAATGCGGTATGGCAGGCGGGTACGATCACTACCAAAGGCGCCATGGGAAGAGTGCGTCTCGCGCCCGGCCAGGACCTGTCGGCAGCGGTCCCCGCGGTCAGCGGTGCCCCGGAGAGCTTCATCCCCTACCTCGTTCTGGAGGAGAAGACTAGCGGCCTGGGCATCCTGGCCGGCCTGCGTTGGTCGTCGAACTGGCACATGAGCGCGACCATCGGAGAAGACGGTCTGCTTCGCTTGGCCGGCGGTCTGCATCTAGACGAGAGTGACGAGGATAGCCTAGTATTGTCGCCGGGAGAGACACTAGAAGGGCCGTGGAGTTTCCTGGCGGTCTTCAATGGCGACATCGACGACGCGCAACTGATCAACAGCTATATGGAGGTCTCGGGACCGGCGCGCCCATCGTGGGCCCAGCTGCCACCTGTGGTCTGGAACTCCTGGTACGCATATCTGAAGGATGTCAACGAGCAGCAACTGCGCGCAGAAGCCGACCTTGCGGCCGAACTGGGGGTGGAGGTCTTCTACATCGACTATGGCTGGTCAGTTGATCTTGGGGACTGGGTACCCGACCCGGCGCGCTTTCCGAGCGGCCTGGCCGCCTTCGCGGACTATGTACACAGGAAGGGGATGAAGTTTGGGGTTTGGGTCGCCTTCGGTCTCGCCGGTCCCAACTCGGCGTTGGCGCGTCAGCATCCCGAGTTCCTAGCCCACCAACCGGAGCCGGCGGCTAGGGGCATCGACGATGGCCTGGTGCTCTGTCTTAGTGCGGCAGAAGGCTGGCTATCCAAGGAACTAGAACGCATCGTCAGCGACTACCACGTCGACTGGCTCAAATTCGATCAGCCCATGATCGCGGAGTGCGAGTCTTCTGCCCATGGCCAGAACTCTACACCGGCCGGATCGCTCTATGCCAATAACGCAGCCCTCTACCGCATTCTTGGCAAACTAGGGACAGACCATCCCGACCTGATGATCGAGAACTCCTTCAACGGTGGGGGCTACCTCGACTACGGGACCCGGCGCTACTCGGACGTGGCCTGGCTTACCGACGATTCCGGCAACAACTGGGTGGCCATGCCTTGGGTGCAGCAGGCCTTCTACGGCGCCAGCTACGCCTTCCGACCAGACTACCTGAACCAATGGCTGGCCGTGGTCCCAGGTGCCGCGGCGGCCATTGGACGTACTACCTCCTTAGACGACCTGTCTTACCAGGCACACTCCACCATGGGTGGCGTCTGGGGAATCTCTTTGCGGCTGACGGAGATGGACGAAAGGCAGCTCTCGCTACTCAGAGGCCTGATCGATCAATACAAGGCGGTGCGTCCTCTCATTTCCCAGGCCGATTTCTATCACCTAACCGCGCCGTCTCCTTCTGATGATCCCTATGGCGGTGGCTGGATGGCGGTGGAGTACTACTTGCCAGAATCCGGGCAAGGAGCGATCCTATGCGTTCGAAACGGCGAGAATTCGCCTAGCACGATCACAATTCGTTTCCAGGGCCTGGATCCCCAAGCCAGGTATCGTATCATGAACTGGGGTGACGAGACCTCCGCACAAGAATGGGCAGGTCAGAATCTGCTGAGCAACGGTCTGCCTCTCTCCACAGCACCGCGGCAAGGATTCTGGCTCAAGCTAGAGAAAGCCTAGGGAATCTGTGGAATGGGAGAGTGTTGAATAGCAGGACAGGCACTACAACATGTAGTGCCTAATGGCTTTGTTGCCTACTACTGCTTGTGGTGGCGCCGCGTTATTCAACACTCTCGAATGGTCGTGTGTCGTTGTCCAGTGAAAATGTCACGTTAACGGTTCAGTGAATTTGACACCACGTGCGGTCGACGCCAAGGATGATCGGCTGCTGGTCGATGCGAC
>Ga0315298_1002252_pt1 | contig 33163 bp, 20 predicted proteins | sample WHS_1_MG_FD_203077 | JGI IMG/M metagenome (GOLD analysis project Ga0315298, IMG submission 203077) | Extremophilic microbial mat communities from Washburn Hot Springs, YNP, Wyoming, USA - WHS_1_MG | ecosystem: Environmental > Aquatic > Thermal springs > Hot (42-90C) | place: USA: Wyoming... | reverse complement strand
TTAAAAGACCTTATGAAGGCTAAGCTAGCATGGTTCCTCTCGTAAGAGAGGTAGCTTAGCCTTCATCAGAGCTAGCTTTGACTCGCTGGGGCAAAGCTAGCGTGTCTTTTAAATATCTAATAGGTAATTCATAAAGATCAATAGGAATTTATAAAGTTTTTATATTTTACTTTTATTATCTAAAAATTTTATATTCTATAATCTTATATATATAAAACAAATATTAAAATTATTTTTATTCTATTAAAACATTCCCCCCAAATTTTATTTCAATTTCATCTATGAATTTCTTTGAAAAATTTACATTAAAATTTGTTGGTAAATAAAAATTTTTTTCAACATGAAGTTTAAAATTATTATCAACAGTTATAACTTGTAAATTTATTTTAGTATTTCCCTTATTTTTACAAATAATTTCATAAAGTTCATCTATAAACTCATTGTTTAATAATTCCTTTTTAATTTTTAAGATAATTTCTTCCCTATCAAATTTATAATTATTATGTTCATCATAGTAATCATCACTAATATTAATTTCTTCATCTTCAACATTAGCTTGATTATTATTTTGATTGTAATTTAAATAATTAATATTGTTTGAAATATCAGCTTTATTTTTATTTAAAAAATTATCCTTTATTTTATCTTTATTTTTTTGCAATAAATCTATTTTTTGAGCAATAATTTTTAATGAAAAATTATTTTTTCTAATTTCTTCTTTATCGTTTGAATTAAATAATTCTTCTTCATCACTATCTAAATTTTTTTTCTCATGATTAATTGTTTGTTTATCAATATTAACATTATAAATTTGTTCTTGATAATCAGGTGACTCATTGCTCGTTTCTAACTTTATTTCTTTTTTGTCTAATCTTCCAGTAATTTTTAATATACTATCTTCTTTAAGAATATTTTTATATTCTTCAACTAAATTCGGAAAAACTATAACTTCTAAATTTCCAGATTTATCCTCAAAATTAACATAATACATTATTTGGTTTTTCTTAGTATAAATTGATTTAATTTTAGTAATTATTCCTGCAATTGTTTGAATACTACCATCATCTTTGTCGGCTAAATCTGAAATAGAAACAAAATCTAATAAAACTTGTTCATACTCATTTAATGGATGACTAGTTATGTATAAACCTAACATTTCTTTCTCAAAATTTAGCAAATCTTTTTGAAAAAATTCGTCTTTATATTCTTTTATTTCAGAAAATTTATCTAAATAGTCTGAATTATTATTATCATTAGAGGCTGATTCAAATAAAGAAAATTGTCCTGCTATTTTATCCTTTTTTATTTTTTGAGCTATTTCTATAATTTTTTCAAAATTTTCAAGTAAAAATTTTCTTGAATGGTTTAAGGAATCAAAAGCTCCGCCTTTTATTAAACTTTCTATTGTCTTTTTATTTAAAACATTATTATCCATTCTTAAGCAAAAATCATAAAAATCTTTAAACTTTCCATTCTTTTTTCTTTCAAGTCTAATTTCTTCAATGACATTATTACCGACATTCTTAATAGCAGATAGCCCGAATCTTATTGAGTCCTTATGAACAGTAAAATCACTGAAACTATCATTTATATCAGGAGGTAATACAGATATACCCATTCTTTTACATTCGTTAATATAAAGTGAAACTTTTTCTTGGTTTCCCATTCTAATACTTAATAAAGCAGCCATAAATTCCACTGGATAATTAGCTTTTAAAAAAGCAGTTTGGTATGAAATCATTGCATAAGCTGCACTATGTGATTTATTAAAACCATATTGGGCAAAATGATTTATAAGTTCAAATAATTTTTCTGCAATTTTTTTGTCATTACCTAATCTTTCAGCACCTTCAATAAATTTTATTCTTTGTTCTTCAAGTACTTCTTTCTTTTTTTTACTAATAGCTCCTCTTAAAATATCTGCTTCAGACATGGTAAATCCTGCAAACTTTGAAGCTATTTGCATAACTTGTTCTTGATATATAATCATTCCATAAGTGCTATTTAAAATAGGTTCAAGACTAGGATGTAAATATTTGATTTTTTTCTTACTATTTTTATTTTCAATATAATCATTAACCATTCCACTTTGTAAAGGGCCCGGTCTATATAATGCAAGAAGAGCTATTAAATCTTCAAATTTACTTGGCTTCATTCTTAAAACCAAGTCTCTCATGCCTGAACTCTCAAGTTGAAAAACACCGAGACATTCTCCCCTACTAAGCATTTCAAAAGTTTTTTTATCATCAGGATTAATTTTATTTATATCTATTTTAATATTTTTTACTTTCTCAATTAAAAATAGTGTTTTATCTATTAAAGATAGAGTTTTTAATCCCAAAAAATCCATTTTCAGCAAACCTAAAGATTGAATATGCTCCATTTCATATTGTGTTATTATGTCATCAGAAGATTCTCTTTTTATAGGGGTATAGTTATATAATTCTTCTGAAGAAATCACTATTCCAGCTGCATGAATTGAAGCTTGCCTTACCATGCCTTCAAGCCATTTTGCTGTATCTATAATTTCTTTTACTTTTTCATTTTTTAAATATATTTCTTTTAATTCAGCAACTTTTGATAAAGAGGATTCAATAGTAATATTTAAGTCATTTGGAATCATTTTTGCAATTTTATCAACTTCAGAATAAGGTACTTCAAGTACTCTTCCAGCATCTCTAATAGCTTGTTTTGCAGCCATTCTACCAAAAGTAATTAACTGAGCTACATTTTTTTCTCCATATTTTTTTGTAACATATTTAATAACATCGTTTCTTTTTTCATAGCAAAAATCAATGTCAATATCAGGCATACTTTTTCTTGCTTCATTTAAAAATCTTTCAAATAAAAGACCATATTTCAAAGGATCAATTTCTGTAATATTTAATAAATATGAGACTATGCTTCCAGCAGCACTCCCTCTTCCTGGTCCTACTCTAATCCCATTTTCTTTTGCAAATTTAACAAAATCCCACACTATTAAAAAATATTCTGAAAAACCCATCTTTTTTATAACTTCAAGTTCTTTTTTTAGTCTATCAGTAACTTCATTCTGCAAATTTGGATACTTAATTTTAATTTCATCCATGCAAAGTTTTTCTAAAAAAGTATCTTTTGTATAACCATCTGGGACATTAAAAGGTGGGAGTAAATCAAGATTAAATTTTAATTCTAAATTGCTTCTTTGTGCAATTTCAATGGTATTTTCAATGGCACCATTATAATCTTTGAATGCATTATAAATTTCATTATAATTCTTAAAATAATATTCCTGGGAAGAAAATCTTAACCTTTTTTCTTCATTAATAGTTGAACCTGTTTGAATACAAAGTAATATATCATGAAAATGACTATCTTCTTTATTTAAATAATGAACATCATTTGTACCTACTAAAGGTATCTTTCTTTTTTGTGAAATTTCTAATAATGATTTATTTACAATATCTTGTTCATGAATTCCAGAATCTTGTATTTCAAGATAAAAATTATCTTTTCCAAAAATATCTATATACTCATCTAGAATATTAAAGGCTTTATCTTTTTTCCCATTTATTATTGCATTAGGTATCTCTCCTTTAATACATCCACTTAATGCTATAAGACCATCTTTATATTGTTTTAATAATTCTTTATCAACTCTTGGCTTATAATAAAATCCTTCTATAAATCCTAAACTAACTAACTTCATTAAATTTTTATAACCTTTTATATTTTCAGCTATTAAAGTTAAATGATAAAAATTATCTTCATCATTATTTTTATTTACCTGTTTTTCAAATCTGCCATTAGGAGCAATATAAACTTCACATCCAAGTAATGGTTTTATCCCAGCTTTTACAGCTTCATTATAAAATTCAATAATTCCATACATAACACCGTGATCAGTTAAAGCAACTGCTGGCATATTATAATCAGAAGCTTTTTTTATTAAATCATGTATTCGTATGGCACCATCAAGTAAAGAGTATTCACTATGAACATGAAGATGGACAAAATTTTTGGTACTCATGTTTTAAAAAACCACCCTATACATTTCTTCAAGAGATGTAATTCCTTCAGCAACTTTTTCTGCGGCAGATTCAAGAAGTGTTCTCATTCCTTCTTTTCTAGCAACGCTTTCAATATCATATGTGCTCGCTTTTTCTAAAATCATTTTTCTAATATTTGCTGAAATAATCATAATTGAAAAGATACCAATTCTACCTATATAACCTGTTTGGTTACATCTTAAACATCCAACTTTTTTAAATATTTTTTTATTTTTTAATATATCTTTAATTTCATTAGGAAAATTTATATCTGTCGTATCTAATTCTTCTTTACAGTAAGGACAAAGCTTCCTAATTAATCTTTGAGCAACAACACAATTAAGTGCAGAAGATATCATATAAGGTTCTATGCCCATTTCAAATAACCTTGTAATACTAGAAGGTGCATCATTTGTATGAAGAGTACTTAATACTAAGTGCCCAGTTATTGATGCTTCAATTGCAATTCTTGCTGATTCCAAATCTCTTATTTCCCCTAACATTATAATATCAGGATCACTTCTCATCATAGCCCTTAGTCCTGCAGCGAAACTCATCCCTATTTTTTGGTTTACTTGTACTTGCATTATATTAGGAAATTTATATTCTACTGGATCTTCTATGGTGTATATCTTTTTTTCAGGAGTAGATATATAATTTAAGCTTGCATATAAAGTTGAAGTTTTCCCTGAACCTGTTGGTCCTGTTATAATAATAGAACCATAAGGTTTTTTAATAACCTTTAAATAAATATCTAAGTCTTGTTCTTTTATGCCAAGATTTCTTATGTCAAAAATATTTTCATCTTTATTTAAAATTCTTATAGATATATTTTCGCCAAACACAGTCGGTAAACTAGCAAATCTTAAATCTATAACTTTATTATGGTAATTAAAAGAACTTCTTCCATCTTGAGGTAATCTATTTTCCGTGATATCCATTCCTGACATTATTTTGTATCTTGATATTAGAAGCCTTTGAACAGTTTTAGGAACTTCTTTAACTTCTTGTAATATCCCGTCAATCCTAAACCTTATCATGCAGCTTTTTTCTTTAGGCTCTATATGAATATCGCTAGCTCGCATAGTAAGTGCTTTTAAAATTATTTGATTAGCAAGTCTTACTAAGGGATTTTTTTGAACTTCATCTTCTTCATCAAATTCTTCATCAAAAGAAAAATCTAAATCTTTAGTAATTTCTTCAACTTCCCTTAAGCTATATTCATCAGACATATAGGTTTTTATTGCTGCTTCAATATCTTTCTTAGTTGAAATATAAGGTTCTACATCATATCCTGTTAGCATTCTTATTTCATCGTTTAGATATATATCAAGAGGGTCTAATGTAGCTATAGCAAGCTTTCCATCTTCAAATTTAAACGGAAATATTTTTGCTTTTAATGCATATTCCTTAGAGATTAAGTTAGATGCGTTAACATCAATTTCATCAGCAATTTTAGATAAATTTACTTGCTTATAACCTTTTTGAATTGATAAAAATTCCTTAAATTGCTGTTCTGAAATATAACCTTCTTCTATTAATATTTCACCTATTTTTTTATTGGTTTTCTTTTGAATTTCAAGAGCTTCAAGTAATTGATTTTTTGTAATTAAATTATTTTTTACTAAAAGTTCTCCAATTTTTAATTTTGTTTCTTCTTTTTCTTCATCCATAATGTTAAAAAATATTTTTTTATTATTAAAAAAAAAATTAACTTGTAAATTATTTTACAAATAATAATTTATTAATTTTAATTATAAAGAAAATAAGATATTAATTAAAGTTATAATGAAGTAATTTAAAATAATTTTTATGTATAAAATTCTTTAAAAAAATAATTTTAAAAAAATAATTTTAATTAATTAAAAAGTTTTAATAATAAATTTTAAGTTTAAAATTTAAATTAAAAATATTACTTTAAATAAAATTTTTAAAATTAATTTTTTTATTTATTAAAGACGCAATATAGCCTGCCCCAAAACCATTATCAATATTTACTACACTAAGACCTGGACTACAAGAATTTAACATTGTTAATAGTGGTGAGATACCCTTAAAACTTGCCCCATATCCTATGCTTGTTGGAACACCTATAACTGGGCAATCAGCTAATGAGCTAACTATTCCTGGTAAAGCACCTTCCATTCCAGCAACTACAATTATAACATTTGAATTTAATATATCATCCTTATAATTTAGTAATCTATGAATTCCAGCTATTCCAACATCATAAATTTTTTTAACTTCGTTTCCCATTAAATAACTTGTAAGATAAGCTTCTTCTGCAATAGGAATATCCGAAGTTCCAGCACATATAATTGTAATTCCTTTTATTAAATTTATATCATGTTCAGGATTTTTTATATAAATAATTTTTGCATCTTCTGAAAAAAAAGCATTTTGTACTTCTTTTTTTATTAAATCAAAAACATTCTTATTTGTTCTTGTAATAAGAAGAGTATCAGTATATTTTAATATTTTTTTTGTGATTTCAATTATTTGGTTTGGGGTTTTATTGGCGCCATAAATTACTTCTGGAAAACCTTTTCTTAATTTTCTATGATGATCAATTTTAGCAAATCCAATATCTTCAAAATATAATTCTTTTATTTTTAATTTAAAATCATCTTTAGAAATTTGATTATTTTTAAAGTTATCCAAAAGTTGCTCTATTGCATTATTTAATTTATTATCCATGGTAATTTAATTTTAATTATTCTATTTGGTTTAAACCATAAATTATACTATCTTGCAATGCTTGCCAGCTTGCCTCGATTATATTTTCTGAAACCCCAATTGTATCCCAACTATTTTTTCCATCAGTAGATTCTATTAATACTCTAACAACAGCGCCAGTCCCTTTCTTTTCATTTAGAACCCTAACTTTAAAATCAGTTAATTTTATTTTTTTAAGTTTAGGATAAAATCTAGTTAAAGCTTTTCTTAAAGCAACATCTAAAGCATTAACAGGACCAACTCCTTCTCCGGTTTCAATAATTCTTTCATTATTTATAAAAATTTTTACAGTTGCTTCAGATAACATTTGTCCATTTTCTCTTTTTTCATTTAATACTCTAAAACTCTCTAATGTAAAATATTCTTTTTTTAATCCAGCAACATCTTTAACAAGTAATTCAAAACTTGCATCTGCTGCTTCAAACTGATAACCTTCATGCTCCATTTCCTGAACTCTTTTTAATATCTCAATAACTTTTTCAGGTTCATCCTTTAAGTCAATTCCAAATTCTAATGCCTTAATAATAATAGACTTCTTACCAGAAAGTTCACTTACAAGTATTCTTCTTTTATTACCAATTGATTCAGGTGGAACATGCTCAAAAGCACTTGAAAGTTTACTAACTCCACTTACATGCATTCCAGCTTTATGTGCAAATGCACTACTACCAACAAAGGGCTGATGATTAAATGGAATTTGATTTGCAATTTCAGCTACAAACCTTGATAAACTTGTTAAATAAACTAATTTACCCTTTTTTAAACATTGTTTATTTAATTTAAGTTCAAGATTTGGGATTATTTGACATAAATCAGCATTGCCTGTTCTTTCTCCATAACCATTAATTGTGCCTTGTACCATTGTTGCTCCATAATCTACTGAAATTATTGAATTTGCTACAGCACATCCGCTATCGTTATGATAATGAACACCAATTGGAATTTTTATCTCTTTTTTAACATCTTGAATAATTTTTATTATTTCTAAGGGTAATGTACCGCCATTTGTATCACATAATACAACATAATCAGCCCCAGCTTCTTCTGCAGCTTTCAATGTTTTTATTGCATATTCTTTACTAAGCTTATATCCATCAAAAAAATGTTCTCCATCAAATAAAACTTCTTTAACATATTTTTTTAAATATTGTATTGATTGGAAAATCATTTCAATATTATTTTCAAGTGTAGTTTCAATAACCTTTTCAACATGAAAAGTTGAAGATTTACCAAATATACATACAGCATCTGCTTTAGAATTAATTAACATCTTAATGTTTTCATCATCTTCAACTGAAACATTTTTATATTTTGTTCTTCCAAATGCAACTATTTTAGAATAATTTAATTTTTTATTTTTTAGTAATTCAAATAGTTCTGCATCCTTCTGATTTGAGACTGGAAAACCAGCTTCTATATAATCTATGCCAGTTTCATCTAATTTTTCAATTATTTGTAATTTATCTCTAACAGATAAAGATATATTTTCACCTTGTGTCCCATCTCTTAGAGTTGTGTCATAAATATATATCTTGTTATCAGTCATAAATTTTCTCCAGTACATTCAATAAATTTATTAATTTTTTATTTAAAAAATAAATGATTTAATTTCATTTAAAATTAAATCACCCATTTCTGATGTAGATACTAATAAAGTATTATTATCATTATAAAATATATCTTGAGTTCTATAACCTTTTTCAAGAACAAGATTTACTGCTTTTTCAATCATATTTGCATAATCATTTAAATTTAAACTATACCTTAATAACATCGCTAAGGATAATATCTGAGCAATAGGATTAGCTTTTCCTTGTCCAGCAATATCTGGGGCACTTCCATGAATAGGTTCATACATGCCCAAACTATCTTCTCTTAGTGAAGCACTTGGAAGTAGCCCTATTGATCCTGAAATCATTGCAGTTTCATCACTTAATATATCTCCAAACATATTTGAAGTTAAAATTACATCAAATTGTTTTGGATTTCTTATGAGTTGCATTGAAGCATTATCTACATACATATGATTTAATTGAACATCTTTAAATGATTCATGAACCCCAATTACTGTTTCTCTCCAAAGTCTTGAACTTTCAAGAATATTAGCTTTATCAACAGAAGTTACTTTATTATTTCTTAAACGAGCTATTTTAAATCCAAGTTTTGCTATTCTTTCAATCTCAAACTTATAATATTTTTCAGTATCATATGCATATTCCCCTATTTCATCTAATCCTCTTTTTCTTTCACCAAAATATATCCCTCCAGTTAATTCTCTTAAAACAAGAATATCAACATCTTCTATTACTTCTCTCTTTAAAGTTGAACTTGAAATTAAAGGTTTATATATCTTAACAGGCCTTAGATTAGCAAAAAGACCCAGTTCTTTCCTAACCCTTAATAAGGCATCTTCAGGACGAGGCTTACCAGGCTCAGTAGAATCCCACTTAGGACCCCCTACTGCACCTAAAAGAACAGCACTTGAATTTTTACACTTTTCTAAAGTATCTTCTTTAATAGGAATTCCATATTTATCTATAGCAATTCCACCAATGTCTTCATATTCATAATTTATATTTAAATTAAACCTAGAAGAAATATAATCTAATATTTTTATTGTTTCTTTTATAATTTCTGGTCCTATGCCATCTCCAGGCAAAATAACTATATTATTATTTTTATTCATTTTATTTTTTCTCCATTTCAGCTTTTACAAAATTTACATATCCACCTTTTTCAATTATTTTCTGAATAAAATCCGGTAATGGAATCGTTTTAAAGCTTTTCCCAGTTGTAATATTTTTTATAAACCCCTCATTTAAATCAACATCTATCTCATCTTCATCATTTATATTCTCAGCAGCTTCTGCGTTAGATATTACTGGTAGTCCAATATTAATTGCATTTCTAAAAAATATTCTTGCAAAAGATTTTGCAATAATTAACTTAATTCCACTTGCTTTAATTGAAATAGGAGCATGTTCTCTAGAAGAACCACAACCAAAATTCTCCCCAGCAATTATTATCTTTCTATTTTTAGATTTATTAATAAAATCTTTATCTAAATCTTCAAAACAATGTGAAGCTAATTCTAATTCATTAGTTGTATTTAAATACCTTGCAGGTATAATTACATCAGTGTCAACATTATCACCATATTTTATTACTTTTCCATTTATATGCAATTTTCCTCCCTTTTTTATTTAAAAAATGAAAATTAATATTAAACTAATAATTTAACTACTTACTTTAAGCATGATACATTTAATCTAATAATAAAATTTAAAATTTTTTATAAAAAATAAAAAATAAGTATAATATATAATACAATAAAAAATTTTTTAAATTTCTGGGATACTTATCCTACCAGTTAGAGCAGATGCAGCAGCAACTGCAGGTCCGGCAAGATAAACTTCACTTTTTGGGTGCCCCATTCTTCCAACAAAATTTCTATTTGTAGTAGATAAAGCTACTTCACCTTCTGCTAATACTCCCATATGTCCACCAAGACAAGGTCCGCAAGTTGGTGTACTTACAGCACAACCTGCTTTAATAAAATTTTCAATAAATCCAGCTTTTAAAGCTTCAAGATAAATTTTTTGTGTAGCAGGTATAATTATAACTCTTAAATTTTTATTTACCTTATTTCCTGCAATAATATCATTTGCAATTTTTAAATCTTCAAATCTTCCATTAGTACAAGACCCTATTACAACTTGGTCTATTTTAATATTATATAAATCTTGTGCTTTTTTTACATTAGATGGCAAATGAGGTGCAGCTACTAAAAGATCTATCTCATCTGTATTAATATTATAAATTTTTTCATATTCTGCGTCCTCATCACTTTTAAAAATTTTATAATCATTTTCTTTAACCCCAATATTTTTTAAAAATTGTTTTGTTTTTGAATCAACATTAAATATCCCAAATTTTGCTCCAGCTTCTATTGCCATATTTGCCATTGTAAATCTGCTATCCATCGATAACTCATCAATTGTATCACCTGCAAACTCCATTGATTTATATAAAGCACCATCAACACCAATTTTTCCTATAACATATAGTATTAAGTCTTTGCCTGTAACCCATGGTTTGAGCTTACCATGAAAATTAAATCTTATAGTTTTAGGAACCATAAACCAAGTTTTTCCTGTAGCCATTGCCATTCCTATGTCAGTACTTCCCATTCCAGTAGATAGTGCTCCTAAAGCACCATAAGTACAAGTATGAGAATCGGCTCCAATTATCAAATTACCGGGTAAAGCAAGACCTTCTTCTGGAATTAATGCATGCTCAATGCCCATGCAACCTATTTCAAAATAATTTTTAATATTATATTCTCTTGCAAAAGTTCTAATTTGCTTAGATTGCTCAGCAGATTTTATATCCTTATTTGGAGTAAAATGATCTGGTACTATTGCTATTTTATTTTCATCAAAAACCTTATCAATACCAGTCTTTTTGAACTCATTAATTGCAAGTGGCATAGTAATATCATTACCTAAAACTAAATCAACATTTGCATTAACAATTTCCCCTTCTTCTACATATTCTTTCCCACTATGGTAAGAAAGAATTTTTTGGGTTATTGTTTGAGGTTTATAATATCTAGTACCCATTTAATTTCTCCAATCAATACTAAATTTACATTAAATTTAAGCTTATAATTTTTATTAAAATTTATTTTTATTACTTTCCTTAAAATTAAAAATTTTAAAAAAATATTATAATTGCTGCTCTTCCACAATCTTATTCATAGCATTTATATATGCCTTTATGCTAGCTTCAATAATATCAGTGCTAATACCTCTTCCTAAAACTTCAATACCATTATAGCTTACAACTATTTTAACTGAACCTATAGCATCTTTACCTTCTGAAACAGCTTCAATATTATAATCTAATAATTTTGCTTTTATTTTAGTAATTTGATCTATTGCTTTAAAAGATGCATCAACTGGCCCATCTCCAAAATGAGCTGCTTCAAAAAGTTTTCCATTAATTTCAATACCTACAGTTGAAGTAGATTTTATATTAGTTCCACTTAAGATATGATAATAATTTAATTTAAAATATTCATTTATTTCTTTGACTTCATTTTGAACAATTGCCTTTAAATCATTATCATTTATAGCACCTTTTTTTTCTGCTAAAGATTTAAATCTTTCAAAAGCTTTTTCAAGCTCACCGTTACTTAAATTAAATCCTAATTCTTCCAACCTTTTTATAAAAGCATGTCTTCCAGAATGTTTACCTAATATTAATTTTGAAGATGATAAACCAATATCTTCTGCTTTTAATATTTCATAAGTAGACCTATCTTTTAACATTCCATCTTGATGTATACCAGCTTCATGAGAGAATGCATTTTTACCTACAATTGCTTTATTAGGAGCAATTAAGTATCCAGTTAATGATGCAACTAAATGAGATGTTTTGGCAATTTCTTTAATATTTAAATCAGTATATATTCCTAAATCTTTTTTTCTTGTATCTATAATTAATGCAACTTCTTCAATTGCAGCATTGCCAGCACGCTCTCCTATACCATTTACAGAACACTCAATTTGCCTTGCGCCCTTAGTTGCAGCTAATATTGAATTAGCAACTGCTAAACCCAAATCATTGTGGCAATGCACACTAACCTTAACATTTTCAATTCCTTTTACATTATTTAATAAATATTCTATTAAATTTGAATACTCTAATGGTAGAGCATATCCAACTGTATCAGGTACATTTATAACAGTTGCACCATTTTGAATAGCTATCTCATACATTTTTGCTAGATATTCTTTATCACTTCTAGTAGCATCCATAGCAGAAAACTCAATATTATCTGTATATTTTTTACAATGTTTTACAGCTTCTGCAGCTAATTCTAAAACTTCTTCTCTTGTTTTGTTTAATTGGTATTTTAAATGAATATCTGAGGAAGAAATAAAAGTATGTATAACAGGGTTTGCTGCGTCCTTTAAAGCTTCTCCAGCTGCATCAATATCTTTAAAATTTGCTCTAGCAAGTGCTGCAATTTGTCTATCCCTTATTACTTTTGATATTTCCTTAACTGCATCAAAATCACTTTTTGAAGAAATAGGAAACCCTGCTTCAATTGTATCAACATTTAACTTTTGAAGTTGTAACGCTATTTCTAATTTTTCTTTAACATTTAAATGCATACCTGGAGCTTGTTCTCCATCTCTTAAAGTAGTATCAAAAATATATATTTTTTCAGCCATAATTAACCTCTTCAATAAAATTTTTTTTATAATATTTAAAAGTATGTAAAAATTATTTAATTATTATATTTAATAGTAATTATTAAAAAACAATAAAGAATATATAATTTTATAAAATTAATATTTAATTAATAAAAATTAAAATATTTATAATTTAATTATTTTAATTTTTGTAAACCCAGATTGTTTTTTAAATTCTTCAAGCATTTCTTGAGTTACTTCACAATCGAGGTTCAAGCCCATAAGGGCTTCTCCGCTCACAACCTTTCTACCCACATGCATTGCTGCAATATTTACTCCAAGTTTACCAAAAACAGTACCAATCTTTCCTATTTGTCCAGGGATATCTTGATACTTAATAAATGCCATATATTTTGAAGGAACCATATCTATTTCAAATTTATCAATTGAAATAAATCTAGGCATATTTTTAATTCCAATTATTGTCCCAGATACAGACAATTCATTATTATCATCTTTCCCCTTTAAAGTAATTAAATTTATATAATCTTGAGATTGCAAGTTTTTTACTTCTTTTATCTTTAATCCCATTTCATCAGCAAATATCTTTGCATTTACAACATTAATTATTTCATTAGAATATTTTTGCAAAATTTTAGCTAAAATTACATTTAAAAGAAAATCCGTTTTGTATCCTGCAACTTTACCGCTAAAAGTTAATTCTAATTCTTTCACCTTGCCTTCAAATAATTGAGAAAATAATATGCCAAGATCTTCACAAAGCTCTATAAATGGACTAATTAAATTAAAAGCTTCTTCATTATAAATTGGTAAATTTATGGTAAAACTTGACATTTCATTTTTTAAAACTTTTTTAATTTGATTTGCAATTATAATATCAGCCTTTTCCTGTGCTTCAAATGTTGAAGAACTAATATGCGGTGTGCATATTACATTATCTAATTGAAATAATTTTGAATTTTTGCATGGCTCTTTTTCATAAACATCTATTCCTGCTGCAGCTATTTGACCTTCTACTATCGATTCATATAAATCATCTTCTACTATTATCCCACCTCTAGAAACATTAATTATTATTGTGCCTTTTTTCATTTTATAAAATTCATTTTTATTTAATAAATTAGTTGTTTCTTTAGTTTTAGGTAGATGAATGCTTATAAAATCAGCATTTTCATATAATTGCTCGATTGTATTTGCTTTTCTTATTTGTGATTGCCAATATTTATCTTCAGAAACATAAGGGTCAAATGCTATTACATTCATTCCAAGACAAGTAGCTTTTTTTGCAACAATTTGCCCCACTTTACCAAATCCCAATATACCAAGAGTCTTACCTTCCACTTCAATACCTTCAAATTTTTTCTTATCCCATAAACCTTGTTTAGTTTCATAATTAGCCATAGGTAATTTTTTAGCCAAAGCTAACAGTAAAGTAATGGCAAATTCAGCAATAGAAGTTGTATTACTTAATGGTGCATGAACAATTACTATACCTTTCTTCGTAGCTGATTTTAAGTCAATATTATCTACATTTGCCCCTGCTTTCCCAATGACTTTTAGTTTTTTAGCACTATTTAAAATATCATCTGATAATTTTATTGAGCTTTTGATAATAATTGCTTCACATTGGCTTATTTCATTTTTTAATTCCAAAGTTTCAAGACCTTTTCTTATTTCTAACTCAAATTCCTCTGAAAGTATATTAAAAGCTGCTTCAGAAATATTATCAGTAATTAAAATTTTTTGTTTTAATGCCATTTAAATTCCTTTTTATAAAAAATTTAAAATTTTTTTATTATCATAGAATTATAACATTAATATTATATTTTTTTACCTCTAGCACATGCTATCATACCAGTTCTAACAAATTCTAATATACCATAAGGTTTTAATAATTCTTCAAAAGCATTTATTTTTGATTCTGCACCCGTTAATTCAAGAATAATTGAGTTTTTAGTAACATCAACTACGTTTGCTCTAAAAATATTAGCTATTTCAAGAATTTCTGCCCTGCTTTTATTTTCAGTATTTACTTTTATTAAAACTAATTCTCTTTGTATAGATTGTTCAGGACTTAATTTTTGAATTTTTAACACATTTATTAATTTATGTAGTTGTTTAGTAACCTGCTCAATACTATCTTCATCTACATTTACAACAATTGTTATTCTTGAAATCTTTTCATTTTCAGTAGGACCAACAGAAAGGCTTTCAATATTAAAACCTCTTCGGCTAAAAAGACCTGCAATTTTTGCTAAAACCCCTGATTTGTTTTCTACTAAAACTGATATTATATGATTCATTTTTTCACCTTTTCATGATCTAACATTTCACTTATTGGAAAACCTGGAGGTACCATTGGAAAAACATTTTCATTTGGTTCAATAATAAACTCAATTAAAACAAGATTATTTATTTCCATAGCTTTCTTTAATGCTTCTCTAACTTCTTTTTTTTCTTTTACTCTAAAACCAATCCCTCCATAAGCTTCAACTAACTTCACAAAATCAACGCAACCTTCTATGCAAGTATGAGAGTATCTTTCTTTATAAAATAGTTCTTGCCATTGTTTAACCATTCCAAGGCTACTATTGTTTAATAAAATTATTTTTACTGGTATCTTATTAACTACTGCAGTTGAAAGTTCTTGAGACACCATCTGGAAACTTCCATCTCCTGCAATATCAAAAACCATTTTATCTGGTCTTCCTAATTGTGCGCCAATGGAAGCAGGAAACCCAAATCCCATTGTACCGAGACCTCCCGAAGAAATAAAAGTTCTAGGATATAATGTCTTAAAAAATTGAGCTGACCACATTTGATTTTGTCCTACCTCGGTACAAATAATTGCATCACCCTTAGTAAGTTCATATAAAGTTTCAATTATATATCCAGGCTTTATTAAGTTTGAATCTTTATCATAATATAATGGATATTTTTCTTTCCAATCAAGAACATTATTAACCCATTCATCAAAGTTTACTTTGCCTTTTATTTCAACTAGTTTTTTATATTCAGAAAATAAATCATTTAAAACAGAAGTTGCATCTCCTACTATTGGTATATTTACCTTTACATTTTTTCCTATTTCAGCTGGGTCTATGTCAATATGAATCACTTCAGCTTTTTTAGCAAATTCACTTAGTTTACCAGTTACTCTATCATCAAATCTAACTCCAACAGCAATTATTAAATCAGTTTCATTAAAAGCCATATTCGCATATTTAGTACCATGCATTCCAGCCATACCTAAAGATAATTTTTTATTTTCAGGATAAGAACCTTTTCCAAGTAATGTAGTTATTACCGGTATATTTGCAAAATCAGCAAACTCAGTTAAAATACTGCTGGCATTTGATGAAATTACTCCTCCCCCTGCAAATAATACAGGTTTCTTACTATGGTATATTTTATTTGCTGCTTCTTTAATTTGTTTCAAATTCCCTTTTATTGTTGGTTTATAACCTGGTAAATCAATTTCGCCTTTTGTTTGTTCATCGATTAAAGCATTTTGTACATCCACCGGGATATCAACTAAAACAGGACCAGGCCTTCCAGTTGAAGCAATATAAAAAGCTTCCTTAATAACATCAGGCAAATCTTTAACATTTTTTACTAAATAATTATGTTTAGTAATTGGTGCAGTTATTCCTGTAATATCTGCTTCTTGAAAGGCATCAGTCCCAATTTCAGAAGTAGAAACTTGACCAGTTATAGCTACGATAGGAATTGAATCCATATAAGCATTTGCAATTCCTGTAATTAAATTAGTTCCCCCTGGTCCTGATGTTGCCATGCATACGCCTGTTTTCCCAGTAGCACGAGCATAACCATCAGCGGCATGTGCAGCACATTGCTCATGTCTTACTAAAATATGTTTAATTTTTTTCTCATCATAAATTGCATCATATATAGGAATAACTTTCCCACCGGGGTAACCAAAAATATACTCTACTCCTTCATTTATTAAGCATTTTAACAACATTCTCGAGCCACTAATCTTGCCCATTTAATCTCCTATATTCATAAAAAAATTATTTATAAATTATTATAATAATTATTTTTTTAAATTAACTATAAATTATTATATAAAAAAATAATAAAATTTTACTTAAGAACTGCCCCTTTTGATGCAGACGTTACAAGTTTAGAATATCTACTTAAATAACCTTCCTTTATTTTAGGTTCAGGCATTTTCCAATTTTCTAATCTTGTTTTAATTTCTTCATCTGAAACAAGTAAGTTAATTTTATTATTATTTATGTCTATTTCTATCATATCACCTTCATTAATAACAGCAATTGGTCCACCAGCCATAGCTTCAGGCGAAACGTGACCAATTGAAGCACCTTTAGTTGCACCAGAAAACCTTCCATCTGTAATTAATGCAACTTCTTTATCTAGTCCAATTCCTGCAATTGCTGAAGTTGGAGCTAGCATTTCTCTCATGCCTGGTCCTCCTTTGGGACCCTCATACCTAATTACAATGACATCTCCGGCATTGATTTTACCGTCCATTATAGATGACACGGCTTCTTCCTCACTATTAAATACTCTAGCTTTTCCAATATAATGATACATTGACGGATCAACAGCAGATTTTTTTACTACACTTCCTTCAGGGGCAATATTACCATATAATATTTTTAAGCCACCGTCAGAAAGATAAGGATTGTCTACGGTTCTAATTACTTCTTTATTAATTATTTCTTTTGCTTTTATATTTTCTTTTACTTTTTTACCAGTAACTGTTAGTAATTCTCCATCAATTAAATTATTCTTATATAACTCATTCATTACAGCTTCTATACCACCAGCCATATATAAATCAAAAATATGGTATTTACCTGCAGGACTTAATCTACATAAATTAGGTGTTTTTGAACTTATTTCATTAACTAAATCTAAAGAAAAGTCTATTTTAGCTTCATTTGCAATAGCAGGTAAATGAAGTATTGTATTTGTTGATCCTCCTAATGCCATATCAACAGCTAACGCATTTTTTATTGCATTTATATTTATAATATCTCTAGGTTTAATATTATTTTTTACTAAATTTAAAATCTGAGACCCAACACTTTTTGCAAGCCTTATTCTTTTAGAAAATACAGCTGGAATTGTCCCATTCCCAGGAAAACCTAAACCTAATGCTTCAGTTAAACAATTCATTGTATTTGCAGTAAACATTCCTGCACAACTTCCACAAGTAGGACACGCTTCATTTTCTATAAAGTCTAAATCTTCTTGTGAATATAAGCCTTTACTATATTTACCTATTGCCTCATAACAAGTGCTATAATCAATATCTAATTCACCAAATTTTCCTGCAAGCATTGGACCACCACTTAAAACAATTGAAGGAATATTTAATCTTAATGCAGCCATAATCATTCCAGGTACTATTTTGTCACAATTTGTAACTAATACTAATCCATCAAAGGGATGAGCCATACATACAGTTTCAATGCTATCAGCAATTAGTTCTCTTGAACCTAAAGAATATTTCATACCAGGATGATTCATAGCAACCCCATCACAAACACCTATCGTTGAAAAAACTTGAGGAGTACCACCAGCAGCATAAATACCTGCTTTTACAGCTTCAACTATACTATTTAAATGAATATGCCCAGGTATTAATTCATTAAAAGAATTTGCTATTCCAATTATTGGTCTTTTAATCTCCTCATTTGTAAAACCTAAAGATTTAAAAATAGAACGATGAGGTAATCTAGAAACTCCTTCTTTCATTAAATCACTTCTCATAATATCTCCTAACAAATTATATTTTGTAATATTTATTAAAAATTAAAATTTTTAAAAATAGTTTTTTATTTACATTTTTACTAATTTATTTATTTTTTATTTATTAATAATTATTTTTAAAATATCAAATAAACATAAAATAAGTATTATTATAACTAACTAAACGGATATATTAAAATAAAAAGAAAAAAATTCAGATTCTTTGGGTAATTATATCCGTAAGTTAAGATAAAATACCCAGGAGAATGAGGTTGACGAGCACAATAATAACAATAGAAAAAATTACAAAAATTTTTTCTGTTATTAAACTATTTAATGTATTTAATTTATTTAATTTAAAAATACTCATTACTTTTATTTTTTCTATTGCTAATTTAATGAAAAAAAATTTTAACATATAAATATAATAAAAACAATAATTAAATTTAACAAAAAACAAAAAAATAAGGGGAACAAATATAATTAAATTCCCCTTATTTATATTTCCCTTATTTTGCTCTTAATTTAAAAATAATATTATAAATTATTTAAATATATTATAATTTTACCATATTTAATTAAACATTTTTAAAATCATACTTATTTTAATTTTGTTCCACATTTAGCACAAAATACTTGGTCAGGTTCAACTTTTGCACCACAATTAGGACAATATTTTATCTCTTCTTTTTCTTCTTTTTTACTTTCCTCACTTTTTTGTTCTTCAATAGTAGTTGTTACTTGTTGAGCTGGTTTTTGAGTATAAATATTTTGTTTCGGTGGTGTTACATTTCTTCTTTTAACAACTAAAACAACAATTATAATAACTATTGCAATAATTAATACTAAAGGAATCACAATAATTAAAACAAGAACCAATGTTGTTAGTTTTGAACTAACTTTTGTGGCTTCACTTGGTATAGTTTTTTCAACATTGGAGCTAACGGTTTCTTGTGTTATAGTACTAGGAGCTGAAATAGTAGTTGTTTCTTGAGTAAGTGGTTTATCTTGTCCAATATTTGCTTGTGCTTTTGCTTTATATTCTTGAGCAAGTAAATGACCTCCACTTAAATTAAGAACTGCATCAAAATGCTTAATAGCTTCGCTATAATGTTGAAGTCTATACATTATTAAGCCTATTCTCCATTCATTATCAACCATGCCAAGCTTATTTTCTACATTTAATAGCATTTTTATATCATTTGCTGGTCTAATATAATTATTTGTGTTGTCTGTACCAGCAGATAAAATACCAATTACGTTGCCATTTTTATCAAGAACAGGACCTCCACTATTACCAGGCCTTGCATCACTTTGAATTTGAATCCATTCTGTTCCACCAACAATTTGTTTTCCACTTATTGCTCCACTAGTAACAGTAGGATTTAAAGTATTTTGTTGACCTATATCAGAAGTTCCTGGATAACCAATAACTGTAACAGGATCTTGAATTTCAAGCATTGAGGAATCGCCAATAATTGCACTTGATAATGCTCTTCCAGTTTGAGGAGTTACTCTTATAATTCCAATATCTCTTTAATCAAATGGGCTTTTAGTAATAACTTCTGCTCGTAAAAAAGGACTATTACCTGGTCCTTCAGGTTTTGATGCAGTAGCTGTATTAAATTGGACATAAACTTCAAGGTCATAAGGTGTTGAGGTTTGATGTCCCGAACCTTCAACTTTAATATTTTCATAAGCCCAATTCCAATCAGCATCAGTCCAAGTATCTAATTGCCCATTAACACCATAAGTGTCCTGTAAATATTGATAAATTAAATCATATTTAAATTGAGCTGCATCAATATCAATTACATGTCCTGCTGTAACAATGATACCAGTATCAGGATTTACCACAAAACCTGTCCCGGCAAAAGCTTCATAATAATAATTACTCCAAGTATTTGTCCAGGGATCAAGAACATATCCATAAAAAATTGATGTAATATAACATACAGAAGGTTCTACAAGAAGAACTTTGTCTGCAGCAGATAGTTGATAGTTTTGGACATCTTCAGGCAATTTAGAAGAAGTAGTATCATCAGCAAATAGAGCTGGAGTAAATCCTATTAAGAGAGTCGCGATAATTGTGATTAGTGTTGCTTTAAAAAAATTTTTCCGCATTTTTTCTCCTAAAATTATTTGGATGGTATTATATGTTAAAAATACTTATATAAATTATTATATTTTATTTTTATATCATGTCAATTTATTCTAAGTATTAAATAAATTAATTTTTAATAAATACATCAAGAATTAATAATTTTTTTATAATAATTTATATATTGCGGAATAATTATTTTTTTATCAAAATTTAAAGCAGTTTTTCTTGCTTCAAAAGCCATTTTCTCCATTAAATTAGGATTACCTAAAATACTAATACAAGCATCACTTAATGATTCGATATCATTTGGATCATAAAGATACCCACATTCTCCATTTTTAACAAATTCTTTTAAACCACCTACATTTGTACCAACAACAGGCACTTCACAACTTAGTGCCTCTAAAGCAGAAACTCCAAAACTTTCGCTTTCTGAGGGTAAAAGATACAAATTCGAACTATTAAGAAGAGGGACAACATTATTTTTTCGACCTAAAAAAAATATTTTATCATATAAATTTAATTTTAATGCCATTTCTTTTGCATTTGCTAACTCTGGGCCATCACCAACTAATATCAATTTGCAATTAATTTCTTTACAAACTTTAAAAAATATTTTAATTATATTTTTTATATTTTTTACAGGTCTAAAATTAGAAATATGAATTATAGCAAGTTCATTATTTTTAATAAGATTTAATCTTTGTTTATCAAATTTATTTCTTTTAAATTTATTTGTGTCTACAAAATTATAAATAACTTCAATGTTTTTATTTATATCAAAAATATCTATAGTAAGTTTTTTTAAATAATTTGATACACATGTAATTCCATCGCTATTTTCAATACAAAATTTTGTTAACTTAAAAAAAGACTTATGATTTCCAACTATTGTAATATCTGTTCCATGTAAAGTTGTTATAAACTTAAATCTTGAATCATTCCCTAATATTGTTTTAGTTAAATAAGCAGATGCTGCATGTGGAATGGCATAATGAACATGAACCACATCTAGTTTGGAGCTTTCATAAATTTCAGCCATTTTTACACTTAAAGATAAACTATAAGGTGGGTATTTAAATAATGGATATTCAATAACTTCAACTTCATGAAAAAAAATATTTTTATAAAACTTATTTATTTTAAAGGGTATCTCATAACTTATAAAATGCACCTCATTCCCTCTTCTTGCAAGCTCAATACCTAATTCACTGGCAACTACTCCGCTTCCCCCATAAGTTGGATAACATACGATACCAATTTTCATTTTAATAAAATTAAATAATTTTAAATTTATTTACAAATAATTTTTTAAAAATAACCAAATAATAAAAAGTAAATAAAAAACTAATACTTTTTTTAAAATTTAACATAATTAAAAAAAATTAAAGGATCATTTATTTTTATATAATTATTAATAAAATATGGCTCTCCAAAATTTGCATTAATTTTTAACCCATAATATTTTGCTCTTGTATGTAGAATATCATTAAATAATTTAGAACTAATATGAGTTACAATATCTTTTTCTTCGTTACTATAAAACTGAGATTTATAAGCACTAATAACCTTAACTTTTTGGTCAAAAACATCTGAAATGTCAACAATAAATGTTGGTTTAAATTCAAAATGTAACATATAATTTATAACAATATCAGGTCTATAATGATTAAAAGGTGTTTTGTATTTTAAAAGACCTGATAAAAATATAGAATCTTTTAACAATTTATAAGAATTTTCATGGTCAGGATGCCTATCTATAAAATAAGGAATTAAAACTAGTTTAGGCCTATATTTTCGTATGACATTTACAACTTTTTCTTTGCTATCTGCATCATTTTCTATATTACCATCTTTTAATTTTAAATTCTCCCTAATGTCTAATTTCAATAAATTTGAAGCATTTTTAGTTTCTTTTTTTCTAGTATTAATATCACCATTACTTGATAGTTCGCCCATTGTTAAATCAATAATTCCAGTTTTATAGCCAAAATATTTTAATTTTAAAAGAAGGCCACCACAACCCATTTCAGCATCATCAGGATGAGGACTAAATGCTAAAGCATCTAAATTTGTTTTATTTTTTTCCACTATATTTTCTAAATTTTCATCTTTAGTTTTTTTCATTTTTAAAATAAATTTAATTATTTTATTAAATACTTAAAAAATTTTAAAAAAATTGTAACATTTTTATTTTTTATCTTTTTTAATTTATCTCGATAAATTTATGATAAAAATCAAATTCTTTGAAAGTTAAATAAATATTATCAATTAAACTAAAGCCATACTTATTTATATATTCAAAAATATTAATTTCTTTTTCTTGTAATTTTCCTTCAGGAAATATGTTATTATAAATTTTATTTAAATTTTCAATTATAAAATTATTTTTCTTCTTATACTCATTAATAATTTTTTTATTAAGAACATTAATTTCTCTTTTAAGATTTTGTTGGATTCTACCAAAAGCTTCGGTGGAATCAAACCCATCATTTTTTAACTTAATTATATATTTTTGCAAAGTATCAAACAAATCTCTTTCTAAGCTTTCAATATATAATTGATAATCAAATCCAGAAATATTTTTTAATATTTTATTTGCAATAATCTCTTGATTTATATCAATTTCGTTATAACTTAAATTTAATTTTAAAAATGCATTTTTTACTTTATTTTCAATTAAAGTTGCTGACATTCTAGGATATAAAATTGGCAATTCAATACCAAATAATGTATAAACATCTTTTAATTGAGCATAATAGCTAATTTCTCCAGGCCCACAAATAGTAGCTATATTTGGAAGAATATAATCTTGAAATAATGGTCTTAATATTACATTTAAGCTTACATTATTAATGTTTTTAAAAATAATATCTTGTAATTTATTTTTATCTAATTTATCTTTTTTATCAATAGTTGACTTTTCAAATTTAAAATTATTTTCAGAGCCTTCATCCTCATCAATATTACCTATAAATTTTATTTTTTCGCGTCCATATTCAGTATTTAAAAAAAAGTGTAAATTATTCTTTACTAAATTCAACTGAGCATGATAACCTTCAGATACAAGCTCACTGCCATTTAATTCAATTATATTGTTTATTCTATTAAAGTTATTCAAATCAAAATTTAAAATTTTAAATAATAATTTCTTTAATTCTAAAATCTCAGGATCTATTAAAATTAGTCCATATTTTTGAAATAATTTAGCAACTATCAAAGAATAAAATTTTGAAACGCTAATTCCATTAAATTTATTTTCTTTTTTTATATTTAACAAAATTTCATCAATAAATTGACTAATTTGTATTTTAAAATCAGTTTCAGATAAGCTTTGGATCATTTTCCTACAAACATTTTCAATTTCATCGAGCGGCAGAATTATCTTTGAATAACAAAAACCATTTAAATATTCAGGAATATCTATTGAAATATTTTCAAGCTGATTTTCAAAAATTTTTATATTTTTTATTTCTAGTAAATCACTATCATCAGAAGCATTCCAAAATACAGGAATTATATTTAAATTTAGTTTATTTGAGAGGTAGCTAGATAAATTTAAAATTGTTATGATTTTATAAATGGAAAAAATAGCACCCGTAAAAATTGTTGGTTGCTGTCCAGCAATAACAACATAAGTATCTTTATTTTTTAAAAGCTTTATATTTTCAATAGTTTTAATGCCACAGTTAATAGATTTATTATATTCTAATAACGAGTTTAAAATTATTTCTCTAAATTTGTTATTATAAAAATTATTTATATAGTCAATTCTTTCATTATAAGAATTGATTATTCTGTAATCATATGTAAAAAAATCTTTTAATTTTTCGTAATTAAAAATATAGTCATAAAATAATTTATTATAATAAAATTTTTCTTTTGTAATGTTTTGTGCTTTTAACATATTTTTATTCTCATAATATTTATTAGCTTTTAATTTACCCGTTTATCTTTTTATAAAATCAATTATAAATTTAATACCTAAATAAAATAAAAACACTGCACATAAAATAATAATAATTTTATAAATTTTTTCATTTAAGAATTTTTTACCTTTACTAACAATTAAACCAACTATCATATACCATATAAAATCAGAGCTTATGTGTCCAAAATAAAAAAAACCAACACCAGCATATTTAAAAGATAAGCTTTTTACTAAAAAAGCTGCGCCAATAGTTACCCACCATAAATACCAATAAGGATTTATTATGCTAACTAGCATCCCTTGGAAAAAAGATAAATTGATGTTTTTTTTATAAATATTATTTTTATTTATTGCTTTATTATGATTAACATTATTTAAGTTATTATCAATATTCTTATTATTATTAATAATATTTATTTTGTTAATTTTATTATTGTTTAAATTTAATTTAATTTTATTTCTTATAATTGAATAAATTAAATTTATTGAAAGAAAAAGTAAAACTAACCCACCTGTAATGCCAATAATTTTTATAACAATATCATTATTTAAATATTTAAGAATTCCTGCTAAAAATAAAATTAATATTATTAATTCAGTTAAAGCATGACCTATTACAATTAGTATTGAATCTTTAAAACCATTTTTTGCTACATTTGTTATTACAGTAGTAAACATTGGGCCAGGAACAATTGCCCCTGAAAACCCAACAATTAATGCACTAAAAAATATTTGACTAACTCCTATAAAAATTTCCATTTTAATATTTTATTATTAATAATTTTAAATTAATTTTAAATAACATATTTAAGAATTTGTCTTTATTTATTTTTATTATTATCATAATAAAAACTAATAATATTTATTACAAATAAAAATTAAAATTTATTATTTTTACTATTGACACAAATATTTTTAATTGCTATATTTATAATTGTCTTAGAACAGGAGGCAACCTTTAGAAATTACTGAAATTTAACAACGAAAGAAGTTAAAAAGTAAGTTATATTCTAAAAAGTCCCTGAGAAAAGTTCTAAGAGAAGCTCCGAGATGTTTAGTAGCCTAAAGCAAATGCCATGGCAAAAGATAACTCGGAGTTTTTTTATTTTTATTTTTATTTTTTAATTGCAATCTTAATTTAAAGTAGTAAAATTTTTAAATTAATTTTTATTATAAATAAAAATTAATTTTAATTTTCTTAATAGTTTTTTATAACTTATTACTAATTTATTATTTAATAATTATTTTATTAATTATTATAATTTTTTATATATATTAAGGAATTAAATATGAGTGAAGAAAAAAATTTGTTACATCCAAAGTATGCTTTTTTTAAGGGAGAAATTGTTCCGATTAGTGAGGCGAAGGTAGATATTAGAACTAATGCTTTACAATATGGAACAGCAGTATTTGAAGGAATTCGTTCATATTGGTCTAATGAAGATAAAAAAAATTATGTATTTAAGATGAAATCACATTATAAAAGACTTTTTAATAGTGCAAAAATTATGATGATTGATATTAAATACAGTATTGATGAACTTTGTGATATAACGGTTGAGCTATTAAAAAAAGAATCTTATCAAGAAGACTCTTATATTAGACCATTTGCATATAATAGCGGTTTAAATATAGGTCCAAAGTTAATTCATAATGAACAAGATATTTTTATTTATACAACACCCTTAGGAGAATATATTAATATTTCTGAACCTATAAGCGTTTGTGTTTCATCATGGGCTAGGATACCTGATAATTGTATACCACCGAGGGCAAAAATATCTGGCAGTTATGTTAATGCAGCATTACAAAAAACTGAAGCAATGCTCACAGGCTATGATGAGGCAATTACTTTATCTATAGATGGACAGCATGTTTGCGAAGGTAGTGCTGAAAATTTGTTTATGGTTAAAAATGGAAAGCTTATAACTCCTCCAACTTATAATGACATTCTCGAAGGAATAACTAGAAATACAATTATAGAACTAGCAAAAAATGAACTTGATATAGAAACTATTGAAAGACAAATTGATAGGACAGAATTATATGTTGCTGACGAACTTTTCTTTTGCGGTACTGGAGCTCAAGTATCACCAATAGGTAGTGTCGATAACAGAAAAATTAATAATGGTAAGATGGGAACCATAACAAAAAAAATTCAAGATATTTATTTTGATGTTGTTAGAAATAAAAATAAAAAATATTCAAGTTGGTGTACAGAAGTAAAATAAATCGTTACTTGCTAAAACAAAAATCTTTAAAGTTGCAGAAATTTTTACATTTTTGAAAATTTATATTATTAAAATCTGCATTTTTAATATTTTCTATTATATTTAAAATATTATTTATAGTATTTTCTTTTTCTTTATTGGTAATTTTAACAATATTCTTACTCCCATCCCCAAGATAAAAAATAATTCCTTCTATATTATCCACAGAAATATTATATAAATCTGATATACCACAAATATATGTTTTTATTTGAAATAAATAATTATCATCATTTTTATTAGTTGAAGTTTTATAATCATAAATTCTTATAGTTTTATTATTTAAAAAATCTATTCTATCTATTTTGCAAGTTAAATAAAACGAATTTATTTTCCAATAAAATAATTGTTCAGTTAAAACATTTTCACATGAATCTAAGCTTAAAAGATCACTGTTAAAAAAGTTTTTTATATATTTTAATAAATTTAAGTCTTTAAAATCTAAAGTTTCATCAATTTCTTTAGAAATCTCCTCTTCATTATTATTTATTTTTTTTTCAATCAAATTTTGGTAATTTAATTTTAAATTTTTATATTTATCTAATTTATTTTCTTTTAAAAGTTTAAAACAAAAAGAAGTAATATATTGTAAAAATATATGCACTTTAGTTCCTATCACTTCATCAATACTTTCAGGTTCAGGTAAATTTATTTCATATTTATATTTATAAAGTATTGGACATTTATAAAAATCTAAAATTTCAGTTAATGAATAATTATCATTATTATTTTGTAATTTTTCTTTTAAAGTATTTTTAGAATCTGTTAGGTTAAAATTCACGCCATCTAAAAATTTGTTAATAAAAATTTCATTATCAAGCAAACTTAATAAATCAATACTCTTTACTTTTTTTATATCATTCATATTTGCTGCAAGACTTCTTTCAATATTTTTAAAAACACTTTCATTTAATAAATTTGCTACATTATTTTTTTTGCTTTTATAACTTTTATTATTATTTCTTAAATTATTGTAGTTATAGGTTTCATCAAAAATAACTTTTAATTTATCTAAATTATTTATATAAAAACCTTCTTTTATATTAAAATTTTCTTGAAGATAATCCTTTGTCTTATCTTCAAATAAAATTATATTTTTCTCTTTAATTAAAATATCTTTAATAAATGTTAAAAGATTTTTCTGGTTTAAATTATTATTAAGAATATCTGATTGGTTCTCATATTGAGGATAAGAAAGTATTAATATTTCCCTTGCCCTACTACACCCTACATAAAAAATTCTTCTTTCTTCTTCAAGTAATATATTTTTTAACTCATCTTGATATTTTTTAACACTCGTATATAAGTACTTATCTTTATAAATTTTACCATCTTTTCTTAATAATGACGGTAACTCAAAGTTACTTGCTTGAGATTTTCTTGGCTTAAAGTTTTGTTCCCAAAGCATTGGTAAAAATACAACTTTAAACTCTAATCCTTTTGATGCATGAATACTCATAATTTTTACAGAATTTTCATTAGAAATTACTTGAAGATCAGGATCTTCATAATCAGTTTTTGCTATTTCTTTTAAATAAATAATAAAACTATCAAAATCTACATTAAAATTATTTTCTTCAAACTCGTATGCTAATTTTATTAAATTTTCAACATTTCTGATTTTCTTTTTTGCGATACTACCAAATCTAGAATTTAATTCATCATATAAACCAGAATAATGAAATATTAAATTAATTACTGCATTAAGAGGAAGTAACTTATAATTTTCTAGATAATAATTCAATTCATTTAAAAAACTTTTAAACCTTTGTTTAGTTTCTTCACTAAAATATTCACTTATTTCAATGTTTCTAAGAGAATTTATAATAGCGTTTTTACTAAAATTATTTAAATTAATATTTTCCAATTCATTTTTATTATAATTTTCAAATTCACTATTTAATTTTCTCAAAAAATAAATATCTCTATCTGAAATTTTATATTTACCAGATTTAAGCAAGTAAATTATAGATTCATCATCATATATATTATTAATAACTTTAAGCCAAGAAACTAAAAAAATTATTTCAGGTTCATAAAAATAACTTTTACTACCTACTAATTCATATTTGATATTAAATTTTTTAAAAGACTTAATTATATTATTAAACCTTTTTTTTCTGCATAAAATAGCAATATCCTTATATCTATATCCAGCAAAATTAAGTTTAAGAATAATTTCTGAAATTTTATCAGCTTCTTCTTCTAGATAATCTGTTTTTAAAAAAACAACAGCTGATTTTTTTTCATTATTTTCAGGTTTTATAATTTTTTCTTCTCTTCTTTTATTATCACTTAATATAAAATTCGTAAAATTAATAATATTTTTGCCAGACCTAAAATTAGTTGTTAAAAAAAATGTTTTAATTTCATTACTTACATTTTCAGTAAAATAATTAAAATCTTGTATATTTTCTATGCAAGCTCCTCTAAATCCATAAATTCCTTGGTCATCATCTCCAACAATCATTAATTTATTAAATTTCTTCGAATAAATCATTGATAATAAATAAGCTTGGGCATTATTTGTATCTTGGAATTCATCTACAAAAATATACTTATATTTTAAAATATATTTTTTTCTTAAAACTTCATTTTCTTTAAACAAAAAATAAGGCAAAAACACTTGGTCTGCATAGTCAATATAATTATTGTCTCTTTTTATCTTTTCATAATATTCATATATGTCTGATAATTCTTTAATAATTGGAATTTTTTCTTCTTCTTCTTTTAATAAACTTTTGCTTTTAAAACTACATAAATATTTTTCATAATTATTAATATAATATTTAATTTCTTGTAAAGTTATTAAATTATTTTTTAAATTCCAAATATACTCTAGCAAATGATTTACAAATTCACCGATGTTTTTACCGGCTTTTAAAGAATTAAAAGAATAATCTTTAAAAATTTCATAAATTATTTGCCAAGCTTGAACATCATTTATAAGTTGAAAATTTTTTCCATATCCTAAATAAAAACTATTTTCTTTAATAATTTTATTTCCAAAAGAATTAAATGTATAAATATCTATAGAATCAATATCATTATTATAATTAAGTTTTTCTCTTATCTTTTCTCGCATATTTTCAGCAGCATTATTTGTAAAAGTTAAAGCAAGAATTTCACTTGGTTTGCATAGATTATCACTTAAAATTTTTATTATGTTCTCAGTTAAAACAGAAGTTTTTCCTGAACCTGCACAAGCCAGTATTCTTTTTATTGGATAATCACTATTAATTATTTCATCTTGTTCTTTGGTTAAATTAAATTTCATTTCCATAATACTTTTCGCAAAATATTTTATAATTACAATTATGACAGCTCATATAATTTTTAGGCATTACATAAAAATTTTCCTCTTTTATATTTGAAATAATATTTAAAATTTTTTGCATTACTTCATCTTCATTATAATCTTCTTTAAGTATATCTAAAAAAGGATCTTTATTAACCCCTAAGAAATAATACCTTAATTTGATATTTTTATTATTTGAGTTTAAAAAAGTATTATTTAAGAAATTACCATATTTAAATGCAAGCCCATATATTTTTAATTGTAGTTCTTCGGCTATTTCTTTATCTGAGTATTTAGTTTTAGAAGATTTAAAATCTATTATATCAATGTTCTTATTATCGATTACATTTATAAAATCTATTTTCCCTATTATTATATCTTTTGTTTTAAGCTCAAAATTAAAATTTATCTCACAATAAAATTTTTTAGTATTACTTTTATCTTCAGCTTCATTATAATTTTCAAGAAAATAATTATTTACAAAATTTTCATAAAAATTTTGTAAAATAAAATCTCCTTCTTGAATCATTTCATTAAAATAAAAATTAAAATTAAATTGACTTTTATATTTTTGCATTTCTTCATGGAAAATATTTATCAAATTACTTAATTTATATTCTGAATTTTGCTGAAAAAATTTTTTTATAACTTCATGGTAAATAGAACCCATTAATAATGAAATTTTTTCTTCTTTATCTTCAATTTTAAATAAATACTTTATTTTATATTTTAAAGGACATTGATTATAAGTATCGAGTGAACTATAAGAAAATTGATTACCAAAATTATTAAATATATTTAAATTATTTATTGTTTCTTTTTTTAAATTCCACCAATCTTTAAAGTTATATATACTATTTAAAAATAAAATATAATCTTTATATTTTTTTGTATCATAAAATAAATTTTCATTGATTCTATATGTAGCGACTATAGCTTTCTTTTTTAATAACCATTTGTTCCTTAAATAATTAAAATAATCTATATAATAGTTAAACTCATTATTTTTATAATTATTGTTTGAATTTGTTTTTCCATCTTCTTCATTTTTAAATTTCTCTTTTTCTTTTAAATTTTTATAATCATTATAAATATCTATAAAAAAAGTTGATTGCTTTTTATATTTATTTGAAGTTACATATAAAAAATTTTTAGCTCTTGTTAAACCAACATATATTATTTTTCTTTCTTCTTCTTCATGAATTTTCTTTACTTCTTCTTCAGTTGGGTAATATTTTTCTAAAAACATTTGAAATATCTTATTATCATAAATTTGTGGTTTATAAAAATCAGAAGGAAAATAACCTTTATTTAAAAACGGAATAAAAACTGCTTCAAACTCATAATTTTTACTTTCATAAAAACTAATTATTCTAACTCCATCATTTTTATTAATATCTTTATCACTTTCTTCAATTTCTTCTATGAATTGATTGTCTCTTAATTTATCTATATAGTAAAAATAATCAACTAATGAATTATTATTTAAATTTTCTTTACTAAAATTTTTAATGCTTTTAAGATAATCATTTAAAACTTTTATTAAATTTTTCTCAGAATTATCAAGCTTATCATAATTTAAAAATCTTTCTTTAAAACCAGTTTTTTCATCTTTAATTAAATCAATAAAAAAGCTAAATGAATTCGAATTAACTTTTTTTGAAAATTTATTAATTAACTTAATAAAATTAGATAATTTTTTAAAATTTTTTTCATCAATATTTTTAAAATATTTTAAATTATATATTAGAAACTGCCATAAATTATTATTAAAGCGATTGGATTGTGACAAATATATTGATTCTACTTCTTTAAAAAACAAAGGATTTATTTTAAAAAATTCAAAAGATAATAAATTTTTAATTAAAAAATCAATTTGATTTGAATTATTTTTAATATTTCCAATATTCTTGTAATTATTTATTTTTTCATTATGAATTTTTTTATTAATATTATTTTCATTAATATCTATAGTAAATTTCGTTTTATTTTCACTTAATAAACTATGTTTTAAATATTTATTAAATTCATTTATTAAAATACTTAAATTTGCAATATTTAAAATAAATTTAACATACTTGCTTGAAGGAGCAGATCTTGAATTTCTTAAATAATAATTTACATTATTTTGAATTAAAAAATTTTCAATAATTCCTGTTTCAAATTCAGAACCTTTTAAAATAATAGCAATATCTTTTAATTTAATATTATTAATTTTATTAAGATAATAAATCTTAGATAAAATAAAATTTAACTCTTCATGTAAATTATTAAAACTTTTTACTATTACTTCTCCGTTAAATTTATTTAATTTTTTCTCATTACTATTTAAATTGACACTATCATTATCATTATTGCTATCCTTAGATGCTTTTATAATTCGGGTGTTATTTTTGCTAATGAATTTATTTGAAATTTCATTTATTAAAAAATTATTTCTAAAATTTTTATTTAAAAAAATTATATTTTCTTTATTTATAGTTTTATAAAAACTAAAAAAATTATTAATATTTGAACCTCTAAAAGAATAAATTGATTCATCATCATTTCCGAAAAAAACTATATTGTTGTTTGAAATTTTTTTTATAATTTCTGCTTGAGCATAATTTATTTCTTGTAAATCATCTACAATAATAAAATCATATTTTTGTTTATATTCAGATAATATTTTTTTATCGGTATTTAATATTCTTTCAGTTTCTTGCAAAATTCTTCCATAATCATATAAATTATTATTTTCTAATTCTTGGTTATACTTTAAATAAATATTATTGATTTCAGACATTAACTCATTTACATATGGGGTAAATTTTTTTGATAAATCCTG
>Ga0315298_1002251_pt1 | contig 33164 bp, 39 predicted proteins | sample WHS_1_MG_FD_203077 | JGI IMG/M metagenome (GOLD analysis project Ga0315298, IMG submission 203077) | Extremophilic microbial mat communities from Washburn Hot Springs, YNP, Wyoming, USA - WHS_1_MG | ecosystem: Environmental > Aquatic > Thermal springs > Hot (42-90C) | place: USA: Wyoming... | reverse complement strand
CCTTACTTAGAACAGGCATGAACCTCCTAGCCCAATCTATCTTCTTAATGCCGAGTTCGATATTTCCAGCCAACTCTCTATACCAACCATCAAGTCTTTTAAAAAGTTTCCCTATACGAACAGTTCTTCGTTGAAGAACCTGCGGTGAAGCTCCGCAAGCTCCTGAATGCTCAACATTCCTTCTTGAACACCCTCAACCCTCCAGATGGAGAACGCCTCTAGAAGACCTATTCTGCAGGATTCTTCCAGCGTCAGCCTCTTCTGTATGCCAGTCAGGATCCCCGCAGCAATGCCGTCGCAACAACCAATAGAGCTCCCGGTTTTCTCAAGCGGTATCGGGCCTATTTTAGAACCTCCACCATCCCTATGGTGAACCTCAATCAGCCCCGTCATCTTATCCTCCATTACTATTGCTTCAGGATACTCAGCCCCTACTGTGAAAATCTCCCTTAGGTTCTTAAGGCCGAGAAGATCCATGACTTGTTTAATCTCATTATGATTACCGAGAATAATTTTCGAGTTTGGAACCATAATTCTAACATAGTCCTCAGTAACACCGTAGGATGCGACATCTACGATTATGTCTACGCCTTTTCTCCTAGCTGCCAGGATGAAGTTCTTCATAAAAGGGGTTTCGGAGGATGTGACGAAGAGGATGCTTGCTGATTCAAGCTCAGACTCAGGCACCGGCCTGAGCTTTTCAACACCACTCGCACCCTCAACGTCATCTATTATGAAGAACTCGTTGTTCTCAACGTCTTTCACGCAAGTGATTGTTGAAGTCGTCTTATCCGTAACGATCCATACGCCCGCGTTCAGAACCTCGCTGCTGAGAAAGCCAATTTTACTGCTGTCTTCAACAATAGCCGTCCTCATTTCGACTTTGCTGTTCGCCAAATGACTATAATATCCTCCGTCGAAAAACCCTGGATAAGGATGATCATAGTCCCTGCCAAATGTAGTTACCAGTCTAACCCTGCCGCCTAGATGTGCAACGCCGTAGGCTACGTGTGGAGCCCTGCCCCCATAGCTGTATTTCACTGGAGACAGTGCGTTCGACTCCAGTAAACCGTAAACCTTACTCCTGTCCCATTCTGGACCGAGGAGCTCGCTCATCTTGGAGAGGGGGATAGTTTTCTTCAGAAAGGGGTGGAAAGCACTTGGCAAACTGTAGAAAGAGCCTATTTTAAAATGCTCATCCTTACCGGAGCTTCCTACGACAACTATGCTGCCCATATTGTCGGATCAACCCGATAGAAAGCATTATTAAAGAGTTTCTATGCTGTTCTATCGAGAAAAGTGAAGGAAACAAGTAGCGAAGAGAAATACTTAGAATGGCTGGACAGAGGGCTCAGTAAAGTGCCTAAGACGGAGAGCAGAGACAGGTTAACCATTCCGAGTGTTGAATGCATAAATGAGAAGAATAAGACTATAGTTCAAAACCTTAACCAGATAGCAGACCTGTTAAATAGGGATGTTAAGCACCTGCTGAAATACATGACTTTAAGACTCGCCGCGCCATACTCGGAAAGCGGTGAGGGACGCTACGTTTTCAAGGGTAGAATTCTCCCCAAGCAGCTGGATACCGTGGTAGCGGACTATATAAAAGCGTATGTGGAATGCCCTGTTTGCAAAAGGCTGGATACGAAGCTGAGCAGGGAGAAGCGGGGCATAGTTCAACTCGTATGCCTAAGCTGCGGCGCAGTCTCGCCCGTTAAAAGCCTCTGAAAAATGAGTAAGGATTTCTACATGAAGGAGCATGCGGTTGGCTCCACTAAGATAATAGGGGCGTGCGACAGGGAGCTTCTCGGCAAAACCATCAGGGATGAGACTGGTCTGGAGGTGAATGTGGTTGAAAAGTTTTATGGCGGTAGGCTTGTAGATGAGGATGAACTTTTGAGAAGCATTAGCGACGCTTCCTCAGTGAACCTTATCGGGAATAGGGTCGTGAAAACGGTTATAGAAAAAGGTTTTGGAAGAATGGATAACGCTAAGAAGATAGGCGGGGTAATGTTCATGATGATAATTCGCATCTAACCTCCTTACTCAAGCTTAAAGCTGACTGTCTAAGCATATAGTTTATTAGGGGGAGGAAGCAGTGGCTTAGTAAGCTTGGGAAAGAGAAAGGTATACAGTGAGAGAGATATTTCAGAAACCTTAGTGACACCTGGAGAGGGACAGCTTTTCGGAAGGGTCGAGGGGCTTTCAGGTTCCAACTGGGCGGTGGTGCTCTGTTCTGATGGCAGGACTAGGCAGTGCAGGCTCAGGGGGAAGCTTAGGAGGAAAATATGGATTAAGCTCAATGATATTGTTCTGGTTGAGCCGTGGCCTTTTCAGCCTGATCGAGGAGAAATTTTACATAGGTATACTATTGGTCAGATAGATTATCTGGTTAAAAACGGGCTTCTAAGCAAGGAGCTTGTGAAAGAGGCGCAGGAACAGGCTAGTGGGTGACAATAGTTAATCTTAAAAACAATGCAGGATTACCACCTGCTTCAGGTAGTTGCATCAACATGGGAAGTGAAAAAGTATTCGACTCCTTAGAGCTTAGAGAGAAGCTTATAGAGAAGCTTCAGAGGATGAAGGTTAAGAGGAGCGAGGATTTACAGGTTTTCGGCGAGGTCTTCAACGTCGAGGTTTTAATGCAGCTTTACGACCTGCTGAGAAAGGGGTTTTTGAAAGAGTTTAACGGTGAGATATCTTCAGGTAAAGAATCGAAGGTGTATCATGCCATTGCGAAGGGCAATATTGAGGTTGCTGTTAAAATCTACTTGACAGTTAACACTGAAATAAGACGCATGATGTTGAAATACATCATAGGCGACAGGCGGTTTGAAAAAGTGAAGGGCGATAGCCGGTCACTGGTATACACGTGGGCGAGAAAAGAATATGCTAATCTAAGCACTATGCATGAGGCCGGTCTTTCCGTGCCGAAACCAATGCTTGTTCGGAAAAACATTTTGGTGATGAGTTTCATAGGTGAGAATGGTCAGAGAGCTCCCCTTTTGAGAGAGTTGGACAAGCTCAAAAATCCTGGTGAAACCTACAGGGAGATAATCAGCTTCATAGTTAAAAGCCGTGATAAAGCGGGGCTGGTTCACGCGGACCTAAGCGAGTATAACGTTATGATTTGGAATGAAAAGCCCTTCATAATAGATTTATCTCAAGCCGTCCCAGTGACACATCCTTTGGCAGGGGAATTTTTAAGAAGAGACATTGAGAATATAAACAGGTTCTTCATGAGGAGAGGATGGGTTGATGAAACAATATCGGTAGAGGAGGTTGTTGGAAGAATTGGTTAACGTTCTCTACCTAAACATTCCGCAGGAAAGAATAGGTGTTTTAATCGGTAAAAACGGTGAAGTGAAGAAAAGGATAGAAGAAAAAGTCAAAGTTAAGATCCAGGTTCAGCAGGATGGAGCGGTTAAGGTTGAGTATAACGCTGATGATCCTGAAGCGTATTTCAAGATTAGGAGGATCGCGGACGCGATATCCAGCGGATTCTCAGGCGAGGATGCTTTAAGACTCCTGGATGAAAACCTTGTTCTCAGGATAATTGACTTGAGAGATTTCTCCGAGGAGTCTTCCTCCCGCATGAAGATAATAAAAGGCAGGATAATAGGGAAGCACGGGAAGGTCTGGAAGAAGGTTGAGAAGCTCTCCGGTGCTAAGCTAGCCCTCCACAAGTATACTATTGGAATAATGGGGGAGGAGGAAAGCTGCGAAATAGCTTTTAAGACTATTCTCAAGATATTGGAGGGAGCCCAGTTCAGCACCGCGTTTAAGTATTTAGAACGCCAAAGAAAATCGTTGGAGAAGGGGATTTGGATGAGCAGGGAGGAGAGAATTGGAGATGAGTCCTGAGGAGAAGTTCAAGGAGATCAGCCCTGCAGACTTCTTCTACAGAAATAGAGACATCGCAGGTTTTTCAAACCCCGTCAGGGCACTTTACACGGCCGTCAGAGAGCTTGTTGAAAACTCTCTGGACGCGTGTGAAGCCAGAGGCATTCTTCCCGATATAGTACTGTTCCTAACCATCGAAGGGCAGGCTAGCAGTGAAAGAAACGTTGTAAGGATAAAGATTACTGACAACGGCGGAGGGATTCCGCCCGAACATATTCCGAACGCCTTTGGAAAGATACTTTTCGGCTCAAAATACACTTTGATACAATCGAGGGGGACGTTTGGACTGGGCGGGAAAATGGCATATCTTTACGGTCAGATAACGACGAACAATCCTCTAGAGATCACTGTTGGCTATCGTAAAAAAATCTATTTCTTCAAGATAATGATAGACATTAAGAAGAATGAGCCGATCGTTCTGGAGAGAGAGGAGAAGAACAATTCTAAGAAGTGGAACGGCACCATCGTGAGCTTCACGCTGGAGGGAGACTACTTCAGAGCCTTTCCGAAGATACTTGAGTATATTAAGCTCAGTGCACTCGTCGCACCCTATGCGAACATCACGCTCATCGATGCCTACGGGAGGCTAATCAGGTTTTCCAGAAGTACTGTTCAAATGCCCAATCCTCCGAAGGAAACATTGCCTCATCCCCACGGGGTTGATGTTGAAATGGTTAAGAGGCTTGCCGAGGAGAACCGTAAGAGGACTCTTATCTCGTTTCTAACAAGAAGCTTTCACAGGGTTGGGAAGGAAACGTCGAGTAGAATACTGGGGCAACTGAATCTTTCGCCGGATACAGTTGTCGGGGAGCTTGGGTTAGACGAGATTGTTAGGCTTACTCAGGCTTTGAAAAACTATGACGGCTTTCTCCCGCCGGATGCAAGCATTCTATCTCCAATAGGTGAGGCGCTTTTAAAGGAAGGGATTAAGAAAGAGCTTGAGCCAGAGGTGCTTGCGGTTGAAAGCAGGAAGCCCCAAGCATACTCGGGGCATCCCTTCATAGTGGAGGTGGGAATAGCCTACGGCGGGCGGATAACTCCGCCTGAAGACGGTAACGCGATAATATACAGGTATGCGAACAGGATTCCTCTTCTTTACGATGAGGCTAACGATGTTTCCTACAAGGTTGTGAACAAGCTGATGAACTGGAAACGCTACAGGATCGACCCCAAGACGGATCCTGTCAGGATCATTGTGCACATATGTTCAACGAAGATACCTTATAAGACGGTTGGGAAGGAGTATGTGGCAGACAGGCCTGAGATAGAGAGGGAGATTTTAAACGGGCTTAGAAACGTCAGTAGGGAAATCTCAACCTATCTTTCAAGGAAGAAAAGCATAGAGAGGGAGAAGAGACGGCTCGACGTCTACCGTAAGTATTTGCCCCTGATAATTAGGTTTGCAGAGGAGGCTGCAGGCGGAAGAGTAAAGGTTAGGGAGGCTAGTGTTAAGGCGCTTTTGAGCCGAATGGATAAGTATCAGGTTCTCCATGAAGAGGAGTCTTGAACTCTGGGGCTGGTAGTTCATTGGTAGTTAAATAGGTTCCAACCCTTCTAGAAATGGAGAGAAACATGAGAATATTTAGGCTTGCTGAAGGGTTGCTAATCCCGCTCATAGGAGAGGGCGGGGAACAGGCCGCGAACTCCGAGTGGTTTACGAAACTGCTTGAAAGCATCGTGGACTCCGTGGAAAAAACAGTTTCAGCATTCTCACAAATGGTGTTGCAAGCATCGCTCCGCATCCTATCTATGATCTATGCTCCAATGGCTGTAATCGGCGTCATACTCTACGTAACTAAGGTGAACAAATATCTTGGAAGAGACCTGATATATGGGGCGCTGCTACTCGCCTTCTTCAGCGAGTTCATACTTCCCGTGCTCCTCTAGCAAAACCTTAAATCATGCTTTAGAAGCATTCTCCGAGGAAAATGGCTAACGACGCGTTTAAAATAAAAAAGGTTAGGGGCAGAGAGATAATCGACTCTAGGGGCAACCCTACCGTTGAAGCAGTTGTTGAGCTGAACGGAGGAGCAGTGGGTCGAGCAGGCGTTCCCTCGGGTGCGTCAACAGGAAAATATGAGGCGGTTGAACTAAGGGACAGGGATGAGAAAAGGTTCCACGGCTTAGGCGTCTTGAAAGCAGTCAGGAATATCAACGAGGCGATCAGCAAAGTGTTAATCGGTTTGGACGCTAGGTGTCAAAGCGAAGTAGACAAAAGGATGCTTGAGCTGGACGGTACTTCGAACAAGTCTAGGCTAGGGGCAAACGCAATACTGGCTGTCTCTCTAAGCAACGCCGTTGCTGCTTCGAACGCCAATGGAATAGAGCTCTACGATTACTTGGGAGATGGAAGAGGAGTCACACTTCCCGTCCCTCTTATGAACGTGATAAACGGGGGTAAGCACGCTGGAAACAACCTTTCTATCCAAGAGTTCATGATAATACCTGCAGGCTTCAGCGATTTCCCGAGCGCTTTAAGAGCAGGCGTGGAGGTCTACCATAAGCTTAGGAGTGTGATAGTCGAGAAATATGGAAGACCCTCAATAAATGTTGGTGACGAAGGTGGCTTCGCACCCCCTCTCAGCCGCAGTGACCAGGCCCTAGAACTATTGTCGAAAGCAGTCGAGGAAACAGGTTATTCTTCTTCACAAGTGCTGCTCGGGATAGATGCCGCATCATCATCGTTTTACGACCCCTCTTCAGAAAGGTATAAGATAGATGGCAGGAATCTTACGACTAGCGAGCTTCTAGACTACTACGTCGAGTTGGTTTCTACTTTTAGGATTAAATCAATAGAGGACCCCTTTGAGGAAAACGATTTCGAATCATTTGCCGAGATCACTAAGAGAATCGGCTCCCGGGTGCAGATAGTTGGAGACGACCTTTTCGTCACAAACAAGGAGAGGCTCCTCCAGGGAATAAGGGGTGGCGCTGCTAACACGCTTCTCTTCAAGCTTAATCAATGCGGATCCCTAACCGAGTCCCTAGAAACCTTCAAGACGGCCGTTGAAAACAATTACAGGGTTATTGTAAGCCACAGGTCCGGGGAAACCGAGGACACGTATATTTCTGATGTTGCTGTTGCTTTCAACGCTGGACAGATAAAAACAGGAGCCCCCTGCAGGGGAGAGAGGACTGCGAAGTATAATAGGCTGCTAAGAATATGTGAGGAACTAGGGTCTAGAGCAAAGTATAGAGGGCTCGGGATCTTCAGCCTCTAGGGAATACTTCCAAAAGTACTTTTCTAGTTCCACCGGTTCCAAATACGTTTTCTCTGCGTATATTCAACATGACTGGAATGTTTCCAGTAATGTTTCCAAAGGCCAGACACTTGCCAACAGGCAGAGTGGGCACTAGGCTAATCAGCGATTCGGCATCTATCTTAGACATTTTTGAAATGTAGTTTAAATCATTCTCGTTTACAAGGTTGAATATGAAGCAGTTGTCAGCCTGCCTGTAGACGAAGCTCATAAGGCTGTCCGGTTCATTAGTTATGAAGATTACTGACAGCCCGATGTGCCTCATTCGAGTTATATAGTCCTCCCACGTCTTCTCATCCAAGTATGACTGCGCCTCCTCCGCGAAGAGGAAAAGCGGCTTTATTTCGCCGTTCTCCAGCATCTTAACCGTCTTATTAAGAACTGTCTCAACTATCAGCTGTCTAAAGGATTTAGGTAAGCCCTTCAGGTTTATTACCAGAGCCCTATCGGAGGTTTCTTTTAAAATCGCGTCTAGGTCGGTTGAGCCGGAGTCCCTGAAGAAGCCACTTTCCCTCAAGACGGTTATCCTTCTGACAAGCGCCTCCTTAACAAGATCATTGATCCTTCCACAGACTATTTCATTCCAAAGATTCTTAAGGCTAAGCATGTTCCTATTCTCCAGACCGTCGAGTATTCGTCTCAGCTCCCAGACTGATGAAGGGGGCAGACCCATAATGGTCTCCATCAGGGTTATGAAAAGCTCTTTCCCGAGACCGGGTATGCTGAGAAACATGTTTTCACCGGGTTTTAAGACTAGAAACCTGTTTTTCATCGCAACGGGCTCATATTCCCCATTTATGTCGAAGACTACGCAGCGCCCGCCATACTCTAAAATTCTTGCTATCAACGTTTTTGAAAGATTAGACTTGCCAGAACCCTTCTTACCGATTATTAGCGTTAAACCACCGTCTAAAGCATTTAGATCAACCTCTACGTCGTCGCTGATCTTAACCGGTATTGAATACTTACTCGTAATCAGCTCGTTCAACTCCTCCGTACTCGGCTCATAGATCCTTGATTTCAACCTGGAGGGAGCCCATTGAAAATCTATTGTCTCATCACCTAAGGAGAAGGCCGCGCGAACCTTGCAGGTCAATATTCTCGAATCCATCAGCTCGTCAAGTATCTTCCTAAGGTTCTCGTCTTCCTCGAAAACCTGGTAGGATTCCTCCCTCTTGCTTATCCGTATTATCTCCTCTATCTCACCGGGGATGCTGAGGTAGTTGACATCTATTATTTGAAGAAGAAGCTTCCTCCTAGTGACGCTATCCAGCAGTATTAAGTAGCCTCCGACAATCCTGTCCCTGCCAGGTGTTTCCAGCAGTTCGTAAGTCACCCTGTTCTTCCGCAGTATCGTTATCAACTCCAGAAGCCTCCTAGAAGCATCTTCCTATTGTCTATCTCCCTTAAAACTTCTATTCCAAACTTCTTCTGCAAGACGCATTTCAGAGTTAACACTTCCACAGGAAGGATCTTAGAGTATATGTGCGCAATCCTCAATGTCTCAGGATAGCCGTATTCAACACCATCAGTAAGAATGAGGAAAGCCAGTAGGCTTCTAAGCTCCTCTAACTCAGACTCCGGGTATACTTCAACCTTCAACAAGGGGCTTCCAGTCTTAAGCCTGGCCAAGTATTCCCTAGGGCTACTTCCGTTGAGAATCTCGCCGACAAACGGAGAAGCATCAACCTCCCCTGGTAGGCGTATAAACGGGTCAACGAAGCCTTTTGAGACGGATATTAAAGTGTTACAAGTAGATCTTAGGAACTCTGTGAGGCCGAGCGGCCTGCTAATACTCATCATCTCATTTAAATCTCCGTCTAGCAGCATTACCGAATCCCTGATTGAGCTAATATTCTTCAGCTGCTCCTCCAGCTCGAAAGAAACCTGACTGTCTGAAATGCCGCCGAGCACTATCATCGGTCTAGTTCTATTTATCTTCACCGCTCCCCGCTCTTTTAAAACAGTTGAACCCCTGACGGCGTGGACCTCGCCCAGCCTGCTTATGCCTATCTTAACTGTTGAAACATCCACTGCAACAATGCTTTTTAAGGAAGGGGCTTCTTCAAAATCTATGCTTAGAGTCCTGCCGAGTTTAAACTCGTTAGCCCTGCTTATCCTAAGCCTTATCTCCTTCCCGTCTACGACACGCGTATCTCGACGCTGCTTAAGATCGATCAGCGGGATTAGGCTTGTCGGCGGCTTTTTCACCTTCGACACCCCCAGAGAGTAGCATAATGCCCTTAACCGATATTTCGAACATCCCTCTGGCCTGCCTGAGCACAAGCCCCTTCTTTACAAGGTCGACCAGGGTGTTTTGAATAGTCTTCTTGGAGATGCTCGCAACCATCCTGGCCATTTCTTCAACGCTCATGCTGCTCTTCTCGCGTAATCCGAATCTTGAGGCGGCGTAGCAGCCTGCAAGCAGGTAGAGGATTTTGTTCTCGGTTGTCTTCCCTTCCTCCCCAAGAAGGATTATCTCGCCGCTGCTTAACCTGATGTGTGGAGATATTGTTGAGAGAAGAGCCTCCAGGTCAGGCGTGTAAACTATCTTGTCAACAATGGTTAAACGGGGATAAACGTTTGAAAGAAACTTGAGCAGGTCCCTCATCACCGTGTTTTCATCGCCTGTGAACTCCACCCTAATATTCTTGTCAGGTATCTCCAGCCTGATTGTTGAAGCCCTACTCATCTTAAAGCCACCTCCTCAAGCCTAGTAGTTATCTCGTCGGCAATTATCTTCCCCTTCTCGGTAAGAACATAATTGCCAAGCTCATTCCTAGTTACAATCCCCTCTCTAAGCATCTCGGAGAGCCTAGAGGGATAGCCTACTGAAACGATACCGCTCTTACTAAGCTGCTCCCCTATCTCGCTTGACTTAAGACCGTTCTCAGCAAACTTCAGAATGAGGATTATGGCTTCCCTGCTTGTGAGAAACTCTTCTCTGACAGACAATACTGGCTTACCCTCCTCGTCATACTTAACGAAGCCGGGTATAAGGCTCAGCGTCGACTTCAACTCAACCAGCCTGTTCTCAGTCTTCTCAAGCTCCAGGTAGATTTCTGGGATATACTTGATCATCTCCTTTACGTCGTTAACGTTTTCTCCAGTTATCTCAACCTCGCTTGAACCCTTCCTATACACCACCCTAATCCCCTTCAACGTCTACTACTACGTTAACGTAAACGTAGTTTATAAACTTTTCTGGGCGTGCGTGTCCATCATAAAACGACGGACGCCGGTGCATTTTCTGTCTTAACGGGCTCCATAAAAATACTCTTAGCCCTAGTCGACCCGATGCTTGGAAAAACCGGCCTTAAGGTTTACAAGGTTCTGACCCTCAATAAAATAGCGTGCGCTACGGTTTTAGCTCGGAGCCAATGCCAAAAGCCGCCATAGAAATCTTATTTAGGGGGCATAACCTGCTGATGCTCTGCTTAGGAGTGGTTAGAATTGAAGATAAGGGTTGCAACAGTTTGTCAAGGAGGAAATTTCTATGATTCAGTAAACGAAAATAGAAAATATGTTGCAAAGCTCCTAGATTTGGCACTTCTCAATACGCCTGATATAGTTTGTTTGCCAGAGGCTTTCACAACCGCAAATGTTAATAGGCCTCTTGAGGAGGTTGCAGAAGAAACATCAGGGCCTACTGTAGAGGTCGTGGGGAAAAAGGCTAGAGCCGCAAAATGCTATATTATTTGTCCAATACTAACCAGGAGAGAAGGAAAAGTATGGAATTCCGCCATCCTGATAGGGAGGAATGGCGAGATCGTTGGAATCTATGATAAGGTTCACCCAGTCACCAGCTCTAGTGACTATACTGTTTTCGAGGGGGGAGTAAGCCCCGGTAAGGAGGCTCTGGTTTTCGACCTGGATTTCGGACGCGTCGGAATACAAATATGCTTTGACATAATATTTCCAGAGTCTTGGCGAGAACTCGCCGGGAAAGGCGTTAAAATAGTCTTCTGGCCCTCGGCTTATAACGGTGGCTTTCCGCTTCAAGTTTACGCCTATCTGCACCAGTATTACGTCGTATCCTCAGTACGCTCAGACAAGTCTAGAATAATAGATCCGCTGGGAAGAATTTTAGCCGAAACAGACCAACGTATAAACGTGATTTACAGGGATATAAATACAGACTTCATTATTTCTCACTACGATTTTAACTACGATATACCGGAACGCATAATGAAAAAGTATCCTGGACGAGTGGAGATAAGATCCAGCATAGATGATGCACGCTTCCTAGTTGAGCCCACGGATGAAACCCTCAAAACCGAGCTTCTTAAAGAGGAATTCGGATTTGAAACCCTACTACAATACAATGAAAGACACAAGACAGCATACGCATGGATGCTTCAAGACAAACGTCCGCCAGCCCAGAAAGCAGCCCACGGAGACAGGCCTCAATACTCTAAGCAGAATCAACTCGAGTAGAGCAGGCTGGAAGCTGAAACCAAAAACTTTATATACTCGCCACCTGAAATTTCTTATTCAGAGCAACCTAACAAACAAAAGGAAATAAATATAGATAAATATAGCGGGGTAGGGTAGCCAGGTCTAACCCGCAGGGCTCATAACCCTGAGATCGGTCGTTCAAATCGACCCCCCGCTACTCGTCAATTAACGGTTAAACGTTGAGGTTTTAGGCTTCTCGCGTATCTATTGTCTGTTTTTATGCAATTTCAAAGCTTAAAACTGCGGGAGTTTAGTGAAAAGGGGAGAGTGTTGCATATGTATCGAGCCTTTTGCCTTGATGCTTCTTGCGGATGATGTTAATAAAGCCATAGCTTGGTATCAGGACATATTTGGGGCTAAATTGTACTACAGCATGCCGGAGACTCCTCCTTTCGAATGGGCTTCGCTTCTACTTAGCGATATTGAACTTATGTTTTCGCGCGCTACAGTGGTGTAGGGTTCAGGTTTCCGGGGAACCTGCCAATTTTATTGTATACCTCTATGTCACGGATGTCAGTATTCTTCACGACAAGATTAAAGACAAGGTTAGAATCATTATGGAGCCTACGGACCAGCCGTATGAGGTCCGTGAGTTTGCCGTTCAAGACCCCTTCGAATTCGTCTTAATATTTGCACAAAATATTACGTAATAAATCCTTCTGTTCTAAGCGCGTACAGCTGTTTTCGCCGCAACAGCCTAGCCGGCGTGTGCCTAATTGCTTTATTTAGGTTTTGCTTCCAATTATCAGAAGGTCGTTGTTAAATCCGACCATTTTTATCTCTAAAAAGTTTTCTGTTTTCTCCAATACCGGTTTAAAGACTCTTCTTGATTCGAGATCTATTCCCTCCCATTTATTGTATGGCTCGTCGATCTTCAGTTTTATCTTTGTGCTGAAGGGTGTGTAAACAAGCATCTTGTCTTTTCCTTCTGCAACCCTTACTTCAGTGGTTTCGTTCAGAAGCTTATCATTAGCAGGTTTTATGTCGAAGAGGTCGTATTTCTCGAAAACCCACTTGGCAAAGGCAACGTCGAATGCTCCTGGAAATCTTAATGCTGTAGCCCAATGGTAGGGGGCACCGTAAACTTTCGCATATTCCATTGGGTATTCATATTCTTTCTGCCATGACCATATGCCATGCGCCCCATATGTTACCCCGGCCTTAGCTCCTGAAAGAAGACTCTGCCACACAGCCTTCCTGACGTCGAAACTACTGAACCTTCCATACTTACTGTAGGATCCGATTGAACCTATTCCTTCATAGCATGGTTCGCCATTCACCACGGGTCTCTTAACCGGCATATTGTAAAACCTTTGGGCAAGCTCGTATGGAAGATGCTGATGCTCCCTCGAATGCCCCGACTGGTACATGTAGAAATCGTAGTTTGGCGATTTAACAAGTGCCCCAGGTATCTCCCATAGTCCTCCCATCAAATGCATAGTGGTTAAAGAGCCCGGGGATATTTTCTTAACTGTTTCAAACGCAGAATTGTAATAATCCACGGAGTCCTCGGCTTCGAAGTTCGTGTCCCCACTTATTATAAAAATAGGGTTATACTTCCCATATCTTTCCGCCACGTAGCTCACATACTCCTCCAGTTTATCCCTCGGAATGATCTTGGATGGGTTTATCTTTGAACCCCATGTTCCCTTAACATAGTTGCACCATAATACTACCAGCGCTGGCGTGAAGCCATGCTCACCCGCCATCTCAACCATCTTTTCCGCTCTATCGAAGTATTTCTCATTCCTCCGGCTAAAGTCCCATCCCCCATCAGGAAGCACTTCAAAAGGATCGATATAGTTCTCCGAAGGGCTTCTATCGTGTTGAGGAAGCATGTTTATTTGCAGAGCGTTAAACCCCTGCATTCTTCTATACTCAAGATAATACTCCCATTCTTCGTACGTCGGGTTAGTGAAAGCGCTCCAACAAGTATCTGCAAGATAGAAGAATTTCTCGCCTCCTTTTAAGAAATAGTCCCGAGTTTCAGAGATAGTTATTTTGCTCATTTCACCCTTCTCGAATACGGATTGATGATTGACGTATAAACTTATCGTTAATAGTACGTTGTTCAGGTTATCTTCATCGAAGTGCAAAGGCTTCTCCATAAAATGGAGCAACCTGTTTTAGAGCGCACACTAAGGTCATAGGTAAAAACGGTCTGAGGTACTGGAATATCGTGGTTCATTGAGAAATTAGAGAAGGTGGGAAACAATTTTAAGGAATGAGGAAAAAACAGTGGCCGATAGGTTTGGTAACGACCTCTAGGGTAAGTTGCTCAGGAAAGGGAAGCGATTTACTCCAAGTCGACCGGCCTTGTGAATTGAGTCCAGAGCTGTGAATAAGATGACTTTAGGACGATTTTGAGGGCTTCAATTCTTCATTAGGCGTCTGGATGATTGAAGGAGCTTGGCAGAATGTCTTATAGTATAAGTTTAGCAGAAGCGTTGATTACTTATTGCCGATAATGGATGTCTGGGAGGGCGAGGTTCTAGTACGGCTTCTCTGACGAGTGCGGAGGGTAGGATTTGAACCCACGAACCCCTTCGGGACGAGGTCCTAAGCCTCGCGCGATTGGCCAGGCTACGCGACCCCCGCAGCCCTAAAGATTTTTCCTTCAACCGTGATATAAGGGTTTCAAACCATGCTGCGCAAGTTTTAATTCTGCCAGCAACGTCTTTAAAGAGTATGAGAAGCCTATTCTTCAGGAATGGGGTGCTTTACACGCTGGACTCTTCAAAGCTACCCCACAGGGAGACCTGGCTTAAGCTTAGGAGCGCGCGTCAAGTGGCTTCAGCAATAAGAGGTATGAGGATCAGAGGAGCCCCTTTAATCGGGGTTACCGCGGCCTATGGTCTTGCGCTTGAGGCTCTACGCTACACTGGGAGCGACATTGAGAAGCTCAAGGGCAGGATAGTGAGGGCCTCGGAGCGGTTGAGGCTGGCTAGACCGACTGGGCGAAACTTGGGCTGGGCGGTTGACCGCTGTCTGAAAGTGGTGTGGGAAGCCGGGACGGTGGAGGATTTGAAGAAGAGGCTTCTCGAGGAGGCGGAGAAGATTGCTGAGGAGGATGTTGAGACAAACCTGAGGATTGCTAGGAACGGCTTGGAGCTGATTAGGGATGGCGACAGGATTCTCACGCATTGCAACACGGGTGGTCTAGGCACCGTAGAATACGGCACAGCCCTCGGAATAATCAGGCTTGCCTGGGAGAAGGGAAGGAGGATTTCAGTCCTAGTTACTGAAACCAGGCCGCTGCTTCAGGGCGCAAGGCTCACCGCCTGGGAGCTTAAGAAGTACGGGATCCCGTTTAAGCTGATCTGTGACTCCATGACTGGGCATCTCATGTCGAAACGCTTGGTCGACAAGGTTCTAGTCGGCGCCGACAGGATTCTTGCAACAGGGCATGTTGCGAACAAGATTGGAACCCTGACGCTAGCAGTCTTAGCGAAGCACTACAGTGTTCCCTTCTACGTTGCCGCACCCTTCTCCACCTTCGACTTCCAAACTAGGCCTGAGGATATTCCGATTGAGGAGAGGGATCCGAAGGAGGTTACTCATGTCTCAGGTAAACTCGTCACTGTTAGAGGCGTAGAGGGCGTGAATCCTGCTTTCGACGTCACTCCTCCAGAGCTTATTTCAGGAATAATAACTGAGAAAGGGATAATCCAACCTCCCTATGAGGAGAACATTCTTAAAGTCCACCGGATGAATGAAACATAGCATGCTATTCGCAGCTTGGCCGACTGGAAATTGAACCAAAATGCATTCGCCTACTGGGAGCAGCAATTCCGGTTTTCCGCGATAAGCTGAAAGAGAGGCTTGAGGCTCCTGTAAAGAGAAACATAGAGGCAATACTGCTTCTCGTAGAGTCGTGAAAATCTTGGGCTTGGGACCGATGATTCGCCGTACTTAACAGTCTCGGCACAAGCCTGGTTTAAGTCTCTCCACACGCCGCAAGCAGTACCGGCGAGCAGGCAGGATCCAAAGGAAACGTCGCTCAGCTGAGCAGTGCTCACCACGGTTTTGGAAAGCACGTTGGCCAGTATCTCCCGCCAGAGCCTACTCTTGGAGCCTCCTCCCCTGAAGACCAGTTTCCCAGGCTTCAACCCGAGCTCCGTTAAAACCTCTTTACAATCCCTGAAGGCGAAGGCAACTCCCTCAAGCACAGCCCTAACCATGTGCGCCTTATCATGCGTAAGGCTCAGGCCGAAGAAAACTCCTCTTGCAGCAGGGTCATTATGAGGCGTCCTCTCCCCTATTAGGTAGGGGAGGAAAACCAGGCCGTTTGAGCAAGGAGGTGCCTTTTCAGCCTCCAGAGTTAGAAGATCATAAACATCTATTCCACAGAGCTTTGAAAGGGTCTTCTCCTCCATTCCAAGCGTATCTCTAAACCATCTTAATGATAGGCCTGCCGAAAGTATGGAGCCCTGAACAACCCACATGTTTGGAACAGCGTGGCAGAAAGTATTTGCACGGCCCATCCTGTCTACAACTGGTTTCGCCACCGGGCTTAGAACCTGACCTCCAGTACCTATGTTTACCGACCAGACTTCCTCACTTATCACGCCACAGCCAAGCGCCCCGACCATCGAGTCTCCACCCCCATTTGCAACAACTGTTCCAGGCTTCAACCCCAAGGATTCCGCGGCCCGCCTGCTGAGCTCCCCGGCAGCCTCATGCGAACCCTTGATCTCAGGTAGGTCGTCGAGCCCTATTCCCACGGTGGAAGCTATCTCCTGAGACCACTTTCTCCCACGTATGTCAAGAAGCAGGGATCCTGAAGCATCGCTGAAATCAGTGCACACCTTGTCCGTCAGCCTCATCCTGATGTAGTCCTTTGGGAACAGCAGTGTTTTCACCGACTCGGCGACCTTCGGCTCATTCTGCCTAACCCATAGGAAGCTTACGGCAGCAAAGCCAGTGGCCGCCCTGTTCCCGGCGATTTCTATCAAGCTTTCTGTTCCAAGCTCATCCTCAATCTGTATACATTGATCCCTACTCCTATTGTCAGACCATATTATCGCGGGCCTCAAAACCTCTCTGGAACCGTTTAGAAGTACAAGGCCGTGCATCTGGCCGGAAACGCAAACACTGGAAACAGCATTCCCGTCGACACCAGTCTTGTGGAGAAGCTCCTGAACAGCGTCTTTAACGCTCAGCCACCATAAAGCCGGGTCCTGCTCACACCATCCTGGACGAGGCGTTTCAATCGGGTACGACCTGCTGGTGCTCAACAGCACCGAGCCATTGCTGTCGACCAGCGTCGCTTTAACACTCGACGTTCCAAGATCCAACCCCAGTAGAAGAGGATGCTCCAACCGCATCGCCATTCTTTGCCGGCACGTCTTCTTCGTAAACTTATATAAACCTATTAGCACGCAGGACTGCCAGCCACCATATTATTCATAAAGCCAAGCAGCTGGGAAGCGGCCTCAGGCAAAAGCCTACTTGTGCAAGAACAGTGTTTTGAAGTTTAGAAATGGGCCGACCCGGACTCGAACCGGGAGTCTCCCGCGCATCCCGGCCATGTTGACGGTCAGGCGGGTGTCCTAACCAAATTAGACTATCGGCCCCTTCCTACCAGTTGAGAGGTAATGTAGGTCTTGTTTTAAAAGTTTTTCCTGCTCGTCCATTAAGGATGATTCTAAAGATTCTGCACGCTACAAGCATGTTTTCCATGTTGACAGAGTGTGAGAAAAGGCTGTTTAACTAGGGTGGCTTTTTGAGGCCTATTTAGATCGCCTAGACACTCTTCTAATGGTTCCTTATTTGTTCTCCGAATCTGCATACGTCAAATTCATTTGAATCGTTGTTGGGAAGACCATGGTGGTTAAGGTGAATAGAGAAATAAAAGTCGGGGTAATTGGAAGTGGGGAGAATAGCCAGAGTACACGCAATAGCGTACTCAAGAATGAGTTTTATCAAAATTATGGCAGTTTCTAATCTTGTAAAGGAGCGAGCTGAATCGTTATCCAAGGAATTTGATGCAAAGGCTATACGGGCCATGAGAATATGATGTAGGTGAATGATTTAGACCTGGTGAGTGTTTGCACTCCTCCTTTTACTCACGCGCGCTGCCTAAAGTGAAAATTCCTGTATAAAGCTTTAGACATTGCATTTAGAACCTGCTTTAAAGCAATGGGGATGATCTACTCGAATAATGCTCCAAGACCAGCCATTTCTTCGGCTGGCTTCTCCTCCTTCTTCTCTTCCTTCTTCTCAGCCGGTGCCTGCTGGGCTGCTGGTGCAGCTGGGGCTGCTGGACCTATTGCCAGTGGCATGGATAATACTTCATCAATGTTAACTTTTGAAAGAGAGGAGACCAGCACTTTTATCCTGGCTTCATCCGGCTCTATGCCTGCAGCCCTGATTATGGCTTTTATCCTGTCCTCTGTGATATCCTGCTTCGCGGAATGCAGGAGCAGTGCCGCATGGATGTACTCAGACATCAGCATCCACCTCAGAATTTTCTAAGCATTCTTATACGGGGTATTTTTAAGCTTTTATTCAGTCTTCTAAGAGTCTTTTAAGCCTCGTACACCCTTCTTAAGACTCAGCGAGTTTTTCACCAAGCGATGCCTAATGTGCAGGGTTAGGCTTTTTCAAGCGTTGCTTCAAGCTGGCTTGCCACGGCCTTCGCTGTCTGAAGAAGTATTTTAACCGTGTTTTCATCGTAGTACTGTGCTCTAAGACTGAGCGTAACAGCCCTGGATAATGCTTCCCTAAGCAATATTCTAAGGCTCTCTTGCGTTGGGAAGAGTGTTGTGAGAGATATTTTCAACGCGTTTTCAAAGCCCTTTGAAAACTCGTTCAGGAGTTCTTCCATGGTTGTTGAGAGAAGCTCCTCGCTGTACACGATGCCATTGTGGATGGCGGCGTAGGATTTTATGAATGCTTCAACCGGCCTTACGTTAAGCTTAGAGAGGACGGAGGCCAGCTGCGGCGTCACTACGTCGCCCGGCTTAGCAACCACCGTATCCTTGGTTATCCATATGCTTCCAGTCTCAATCCTAGTAGGTAGGCCAACCTCGTTCAGAGAAGAGATTACTGGACCGGCTGGGAGACCCGTGTTACCGGCTGGGATGACTATCTCCCTGTCGACAGTGTCCCCGGCGTTAAGGAACAGCTTTATCGAGTATTTCCTCAGCTCCTGTTGAAGCTCATACGGGTCCTCATTTGAAAGAATCAGCATCACGGAGCCTTTTGAAGCATGCTTCTTCAAGAATTCTCTTAACGCTTGCAAGCCTGTTTTCTCCGCAGCTTTCTGCAGGAGCGTTGTCTTAACGTGTTTCAGGACTGCTCTACTCCTCAGCCTCCTCCTAGCCTCGTTTATCGTTAAAGACTTAACCCTGTAAGTGTTTACCAGCATCACCGTCCTGCTCGACTCCAACAGCCGGAGTATCTCGTCGGCAATCCTTGTTTTAAGAACCTGCTTGCTCAAGTCCTCGCCTCCCTAGCTGCTTTAACAATCCTACCCATGGTTGTCTTAAATCCTACGTACCTGACTGCCGCTGAACGGGGCAGCTTTTTATCCACAGCTGACAAGACGGCACCAGCATTCTCCAGAAGCTGTTGAACAGGCATTTCTTCATGACCTATTTTGCATGAGACAGCTAGGCTGGATTTAAGCACGAGCCTCACGCTTCGCCTCATTCTTTCAACAATCGTTGCTATGGATGAGGCTGGTGGAACCGGCGTAGGCATCTTGTTCTTGGGACCCAGGAATTGGCCCAGCGCCCTGCCGACCAGAGGCATAAGCGGAGCCTCAGCTATGAAGAAATCATAGGACTGTGCGATTTTCCTGCAGTTCTTCTTCTTGCCCATCATGCTGCTCAAAGCGTCTCTCGAAAGAATATCCAGCCCAAGGTTCTTGGCTTCGGTTGTTAGAGAGCCGTCGGTGAAAACGCATATCTTAGGCGGAACCCTGTAGGGGCTATGGGGGAGTTCCACGAGCTCGGTGAACCTTTGATCCGGCTTCGACGGGTCAACCCCCGTTAGAGACAGGATTATTTCAACGCTCTGCTTAAACTTCCTCGGCCTACTGTACTCTGGAGAAAGGGCTTTCTTCAAAGCGTCCTCCAGCGACTCCTTGCCTACCGGGACTAGTGTTGACATTGCTAAGCCCCCTCCCTACTTAAAACCTCGTCATATTCTCCTTTCTCAAGCAGCCTAATGATCTCCTTGGGGGGCTTAGAATCAACCGTGACACCCATGCTTTGACACGTCCCCAAGACCTCCTTCACAGCCCCCTTAAGCGTCTTAGAGTATGTACTGTTCATCTTCATCCTGGCTATTTTAATGACTGCCTGAAAAGTCAGGTTTCCCTTAGACTCCTTTCCGGGTGCTCCAGAACCCTTGTCTATCCCGGCCTCCTTGGCTATTAGAGCCGAGGCAGTGGGGGTTTTAAGATTCACGATGAACTGCTTCGTATCCGTGTCCACCTCAAGCTCAACCGGGACCTTCATCCCCTTGAAGTCCTTAGTGACCTCGTTTATCTTAGCTACCACAGCCCCAACGTTAATCCCTAAGGGGCCTATGGCTGGCCCTAGGGGTGGCCCCGGTGAAGCATTCCCGCCCTCCACTATTAGGCTGAGAGTCTTCTTAGCCAGCTTTATACACCTGTCAACGTGAGGCCTCCTGCAAGCCTTAAAAATGTTTCCTGAAGCCCCCTGCCTCCCGGGGAAAATGGCTTAAAGCTTCCCCTGGCCCTCTTCAACAACCCTTATGCTGTCCATTTTAAGCGTTATGGGGAACGGCGCCACAGCGCCGTCAAGCTCAACCGTAACCTCGTTCCTCTCAGGGTTGACCTCTACGACCCTCGCACGGTTCTTCTTAAGCAGACCCCCAACTATTTCGACAATATCCCCCACTTTAATCTCGGTTACGACAGGTTTCTCCTCGAAATACTTCTTCAGATCGTTTAGGCTCAGGCTGCCCTGAACCCGCCGCTTAACATGCTTAATGTCCCTTATTGCTTCCTCCACCGGGAAGGGGGAGTCAGCCTCGATGTAAATATAGCCTTTCAAACCGGGCAGTACTATGATGGAGTGAACCGGGAGATTATCGACTTCACACCTGTTCTTGATAAGGAGGGCTGAGGACATCTCCTGGCCTATGGAGGTTTTGACGAGGAAAAACTTAGGTTCAACCGTCTTATCCCTGCTCATCCTAAACAACTCCTAGCCAAGCTTCACACCCGTCAACTGTAAGAGTGAAGCAATAAGGTGTATCACGAAAGCCATCCCCCCGACTGCAAGGAGGCCTAGGAGGAAGATCTTCAGGGAAAGCTTAAGGTCTGACCCGTCTGGCTTCTCGCTTAGCTTCAAGACTCTGATCATCGTCTTAACCCTGTCCGTAATCCCCATACTTGGGTTTCTGAAAAGGTTGGGGATATATTCTTTTCCCCGGCCTTTTAAACAAGGGACATTAGGTTTTTAACGTATTCCCTGGGGTTGAACCTCTTAAGGTCGGCGTATTTCTGCCCTGTTCCCACGTATATCACGGGCCTCTTGGATATGAATGATACTGAGAGCGCTGCCCCTCCTTTAACGTCGGCGTCAAACTTAGCCAGTATGACTGCGTCGAAGCCAACATGACTGTTGAAGTCTGCAGCCTGGTTCCAAGCATCGTTACCGGTTAAAGCATCCACAACCAGTATGGTGTAAGAGGGCTCAACGACTCTTTTAATCTTCTTAAGCTCATCCATAAGGTTGACGTCCGTATGCATCCTTCCAGCGGTGTCTATCAGCACAGCATCTATTCCCTTCTTCGAAGCCTGTTGAACAGCTTCGAAGCCTACGCTCGCAGGGTCTGAACCATACTCTTTAAAGACCATCTGTAGTCCAAGTGCCTTAGCATGCTGGCTGAGCTGCTCAATCGCCCCGGCTCTAAATGTGTCGCTGCAAGCCAGGAGGACGCTTAAACCATTCTTCTTAAGCATGTAGGCGACCTTAGCTATCGTCGTTGTTTTCCCCACGCCGTTGACACCTATGAAAAGAAGTTTGAAGGGCTTCGGTGATCTACGCGCCTCCTCGACGAGGTCTATCCCACTGTCCCCAAGGGTCTTAAGGAGGAAGAGCTCCAGCTCCTGCTCAACAAGCTTCCTGACAACATCTCTGTCGAAAAGAGGGGTCCTTCGCCCCTCAAGTGTTTCAACAAGCGTCTTCTTCAACTCGTCGACAAGGGGGAGGGCCACGTCGCACGAGACGAGGTTAAGCCCATAGTCCTCCAGGATCTCTTCAATCTTTTCTCGGCTAAGCGGCCTTGTTGAAACAGCCTCCACGAGAGACTTGAAGAGCTCGCCTACCTTCATAAGCAGCACTATTTTTTAAGCTTCTCGTAGAGCAGTTGAACCCTGTTTCTACTCTCATCTATCCTTGCCTGCAGGCTGCTCATCTGCGTCTCTATGGATCCACGCGCATTATTAAGCTCGTTCAGCCTCTTATCTACAAGCTTAAGAGTCTCCTCGAGACTCCTCTCAATAAGGATTCCTGAGCCAGTGTTGACGAGAAACCTGTTAGTATCCTTCAAAACGGCTTTACCGTAGACTCCTCCGCCTATGTCGAGGAAAAGCTCAACACCCTCGCCAGCCTTAGAAATCTCTTCGAGAGCAGACTTGGAAACCTGGAGGTCGTTTATCGATGCCAACACTATCTGGTATCTCGACCTAAGGTCCTCCATAATGGTTTCAAACGACCTGAGCTCTGCAACGGCTTTTCTAAGTTCCTCCTCACCCATTGGTTTCAGGCTTAACCTCCTCTAGACCGAGTATTTTAATATTCTCCCTTTTGACCCGGTGCCTGCTCCCCAGCAGGGAGTAAGCCTTCTCCAAGGCGATCTTCTCGGAGGAGGCCTCCACACTTATGGTGAACGCCGTCTCCCTCAGGGGCTTTCTGAACACTCCCTTTACTTTGAACACTGGCATGCCTGAGCCTATGAATCGGGGTTATTAAAAATTTTCAAAGCTGTCTGGCAGCCATGGAAATACTCATGAGCTCATCCCCGGTTGTCGACTCTCCTACCAGAACCCCGAAGGGGCTTACGAGCATGCCGAGCCTTATGAACACCATCCCGTCGTTCACGGAGACCGCATGAACCCTAAGCTTCAAAAGGTCTTCCAGAAGCTTCTTCTCCTCCTCTTTCAGGAGCTTTGAGGCGAAGCACACCTCCTCTCCCGGTACTGCAAGAGCCCCTATGGCAACATAGTTAGCCAAGCTTGCGAAATCATAATCTACACCTAGGAAGTCGATTATCATGCCGGCCTCCTTCTTAGAGACCCTTGGTGAGAAAAGAACTCCTTTCTCAGAAAGGATCATCATGTTCCCCCATGCTTTAAGCTTGCTCTCAACCCTCAGAACCTCCTTCCCGAGCGACTCCAACTCCCTGAGCTCCTCGTCCTCAATAGTATCCGGAGCCACTATGAAGTTTGAGTTCGCCGCTATCATTGAGGACACCGCGTGAACCCCACTTATGTTCGTCACCGCCACCGAATCTATCCTTAGAAAGTCCCTGAGCCTCCTCAGGAAGCCTTGCGGAGCATTCTTGTTAACAACAGCGTTAACCCCGAAAACCTTGGAGTAAGCACCTATAAACGGGGTCTTCCAGATTGAAGCCCTAGCTACTTCCATGACTTATCGCTGCTCTCGACCAGGAAGCTTCAGCAGCACCCCGTCCTCGTCTTCAACAGCAAGGACTTTTAAGCGGCCCTTCAAAACCCTGTCAAGGTTCGAGTGCACATGCTCGTTCAAATCACTCCCAATCAATACTCTCTTGCCCTTGAAAGCCCTGGAGGCCTCCTCCCTAATCTTCCTTATGGCGACTTCACGCCTATCTGGGAAGGGCGCGTTCTTAACCCTTGAGAGATTTATTGAGAGAAGAACCTCTTTGCCCTTAGCGCTCATACGCATAGCCCTCCTTACAGTCGGATCCTGCTCCTCCTCCAGTTTCTCCAGCGGTGCGTAAACCTGACTTTTCCACGCGTCTTAGCTATAACCCATGTCGGCACAGAGTAGGCTCTCTTCAACTCGGCCTGTAGGCGAAGCTTCTTACCCACCGTCTTGCTCCTAGCCAGTCCTCCTCACCCCATCCCTCTCCTTGAAGACAAGTATATTTTCTCCAGGACCTCCTTCAGATACGCGTCTTCAACCGGTATTTTAAGCTTGCCCTGCTGCGCTAAGGCTATAAGGTATTTCTCAACCTGCTCAGCAAGCTGGGGCTTAACCAGCCTAAGGTTGTTTAAACGGCTCCTCGCCTCCGGCGTGAAGACAATCCGGCTCAGAGTCTTTATAACCTTCTGCTCCTCCTGCCTACGCTTCTTTTCCTCAAGCTCACTCTCCATCTCCCTACGTCTCTGCTCGAGTATTCTTTCAAGCTCCTCGTCCCCGCTCATTTTCCCTGACTACCCTTCCCGGCAAGCCCGCGAGAAAGCCTGTCTAGAAGCGACACCCCCTTGGGTGTCAGCCACCTCCCCTTGTTCGACTTCTCAACAAGCCCGGCTGCTTCAAGCTGCTGAAGAATCTTTCTAATTATGGCGCCGCCAGCTCTGACTTTGTGAGCCCTTCTCATAGGGTATTTCCTCCTTCCCCCGTAGATTTTCCTGAGTCTTGAAACACCAACAGGACCATTTACGTAGAGCTTCCTGAGTATTGACGCAGCTCTGACGTACCACCAGTCTAAACGATCCGGAGGCCTCTCCCTGTGGCTGCCTGTTTTAACGAACAGGGCCCATCTAGGAGGGCTGACCTCCTTAACGTTCTCCCTAAGGTATTCTGCCAGCCTCTCTATCAGCTCGTCCGCCGGAACCGCTTTGACGTGCACAGCCTCCAACAGTCTTCAGTCTTCGTTTAGAGGCAAAGGTTTTATAAGGTTTAGTGGGCAGCGGTTTTCGATGAAGTACCTCATATGCTTTTTCGACTCGAGCTTGGAGCTCATCCCACGGGAGCTGGCCTCCCACCCCCAGGTCGTTAAAAACGCGTTTAAAAAGGGTAAAAAACCGTTGGAAACCATGCTTGAAAGGAGCATCCACCATAAGGCTATTCTGAGGCTTGAAAACAGCGAGAAAAGAGGGAGGCCAGATATTCTGCACACATGCCTAAAAATAGTCTCAGACTCCCCGGTCTACAAGGCAGGAATCCTTGGGGTTATCATACATACTTTAGGCGGTAAATGGATTGTTTTAAAAAACAGGATTAGGTTTCCAGTAACATACGGCAACTTCATAGGCCTGATGGAGGAGCTTCTCTCCAAAGGCAGGGTTCTAGACCGGAGTGGCAGGGTCCTGATGGAGACTGTTTCGAGAGAGGAGGCCTCAAGGATTCTAGGAAGCTTCCCGCGTAAGATTCTCCTGACGCACCAGGGGGAAAGGGTTGAAATATGGGACTATGTCAGAAGGGTTTCAGCGGAAAGCGAGTCCGCATGCTTCCTGATAGGAGCATACCCGAGGGGAAGGCCCTCGGAGGAGGTCTCGGGCATGGCGGCGGAGAAGGTTTCGGTCTACGACGGTGTTTTAACAGCGTGGACCATCACAGCTTGGCTGACCTATGAGGTTTTCAAGTTGCATTCTCAGGGAATAAGAGCTTCGCGCGCTAAAGTAGTATAAATGTTTCTGGAAAGCATCTTAAGAGCCTACTGGAATGCTGTCCTCGCTTTTTGTTAAGGGTTTATACAGTGTTTGGCTTATTATGGATCGATCGGCAAAGTCTAGACTCATGTACATAAGGGGGAAGAGTTGTGAAGAATGATAGAATGCTGTAATATGTGCAATGGCCTCGATTGAAAGGCGAGAGGAGACGATGAATTTCAGGTGAAGAGCTAGCATGCTAGTTCCAAGAGCGGTACACTATTTCCTCTAATATATGAAGACCCTTGAAGCAATAGCTCTTTCATAAACCTCATCGGACTCCTTTACCTCTGAGAAAAGCCCTGTGAGCTCAGCAATCCTCTGCGCCAGCAGGTGATAGCACGCGTAGGCTTCTCCCGTCATAACGTAGAAGAAGAAATCCTTGCAGCTGCAATACCTCACCGACGGAATTACTAAATACTCCTCCTCCCTGCCGACGATGATCCACCTGACCCTGTTCGAAGGCTGAAGAACATACTTCTTAACCCTCCTGGATAAAACCGCCCTTATAGCCCTCTCACCCCTTTTACCGAAGGCCTGAACAAGCTTCTGCTGGCATTCACGCGTCACGCCCTGGTTCTTCAGAAGTCCGGATATCTCGTCGGGTATCCTGTCAACATTATCTTTATCTTTATTCATGCCTCGTGTTCTCCTGAGATTTGAGCAAAGGATCCGGATATAAGCTTATTAAAGGCGAACCGGCTCTACTCGTAGGGGAAACACTCGTAATCGCGGACACGCATATAGGGTATGAGGGGGAGATAAGGCTTAAGGGAATAAAGCTCCCAAGTCTCACCAAGAGGATTTTGACGCGAGTCCTAAGCCTCGCTGAAAAAACATCTGCGAGAAGGCTGCTGATACTTGGGGATTTGAAACACACGGTCTACGGGCCTAGGGGTATGGAGTGGATGGATATCCCTGCCTTCATGAGAAGGATAGTTGAGAAGTTCGATTGGGTCGGAGTTGTTCCAGGAAACCATGACGGAGACTTGTATGCTGTCCTTCCCGAGGGGGTTGAGCTGATGGACCCTGACGGGGTTCTGCTAGACGGGGTTCTCCTTACCCACGGCCATAAGAGGGTTGACACAATCCTGGGGAAGAAGGGCGGGAATAGTGTGAAGGCCATTATAGTGGGTCATTTCCATCCGGCTGTCGAGCTTTTAGACGACCTGGGCTACAGGTATGTTATTCCGGTGTGGGTTAAGGGTTTTCTCAGAAACACTATTGAGATAATTTTAATGCCGGCTTTCAACGAGAACATTGGGAAGCTTGTAGTTAACAATCCTGAGAGAATATCTGAGGAGCTAAGGGGATTCTTGAGGACAGGCTCGATAAATCTTCAAGAAGCGGAGGCATACAGCCTAGACCTGGTCTTACTCGGGAAAATCGGAGACTTGGAGATCTAAACCATACTTTTTGGGGAGAGAAATGCGAAGTATGTTAAGGCCTTTTAGTATCTGTTGCCAAATATCATCAGGTTTCATAGTGTTTTTAAGGCTTGAAAAGGTTTGGATACACCTGTGTTTCGACGAAAAATTTTAATAAAATCTCCCATATTTGCGGCATCATAGGCTTGGGAATGATAAGGGATAAGAATACTGAAATTATTCTGGCAGTATCAGAAGAGTCGGATCAAACAGAAAAGTTTGCAGCCGAAGAATTAGCAAAGTACCTGTCCAGAATGGTTGATAATAAGAGGATCATTATTACTACGCGCCGAGAAACTCAAAAAGCGATTTATGTTGGTATTCTGCCCGCTAATCTTGATGAATCTCTTGCTAAGAGTATTTCAAATGAGTTGGAGAGACTGAGTGACGACGGCTTTATAATAAGGGGGATCGGCGAGATGCTGCTTATCCTGGGAAAGACGAGTAGGGCCACGCTTTTCGGAGTTTATCATTACCTCCAGCTGCTTGGTGTAAGATGGTATTTTCCAGGAGAGGAGAATGAATATGTGCCAAAGAGAGAAAACATAGTGATAGAAGGGCTGGATGTCAAGGAGTCGCCTGCATTTGTTAAGAGAGGGATAGTTATTGACTTTGATAATACGGCTATCTGTGATTGGATAGATTTTATGGCTAAGGTTAAGCTTAACACGCTGGCGCTTCATGTCCAAGATATCAGTATAATGCCGACACGAGCCGTAGACCAGATAAAGAATAGACCCGAGTTTCTAAATCAGATTCTGGCTCTTCTGGCAAAGAGGGGTTTAGACTTTAATCTGGAAACACATTTCTTCAGATCGAAATTTTGCACTGTTGACCAGAATGAGTTAGAAATAAGCAAAAAGCGTCTTAAAGAATTTCTAGAACTGGTGCCTTCAGAAATAAACGATTTCTTCTTGTGGCCGGCAGATAGGCCTTTAATCCATTGCGATTGTGAGCAAGACCGTAATCTTTCGTTATCTGACCAAGTACTCATTTTTACGAATCGGATGTTGCAGGTGATAAGAGAGGCCAGACCTGGTGCCAGACTGGCTTTCATTCAATATTTTAGTACTTGGCAACCCCCCATAAATGTTAAACCGCTGGACGGAATTTTCTTAGAAATAGCGCCTATTCACCAATGCTTCTCCCATGCCATCTGCGATCCTGTTTGCGATATAAATAAAAATATAGTTACTCCTCAAATAGAGGAAGCTTTAAAGATTTTTAATCCAAAAGAAGCGCAGGTGCTTGGTTATTGGCTGGATTCCTCTCTTTTCGGAAGAGAACGTTTTAAAGATTTGCTTGGAAGATTACCTCAATTCGGAGGCATTATGAAGCAAGAACTTAATTACTATTTTAAAAAGGGGATTCGTGCCATAACTACCTTTGTAGTGGGCCTAGATAAGGATTATTTCTTTTCTTTTACTTCACCAACCATATTCCTGTATGCCCAATTATTATGGGATCCTCAGGCAGATTTAGAGCCTGAACTCCTACTTTTCTGCAAAAATTTTTATGGTTGTAGTGAGTTGGCCCCGATCTTTGAGCTCTATGAACGACTGGATCCTAAGGATTTTCCCCAGGAATATTTAAGTTCGGCATACGTAGACAAGATTTCCAGCTTTATAGAGTTAACTAGGAAGGCTCTAATGGAAACAGAGTCCACAGTAATACAAATGCGGCTTAAGAGACTATTGCGCGAATTATACCACTTTCGGTGCTGGTTGAAATCACTAGAAAAACAATAGGCTATTATGTCAAATCGCTATATGAAGTAAATGTTCTCAGCATTTTTATTTAACGTGAAGTCTCTTTTCGAAGATCTGGGGTGTACTTATAAAATTAAGAAGCTACACGAAACCGGAGACACAACACACATGGTTAGAGCAGAAGCCTATGCTGGTTCTTCAGTCTTGCTAAGCAGGTGTTCTTTAAAAGCATCGAATGCTTTGATGCGACTGGGAAAAACTTATATTATTTAACTCGCATAATCGTGCGGAATTTGAAGGATATGCTGAAAATAGCGTTTATATCGGGTTTAACACTCCTCATAATAGGAGTCATCATCGTGATAAAGGCGCCAGCGACTGTCAGCTGGGAGCAGAAAAGCCGAACATTGGTTAACGGAGAAACACTGACTGTTTCAGCCAAGTGGAAGTCAAACAGCTGGAGGCTGATTGAGGAGGTTCTCAGAGTTGAAACCCATTTAAAATATGACGAGCGCTGGGCGGCTACACCTTCTTTCTTCGGAGAGGAAAAGGACTTCGTTATAACTGGAAGCGCTGTAGAACAGTCGTCCCCTCCTCGTCTGTTCAACATTTATGTTTTCGACGAGGCTAATTTCGATCTATGGAAGGCAGGATTAGCCTACAAGGCTTACTATGAGGATAAGGAGAAGACTTCAGTCAGCTTCAGTTTCTCAATACCCTTGAAGAAAGACTTGCCAAGCGCGTTTTATTTCGTCGTGGAGGAGCATAGCCCAGGGGTAGAGCCAACAGTCCTTGTTGATTCAACGATCAGCTGGACTGAGAAATCTTCAAAAGCCGGGTGCTCCGGATACGTGGCATCCCCCCCGCAGGTTTTAATCGAACAGGCTAAGGATTTCAGGCTCAGAGGCAACGCTACAGAGGGTAATGGAAACAGGTTCAACTTTTACATCATGGATTACTCGAGCTATTGGGATTGGCTCGCCGATAAAAATTACACTGCAATATTTGAGCTGGAGAACGTTAGCTCGTTAAGCTTCGACATCTCCCTCACAGAGGACCAGGTGGGCTCAGCGTTCAGCGTCTGCTTTGTCGTTGAAAACCCTTTAAAAGACACAGATGAGGAAGTGAGTATTAACGCAGTCTTAGAGTGGCAGGAGGAGAGAACAGTCTCAGCAACCCCTGGAAGACAGGTATTGGGCGGCATCATAGCGTGCGTAGGCTTCACCACCATGGTAATCACAGGAATAGCCTTCTTTAAAACCAGAAAGGGAGAAGCATATGGTGATGCCGTTAAACAGAGCCCCTCTTTCTCATACTCTTCAAAGCTGGAGCCGAGTTCTAGGATTGTTAATACGCATGTTTTCCCTAGCCTGGGGGATGCTCAAGCCTCTCAGAGATCACGTGGCCCACGTAGAGGCCTGAGGCCGCGGCTTGGGAAAGGCCCCTAGTAATACCGGCGCCGTCTCCAGCTGCGAACAGGTTTTTAACAGGAGTCTCGCCGCAGTCATTAACCTCAACCCTGGACGAGTAGAACTTGGCTTCAACACCGTAGAGAAGCGTGTCGTGCTTAGAGAAAACTCCTGGGATTAGACTATCCATCGCCCTAAGCATCTCAACAATGTTTGCGAGAATCCTGTAGGGCAGAATGAAGCTTAGGTCTCCAGGGGTCGCGTCAGGCAGCGTTGGAGTTATTAGGCTCCGGCTGAGGCGTTCATGCGTAGACCTCCTCCCCTGGAGGAGGTCTCCCAGTCTTTGAACGACAACGCCGTTCGAAATAAGGTTTGCAAGCTTTGCTATCGACATGCCGTATTCAATAGGTTCTTTAAAGGGCTCGGTAAAATCTGTAGAAACAAGTATTGCGAAATTAGTGTTGTCAGTCCTGTAGCTATTGTAGCTGTGGCCGTTTACAGTGACAATCCCCTCATAGAGCTCCGTTAATACTTCTCCATGCGGGTTCACGCAGAACGTTCTCACGTTATCATCAAACCTTTTCGAGACATATTTCAGCTTTGGCTCATACAGGTCTCGAGTAATATCGTCCATTATCTCCGCCGGGACCTCGACCCTGACGCCGAGGTCAACAGGGTTACGCTTCATAGGAATATTAAGCCTGGTAAACTCTTTTCTCAACCATCCTGCTCCAGACCTACCTGGGGCGACCACGACGAATCTTCCAAACACGTCCTCGCCATCCCTCGTCTTAACGCCCTTAGCCACCCCGTTTTCAACAATGAAGCTTTCAACCTCAGTCATAACTCTCACTTCAACACTTTTCTCGAGATCATCCTTCATACGGCTCAATATTTTGAAGGAAAGATCCGACCCCATGTGTCTAACAGGATTCTTCTGGAGCTTCAGCCCCACTAGGCTAGCCTTCCTCCTCCATTCTTCAAACGAATCCTCGTCCACACCATAGACCTTCTCCGGCGCACCGTATCCCAGGAAAACATCGTCAACCTTCTTGATGTATTGACGGGCCTTCTCAGACGACACGATCTCCGAAAGCCATCCCCCAACCTCCGGGTCAAGCGTTATCTTCCCATCCGAGAAAGCCCCAGCTCCTCCCCAGCCGCTGTAAATATTGCAGATGCCACACCTTACACAGAGCTTGTTAAGCCTCCTTGCGGGGCAGGTTCTATCGTCTATGTCACGCCCCTTTTCAAGAATCAGGACAGAAGCGCTGGGATGCTTCTCAAGAATGCTTAGCGCGCAGAATATTCCAGCCGGGCCTCCCCCCACTATTATCACGTCATGCAACACTGCTTCCTTTTTCAAACCCTTTCTGGCTGATACTTTTAAGTCTAGCGTTTACAGGAAACCATCAGCATTGAGGAGGATCGGGATAATAGGCTCCGGTAAAGTGGGGTGCTCAGCAGCCTCGTTCCTGCTAGCTGAGGTCGATGAAATAGTGCTTTATGACGTAGTTCCTAGGCTTCCAGTCGGAGAGGCTCTGGACCTGCAGAACGCGGCTGAAGCCCTTGGTTTAAACGTTCAGGTTAAGGGGGCTAACGATATTTCTGTCCTCCACGGCCTAGACGTCGTCGTCATAACAGCGGGATTCGGAAGAACCCCGGGGATGAGCAGGATAGATCTTCTCAGTAAAAACCTCCCTATAGTAGAGGGGTTGGCTAAAGAATACAGTGGTGAAAAGGATAGGGAAACCGTCTTCATAGTTGTGACGAACCCTGTGGATGTTTTAACATACGTGTTCTGGAGGAGGAGCGGCGTAGATAAGCAAAGGGTGGCGGGTTTGAGCGGCGTCCTGGATTCGAGCCGTTTAAAAACGATAATGAGGCTGAGCAAGGGAACCAGGGTGAGCGGCTTAAGCTCATTCGTCCTTGGGGAGCATGGTGAGAACATGGTGATCCTGAGGGACAGGATGCGTAGAGAATACGGGTTGAGCGACGCAGACCTAGACCTGGTTCTGAACGAGACAGTTAGGGCAGCCGCCGAGATAATAAGTATGAAGGGAGCCACGGTCCACGGGCCGGGTGCCTCCATAGCTAGAATGGTTAAGGCAGTATTGTCGGACAGCAGGGAGGTGCTTCCCGCCTCAGCTGTCTTGAATGGCGAGTATGGAATCAGGAATGTCTGCCTAGGGGTTCCTGTTGAAACAGGGAGAAACGGCTTCAAAGTGGTTCAGGAGAAGCTCGGTGAGAACGAGGTTGCGATGCTCAGGAGAGCTGCGGAAAACGTCTTAAAAGCACTGGAGAAAATAGGCTATGGAAGCGGAGAAACCATGGGTTAGACTGCTTCTCCGAGAGTCTAAACAGCACCGCGACGCTTCCACCATTGCCGAGCTATCTCGAAGAAGTTTTCAAGAATCCTTTTTCCATCAGGATGCTCATCGTCGAAGACCTGCGGGTGGAACTGGACCCCATACAGGGGGTGCTTCCTGTGCTTCATCGCCTGAATGCGGCATTCCTCCGTTGAAGCCAGTAGGTCGAACTCTGGAGGAAGCTCCTTAACCTCGCAGTAATGATTCTCATCAACATAGATAACATCTCCAAGGCCGCAAAAGAGGGGGTCTCTCCTTGCAATCCTAACCGGCAGGAAACCCTTCTCCACGAAGTATCCCTCCAGGTGCGTCCCAACGCTTCCATCCTCCTCGCCCGGTTTTAGATGACGCATGGGAGAGCAGCCTAGCTCACGGCGGGGATGCCAGTATGCCATCCCGATTACCTGGTGCCCACCGCATATCCCGAGAATCGGCGCCGAGACGTTTCTAATTATTTCAAACTCCTTCGTCCAATCGTTCTTCACAAACTGCTCCCAAGGAGTGCCGCTGCCGCTCAAGACAACCGCCAAAGGCTCAAGCTCCTGAACCTCCCTGAGTGAACACCTGCTGTAATGCCTAACGACACAGGGACCAGCGTAGACCCGGTAAATCTCTCTACGCATATCCTCGCAGCGTTTCCCCGCCTCCTCGCTGCCAGGATCAATATCGCTATTGTCAATATAGTAGACGAGGCTATGTTCACTCATACTTGATCGCAGCCCCTGGTGTAAAAACTGAAACCCCGTATAAATATTATTGCCTCCAATTAAAAACATGGGCGGGTTAGACTGTAAATTACGCTTCACCAAGACGTGCGCGCAGCAATATACAGTAAGGGGATCTACTATGATTTGAGCGATTTGAATTTAAAACCTGGGCCGTATGAATTCCATGTGCCCAGAGAACACCTTGACGATGAGGGTAAAAGGGCTTTTCTAAAGGGGTTTTTCTCTGGGGATGGAAACGTTTCAGTATCTGGGGGTGAGATTACGATACGTTTTTACTCAA
>Ga0315298_1002250_pt1 | contig 33169 bp, 31 predicted proteins | sample WHS_1_MG_FD_203077 | JGI IMG/M metagenome (GOLD analysis project Ga0315298, IMG submission 203077) | Extremophilic microbial mat communities from Washburn Hot Springs, YNP, Wyoming, USA - WHS_1_MG | ecosystem: Environmental > Aquatic > Thermal springs > Hot (42-90C) | place: USA: Wyoming... | reverse complement strand
GGCGGATCAGGATGGTTTTAGGGGCGGTCTAGAAAAATTGGACTGAGCAACCGCTTGCAGGCGGAATCCCGGATTAGGAATCAACCTCAGGGATTTTCGGCAACACGCCCTAAAGACCTGACCCCAATTAGCCCATCGGTGCTCCAGCTGGTTTGACCCCTAGAATTTTCAATGTCTCGCTATCAAGCCCCAATCCGCGCAATCTCTCACGATTCCCGCGCAAAGACTCTATCGCATTTATGCCCATTGCTCCCATCACCTCTTTTATCTCATGCTCCCATCCCCTCACAAGGTTCACCAATCTATCCGCCGCCCATTCCGGGTCTAGCCTTCTCACAAGCTCTGCTCTCTGTGTGGCAATGCCCCAACTGCAATTACCGGTATGACACTTCTGACAGAGATGACAGCCCATAGCTAAAAGCGCCGCAGTCCCGATCGCTACAGCATCAGCTCCTAGCGCAATCAGCTTAACAGCATCCGCCGCAGACCTGACAGAACCAGCCGCAACAATCGTTCCCAGATGACGAATCCCTTCCTCCCGCAAACGCTGGTCAACAACCGCAACAGCAACCTCAATCGGAATCCCAAGATGGTCTCTGGTGATAAACGGCGCCGCGCCAGTTCCTCCCCGAAAACCATCCAGATAAACCTGGTCAGCTCCAGCGCGAAGGATTCCTGAGGCAATTGCCGCAACATTATGCACCGCCGCAATTTTTACGCACACAGGCTTATAACCACTGGCTTCTTTCAGCGCATAGATCAACATCCTTAAATCCTCAATGGAATAAATATCGTGCTGAGGCGCAGGGCTTAAGGCATCTGTGCCTTCTGGAATCATCCTGGTCCTGGAGATGTGCTGGGGGATTTTCTCAGCTGGAAGATGACCCCCGATTCCGGGCTTCGCACCCTGACCGATCTTGATCTGAACCCCAGCGCCCACATTCAGATACTCTGGATGCACCCCAAACCTGCCACTCGCTACCTGAAGAATAATATGGTCTCCATAAGCATAAAGCTCCTTGGGAAGACCACCCTCGCCAGTGTACATCAGCGTATCCAGTTCCTTTGCCGCAAGACATAGAGCCTGAAAAGCATTATAGCTGATTGAGCCATAACTCATCGGAGCAAACAATATCGGCACCTCAACCTTGAGCAGTTTCGGCTCCGGAGTCTTAATACTCCATTTCCCGTTTTCCCTATTAAATTCTAACCGATCCTGCCTCCTGCCAAGATATGTTCTAAGCTCCATCGGCTCTCTCAGCGGATCAATGCTCGGATTGGTCACCTGGCAAGCGTCCAGTAAAAGATGATCGTTTATGTTGAGATAAGGCTTGTCATTGCCCATTCCAGTTAGCAAAATCCCAGCTGTCTCCGCCTGCTTGTAAATGGCTTTGATATGACCCGGAGTCCAGTTCTCATTCGGCCTGAACGCAAGCGGATTCAACTCAACCGTAATCGCCTGCTCCGGACAGAAGCTCACGCACCGATGACAACCAGCGCATCTCTCTGGCTCCGGAATAACCCTATCTCTTAACTTGAGCGCACCGAATCCACAGTTAAAAACACATCTGCCACATTTCCTGCATTTCTCATGGTCTATCTCTATACGGAAATCCGGCTGAATCATTCTCATTGCTGAACCTCCTCATAGCTCCCAGACACAAGCTCTCCAGCTCTGGGCATCCAGACAGAATCCGGCTCCGAACATATCTCCCGGATCGCACTCTCCTCGCTCGCTATATAAAGGACATCATCCTTCTTCGCCGCTATCATGGGCCTTAGCTTGACCCTGTCAGCCAGACCGAACATACCATCCCGATGTCCCACAACAATTGCAAATGGCCCATTCAAAAGCGCAGAACCATAAACCTGCCTGATGCTCTCGTGTAGCTTTTTCATCTCCGACTCCATAAGATCAATGTTTTTCCAGAACTCGCTTGCAAGAATCGCTGGAATGAGCTGAAGTGGGATTTTGTGTTTGCGATGAAGTAGATCAATGAGATAAGCCACAACCTCTGAATCAGTCATCATCGTGCATCTATATCCAAACATCTCCACATATCTGCGATTGATGCCATAGGAGCTGATCTCGCCATTATGCACAACTGCTGTGTCAAGCATCGTGAATGGATGCGCACCTCCCCACCAGCCCGGAGTATTTGTCGGAAAACGGCTATGACCAATCCAGCAATAGCCCTGATACTCATCCAGACGAAAAAACTCGCCAATCTCAAGCGGAAAACCCACTCCTTTGAATACTCCCATATTTTTCCCTGAACTCAGCACAAACGCCCCGGGAATTTTGCTGTTGACCTCAGTGACCCGGCTCATCACAAACTCGTCCCACGCAGGCTCAGTCCAGTCCGTCTCAAGCGCATCTTCTTTGGGAAGAACAAAATACCGGAAAAAAATCGGCGGAGAGTCAATGCTCGCGACCAGCCTGGTCGGAATGGGCTCCGCTTCAAAAATGCGGAAATAAAGCCGAAGATAGTCCTCAGTGCTTTGACGGCATTGTTCATCCTCATACATCAGATGAAGCGCGTAATGGTCCTTCCTTTCCGGATAAATCCCATAGCCAGCGTATCCAGCTCCTAGACCATTCCCTCGCTCTACCATATTATGAAGAGACCTAACAATAAGCTCTCCACCAAACATCCTCCGCCTGGCGCTCAGGAAAGAGGTGATCCCGCATCCGCAAGGATTCCGCATCCCAAGGTCATATCCACATTCAGAGCGCATCTTAACCTTGCTCCTTCTTATCTTCATAATCGGCAAGAAGCCTTTTCAAATCTTCAGCGCCCGCAGGATTTAACTCCCTGAGTCCCAGCTTCTTCCTCAGCATCTGACTCGGCTTGGTCACAGAGCCGGTTTTGCGAAAAGCATCAACTGCGCCTTGAACCGATTCCGGCGCCAAGCCTTTTGCCAGAGCCATTTCTCGCAGCTGCCGGAAAAAACGGTTCATCCCTATCCCTTGTCCGCACATCTCCTCGCAGGTATAACAGTCCAGACATTGCCAGATTTCCTTAGACCTGAGAACATCATCCAGCCCGCCAGCCAGGATTTCCTCAAAAATACGGTGAGGCTGAAAATTCTCATTGCTGACCTTGATCGCAGGACAATCATCCTTGCACGCTGAGCACGCCACACATTCCCGCATCATCTCAAAATTTAATATGCCCTTAACTGATGCCCTCTCAGATTCTCTTTGAGAAAGCGCTGATAGCAGACGATCAGCTGGAATTCTATGCCGGTCCAGCGCCAGCTCTTCAGCGCTCATCCCAAGAGCTAATCCGAGAATTTCCGTGTAATAAAGAACCGGAACCTCAAACTTTTCTCCTGAACGGTTTAACATCATTTGACCTAATTCAAACTGGCTATAACAGGTTGGACAGCCGGTCACTAAAGCGTCCGCGCCTAACTCACTAAGCTCTCTTAACTTCATTCGCACCGCTTGAACAGAAAGCTCCTCTTCCCCAGCGTAATTGAAAGACCCTCCACAGCAGAGAAACTTGGTGTTATATTTAAGAGACTTTGCACCAGTTGCCTCTATTAACTCATCAAACTTAGATGCAATGAATGGCTCGTCAAACCGAAGATGAGTTGATGGCCTTAGCAGATGACAGCCAGGATGAACCGCGATTTTAAGACCCTGAAGAGGCATCCGAATTCTGCGCTTGATGCCAGCTGGACTTATATCTTCATAAAGCATTTCTATAAAATGCAAGACCCTGACTGTGCCCAGATATTCCATCCCGATCCTCTGCAGAGCTTGATTCAGACTCCTCTGCATAAGCGCATCTCCGCACAGTTCCGCTAAAGCACTCTTTAATGTTGAATAACAACCATTGCACGCGCTCACAATATCCATTCCCATATTCTCCGCAATCGCAAGGTTCCTTCCCGCAGTCAAAAGCCAGGGATAATGCCCAATAGATTTGACCCCGAAATTCTCCGGACAACAGGTGAACCGCTCGCTCTCCGCATACTTAATCCCAAGCGCATCCAGAACCTTCTTCAGAGAAAGCTCCAGATACGGAAACCGCACCGGTATATGACAGCCCCAGAACATCAAGTAAGTCATCTTATTAACCTTCTCTTTTCATAAAAGCCTTTAACCAACCCCCCTTTAATGAGCAAAGAATGTGCCAAAAACCTTAAACTTTCCAAAAAGAGAAACTATAAGGAGAATACGCACGAAACCCAATCCCAGAAAAACCAAGCAAAATCAAGCGATGCGCATCATCCCTTACTAATTTGAAGGCAAACTGGACATCGGTTTTCCAGTCCAAAAAATAAACCCTCCCTGTTATTACAAAATTGTAAATTTTGACAAAAAAATGTCTTAATTGACAAAAACATTTGGACAATGGAATCTCTGAATCTTGTCTTTTGTCTTCTTATTTCTTTATTATGAAGGTTGCTGTGCGGATACAGATACTAAGGCTGTCGCGGCGTGACAGAAGTGGTTAATGTTAGAGGTGTTAAGGATTTGGCACAGCTATTGCTTAAATGTTTTAGCCAGAAACACTTTTAAGAGGAGGTTAGAGTGGCACTTGACTTTAGAAAAAAATGGTTTTCGCTCAAAGGAATAAGCTGGATATTTGTCCTGGCGTTTGTGGGTTATGGTCAATTTGCGTTTGCCACGCCATCCACCACTTTTTACACGCCATGCACTACTTACATTCAGCCATTCAAAGTCCCGCACATAACTTATGACAGCTATTTCAACGATAACACTGATTTCCCGACTGATGTTGGTTTGACCATAGGATTAGTTCCGTGGGACAAATTTCAAGCCGAGGCTGGTATTGACCTTTTCTATCCGAGCGATTACCCATTGTTCTTTAATGCCCGCATCGGTTTTCCGGACGATGCGCTGTTCACGAACTCGCCTGGGATAAATCTAGGAATCTGGGGCGTGGGAACTAAGGAAGATGTCACGGATTTTAATATTCTTGAGCTGAATGTGGGCAAGAGTATCCAGAATTTTGGAAGCGTTGCGGTTGGAGTTTATAAGGGACTGAACCCTGACCTTCTGGAAGACGAGAACGGCGATGACCATAGCTTGGGATGGATGGTCTCTTATTACCGGACTCTGGACCCGCTCACGGACCGGATTGCGGTAAGTGCTGATTATATGAGCGGAGAGAATGTTTTCAGCGGAGGCGGGGTGGGGCTTTATTTCTGGTTCACCAAATCTATTGACCTGATTCTGGGCTGGGTATGGTTTGAAAATCACGCGCTCAATCCAGAGGATGGCTTATTTACGCTCCAGCTGGATGTTGATCTGGACTTTGAGCGCTTTTTGGAAAAAGGGAAAGACAGCCAAGCGGGAAATTTTTAATGAACGAAAGAAGGGAAATATGGAGGAAGGGAAATGATTAATTCTGGGGACACGGCTTTTGTTCTTTTTGGTTCAGCACTGGTTTTGCTTATGACTCCGGGTCTTGCGTTTTTTTATGGCGGGATGGTTCGGCGAAAGAATGTTCTCTCTATCCTGATGCAATGCTTTATCCTGATGTGTCTGGTTGGAGTACAATGGGTTTTGTTCGGATACTCTCTTTCATTTGGACCGGATATAGGACATTTTATTGGAAGCCTGAAATGGCTCGGTTTGAGTGGGGTTGGTCTGGAGCCGAACGCTGACTATGCTGGGAGCATTCCGCATCAGGCGTTTATGGTCTTCCAGTGTATGTTTGCCATCATTACGCCTGCGCTTTTCATTGGCGCGTTTGCGGAGCGGATCAAGTTCTCATCCTTCTTTATATTTGTCATGCTCTGGTCGGTTTTGGTATATGACGCGGTTGCGCACTGGGTCTGGGGAGCAGGTGGCTGGCTTAGGAACCTGGGCGCGCTGGATTTTGCCGGCGGAACCGTGGTCCACATCAATGCTGGCATCTCGGCGCTGGCGCTGGCAATCCTGATCGGGAAGCGCCGGGGTTTTGGCACCACTCTGATGGCGCCTCATAATCTGCCATTCACGGTGCTTGGAACAGGCTTGCTATGGTTCGGCTGGTTCGGGTTCAACTCTGCATCTGCTCTTTCTGCAAACGGTTTAGCTGTTAACGCTTTTGTCACGACCAACACTGCAACCGCGTCCGCAGGATTGACCTGGGCATTGCTGGAGTGGATTTTGCGCGGAAAGCCAACGATGCTGGGTTGCGCCTCAGGAGCGGTCGCAGGGCTTGTCGCTATCACGCCTGCGTGTGGATTTGTTAGCCCTCTTTCCTCTATCCTGATCGGTTTGGGCGCTGGAGTATTTTGCTACCTTGCTGTGACCAGGCTCAAAACCGAATTTGGGTATGATGACTCGCTTGATGTTTTTGGAGTGCATTGCATCGGTGGTATCTGGGGCGCGCTTGCAACTGGCTTATTTGCGCAAAAGGCTATCAATGAGGCGGGAAACAACGGTTTATTTTTCGGGAATCCCAAACAGTTCTTGATTCAGGCTCTAGGGGTCGGAGCAACTCTCTTGTATGCGCTGATTCTGACCACAGTTATTTATTTTATCCTGGATAAGTTAATCGGGATGAGGGTAGAGCCAGAGGATGAGGATGTTGGTCTGGATTTGAGCCAACATAGCGAATCAGCCTATGCAGGGGAAGCTGAATAAATCTGTGCGCAGGAAAAAGCGCCTGCGACACGAATAAAAGGAGAAGACGATGAAAAAGATTGAAGCGATAATCAAGCCATTCAAGCTGGACGAGGTCCGGAACGCGCTGGTCAATCTCGGGGTTCAAGGGATGAGCATTATGGAGGTCAAGGGTTTTGGCAGACAAAAGGGACATACTGAGCTTTATCGGGGAGCGGAGTATGTAGTGGATTTTATTCCAAAGCTCAAAATTGAGCTGGTTGTTCCAGATGAAAAATCCGAGAGCGTGATCCATGCTATCCAGGAATCAGCCGCGACTGGAAAGATCGGGGACGGGAAAATTTTTGTCTCTGCGATTGAGGAAGCGGTCCGGATTCGGACTGGCGAAAAGGGTGAGGATGCTTTGTAAGGTTTAAAGGTCTAAAGGTTGAAAGGTTAAAGGGACGAGCTTTGGAACAGGCTGAATTGAGAAAGGGTCGGACTGAGACGGGATTGAGTGATCCGCACTCTGACCTTTTGGGCAGTAATTTTATCAAAGCGCAGGATGCGTTTGTATCCAATGGTGGTTGCCCTTGCAATTGGTTTCCATTCCTTGCCGTCCCAGGCATCAAGATAAAATTCTTCAATCCGTTGACCGAGTTGGATGTCTTCCTGGAGCAGAGCCAGATTAAAAGTTTTGGCAGAACCGAGAGCGTATTCAATGCTGGTTTCTGAGACAATTTTTTGAGCGCCTTCGGCAAGGTCCTGGGCAAAAGTTTCGTCCAGGTATTTTCTGAGTTCCATCAGCCTTGCCGCGTCGTTCTCGTGAATCAATCCCCGGCGATCAGGAGGGATGTTGAGCAGAAGCACCGCGTTCCCGCCCACGGCTCCGAAATAGATTTTCACCAGTTGCGGAAGCGATTTGAGCATTTTATCCTCGCTCTTATGATAGAACCATCCGGGTCTGATGGATGTATCAACTTCAGCTGGAAGCCAGCGTAAAACCTGTCCTTGCTTTGCCGCCTCCAGAAGTTTTTCTCGCGAGCCAATGTCAGGATCAGTTGCCACAAAATTCTCAGGCACAACACTCCATTCGCTCTTCCTGTTCTTTCCAGCCTCGTTTCCAACCCATCTCAAATCCCCTCCTTGAAAGAAGACCACTGCTTTTGGCTGAAGCTCTCTCACAATTTTAATATATCCTTCCCAGTCATAAAGTTTCTGCATCGTCTTCCATTTTTCGCCTTTTCCAGCGCCATCAAACCAGACCTCAGAGATTTCTCCGTAATTGGTGAGAAGCTCGCGAAGCTGGTTTTTGTAATAATCATTGTAAGCAGGAGTGCCATAAGTTTTCTCGTGCCGGTCCCAGGGAGAAAGATAAATACCCACTTTTAAGCCATATTCACGACACGCATCAGTAAATTCCTTTACCACATCTCCTTTGCCGTTCTTCCAGGGACTATTCTTGACTGAATGCTCTGTGTACTTGCTCTGCCATAGACAAAAGCCATCATGATGCTTGGCAGTGAGAATCGCTTGCTTGAAGCCAGCGTCCTTCAGAACCTTTGCCCATTGCCGGGCGTCCAGCTCTGTGGGATTGAAAAGCTGAGGGCTCTCTTTGCCATTGCCCCATTCTTTATTGGTAAATGTATTGATACCAAAATGCAGGAACGCGATATATTCCAGCTTCTGCCATTCAAGCTGATTTTGAGTGGGAACAATATGCGCCGCTTTCCAGATTACCATCTCCTCAGTATCAGTTGGCTCAAGCTTTATAGAATTGAAATAGTCATCTTTCAAATCAGCGCTGAGCAAAATCATCAAAACAAAGGACAAAATGTAAAAAGAGATTTTATTTTTCATCTTAAGACTATTTTGCCATATTTTTATAAATATGCTAATTTTAAAGTCTGTAAAATAAAAAATCAGGAGGGAAAAAATGAAAAAATTTATGATGTTTATTTTATCCGGTATTAGCGCATTATTGATTTCACTGCCAGCATCTAGTTATGAGCCATCAGAGATTATTCATCCTGAATCGCCTTTACCCAGGCTCAATGCTCCACGAGTCACAGGCACAACTCCGGGAAGACCATTTTTGTTTTTGATTCCTGCGACCGGGGAAAAGCCTTTGAGCTTCAGCGCGAAAAACCTTCCGGCAAATCTCGTTCTGGATTCCAAAACCGGGATAATCACTGGCACGGTTGAAAAAGAAGGCACCTATGTGGTTGAGATTACAGTGAGCAATGCTAAAGGCAAGGACACGAATAAGTTGACGATAATCGCTGGCAAACATAAATTAGCGCAGACTCCTCCAATGGGCTGGAACTCCTGGAATGTCTGGGGATTGAGCGTGAGCGCGGATAAGGTCAAAGCCGCGGCGGACGCGATGATTGATAGCGGTCTCGCGGCTCGCGGGTTCCAATATGTGAACATAGATGACGGCTGGGAGCAAGGACGAGACCCAAACTCTCCACAATGCAGGGGCAAAGGCAGGGAGAGCAATGAATGTGGAGAAATCGGAAGGGACAAGAATGGAAACATTATTCCCAATGAGAAGTTCCCGGATATGAAGGCGCTCGCTGATTATGTTCATTCAAAAGGCTTAAAGCTAGGGATATATTCATCACCTGGTCCTTGGACCTGCGGCAGATACACAGCCACTTATCAGCACGAAAAGCAGGATGCGGAGATGTTTGCTAAATGGGGAATTGACTATCTCAAATATGACTGGTGCTCATACTCGGAGGTTAAGCTGGGTTTGAGCGAGAAGTATTTCCGAAAACCGTATGAGGTTATGCGGAAGGAACTGGATGCAATTGATCGGGACATTGTTTATAGCCTGTGCCAGTATGGAATGAAGCATGTCTGGACATGGGGAGCAGAAGTGGGCGGTAATCTCTGGAGGACTACAGGCGACATCAATGATTCCTGGCTCAGCCTTTCCAGCATCGGGTTCAAACAGCATAAACTTGCGCCTTATGCTGGACCAGGGCACTGGAACGACCCGGATATGCTGGTGGTCGGAAAGGTCGGCTGGGGACCAACGCTCCACGAAACCAAGCTGAGCCAGGATGAGCAGATTCTTCACATCACGATGTGGGCGATGCTTGCGGCGCCTCTTTTGATTGGATGCGATATGAGCAATATGGATGAATTCACGCGTGCGCTTCTGACAAATGAGGAAGTGATTGAAGTTGACCAGGACCCGCTGGGAAAACAGGCGACTCAGGTGAGCGAGAAGGATGGCGCGGTTGTATGGAGCAGACCCCTGTGGGACGGAACCGTGGCAGTCGCGCTTTTCAACAAAGGAGAAAGCAAACTTGAAGTCTCGGTCCAATGGTCAGAATTGGGCTTGAGCGGGTCTCAGCCGGTGCGGGATTTATGGCTGAAAAAAGAGCTGGGAAATTTTGACAGCGCTTTCTCCGCCAAACTTGATCCCCACAGCACCGTGATGCTCAAGATCGGCAAGCCGTTGGAATAATTTTTCTGTCTTAAAATAAATCCGGGGTTCAAGCGTATATTCTTGCGTAAGCAGACCTGAAGGTCTGCAAACAGGAGGCGAGGAATGAAAAGAAAAACGGTCTTGGTTTTGGCGGGAATGATATGTCTATCCGGGATGTTTCTGGCGGTCAAGCAATATGCGCGTGAGCCGGTTGGGAGCGGCAAATTCAAGGAATGGAAAGAAGGCAAGCAAGTCTATCCCCAGAATTACTGGTCTCACACGGAATTACCGGAGATGAACAATCAAGAGCGGCTGAAGCTGGCTCTGAAAAACCGGGCTGAGGGTCAGAAATATATTTCGGAAAACAATGCCCAGGCTCAAGAGCTTTCCAGCCAGTTGGAAAGCTATATTCGGAAATGGCTTCGCGGAGAAGTTCCGGCGCGATTGCCCAAAGGCTTGTTGCCGGAATATATAGACAATCCCAAAACCAGGAACTGGACTTTGATGAAGCCGGAGGAAATAACTGCGGAAAAGCAATGGCTGGTGGTTCCGGCTCATCCGCCGGACCCGGAATTCAAGAATTTGTATATGCTGGGCTCGGACCTGCATGTCAGTTACGGAAAAATAATTTTTGTCGCGCCGATCGGGTCCAAACTCCTGATTGAAGGAGATTTCCCGCATTGCCGCTATATGAGCTATGAAATCCTTCCCCCCTTTGACCCCAGGCATCCGGCAAGCGGCACTATGGGCGAGACCCCGGAGGTGGTTATTGTGGATGCGGACATAGAGCCGGATGCGGGACATATCAATCCCTTCCGGGTAGGCGCAAATCGCAACGCCCTGAAAAGGCATTATCATCTAACTTTTGATTTGCAACTCGGCAACGCGGTCAAGCTGAACCCGCAAGCGATGAAAGCGCCGGAGTATCGCTATGCAAATAACACGCGGGTCGGCGCGCCCTTCGGCTTTGCGGGTCCGTGGGGAAACAATGTTTTGACCCCTTCGGTTCTCTGGCTCCGGATTTATGCCCCGGACAAAAACCAGAATGTTTTCGGCGGAGTATCTTTGCCTAAAGCAATGCTTCAGCTTAGAACCGGAGAAAAGTTCTGGCTCCAGCCGGATTTTTCGCTTGCAGAGGAGCGCCAAAACACACAGGTTGCCGCAGGGTATGAGGCTCCGATGGAGCCGTATAAGTTTATCGGTCCTGAGCGCGGCTGGTTCAAGATTTTCGGTCTAGGTTTAATCCGGGCGGAGAATTTGGCATACATCCAGACCTATCAGTTGGGACCCAAAGCCGCGTTAAAACTGAAGCAAAACATCAGACAGGAATGGTTATTGCTGTTCAACCGGGGGGAGAGCGCTGAGCCTCCGGGCAATTATGAGGGAAGCGCCACTGCCTGCAAGAATAATAACTTCCTGACCAGAATGTTCCAGATGGGGCCCGGCAAGGTTTATGTTATCACCGGCAAGATGCCCAAATTTCCGAAAACCAGAAACGGCGAGCCGGTGATGACCGGAGGAGAGGTCCGGTACTGGTCCATTTCCCAATATGGGAACGGAGAGGGAGACAAATACGAGACCGCGGTCAACTACGGGTCTTTGATGGATGATGAAATAGTTCTCAATGAAAATAATGAATATATTATTGTTTATTCCACCAGAGAAAATAAGCCGAAGAACGCCACGCCGGAAAACGGGGTCACCTGGGCGGACTGGGGACCGCGCTCGCGCCAGACCATCACCATCCGCTGGATGAGCGTGATGCCGGAATGGCATCTGCCCAAATACGCTCCGGATGAATACAACCTTCCCTGGAAAAAGGCGGCTTGGTCCGCAACCCAATATGACGAATCCCTGATTGGCTTGAACCAGCCCGGAGTGATGGGACCTTATCATCCGGTCATTCATTATCTGAGCAGGGAGCAATTTGAGGCGCTGGGAAATCGCAAAATTAACCCAGCCGATGTCCCTCTCTGGAAATAAATATCTGGCAAGAGGCAATAGCGGATAGCGGTAGCGTCATCCCTTGTGGATGACTGATGAGGTCAGGCATAAAGCCTGACGCTACACTCAACGCGGAACCAAAAGGGCTTCTCCCGCGAGAAGCCCTTTTTGAAATCCGGCTCAGGGACAAGCCGCCAGGCAATCATCCCGGTCATCCTCGCAAAAACCCCAGTAGCAATAATCGTCGGTCGGATCCGCATCGCAGATGGCATAGCATTCATCATATTCCGCATTACACTTCTGCTCGCAGGTCGGTTGAGGCGGAGGCGTCTGTTGAACATTCTCCTCTTGCTTGGTCGCGCATCCGCTCAAAAGAATCGCCCCCAGAAAAAACACCATCACCACAACCAATTTGAATTTAGTCCTCATTTTCTATCCTCCCGATTTATTCGCGCTCCAGTCAATTTGAGTATATCCGATTTATTTGATTACGCAAATTCACAGATTATCTGTGCGAGCGGCTCAGGTCTCTTTGCAAAGTCCGCGGATTTGGCAAAAAGCGGCAAAATAGGTTAAAATAAAATAAAGCGGATGCGGAAGCGGATAAATCTGGTTTGGGGGCTGGTTTTGGCGCTGAGCCTGAGCGCGATAGACCCTTGTCTGCAAGCCTGGCAATCCGCGGACCAATCCTATCAAGCCTTTCTTAAAAATCCGTCCAAGACCAAATATCATCAGAACTGGGAAAATCAGGCGAAAAAATTTGAGCGCATCGCCCTGAATTATCCCAATTGTGAAAAGGCGGATGACGCCTGGCTGAGGCTGGGAAAGCTCTGGCTGGAGTGCTACAAAATTTCAAAAAGCAGAGCGGACCAGGAAAGCGCTCTTTCAGCGTTCTCCGAACTGGTAAAAAGGTATCCTAAGTCCAGCCTTGCGGATGACGCTCTGCTTTATAAAGGAGAGATTTATCTCAGCAGGGGAGACAAGGAATTTGCACAGGATGAATTTTCCCGGATCATTGCCAGCTATACTTCTTCTGATTGCGCTCCAAAAGCCAAAGACTATCTCAATAAGCTCGGAGTTTCCGTTCCGTCTCCATCATCCTCAGATAGGGTTTTTTCATCCCAGTCGGAAAGCGAGAAGCAATCATACATCCCGGAAAAAGCGCCTCTCCGGAGCAATGACGCTATTGCCTTGCTTCTGGAAAAAGCGAACACAGTGTCTCCAGAAACCGGGGTTTCCTTAGCAGAAGTCAATATGATCAGATACTGGTCTGCTCCGAGCTACACTCGCGTTGTAGTAGATTTGAGCCAGAAAGCAGAATTCACCACGCCTCGCCTTCTTCAGCCAGACCCTGCGCTTGGCGCTCCGCCCAGAATTTTTTTTGACATTCTCAAAGTTAAACTCAGCCCGGAATTCAGAAACAACTTTGAGTATAAGAACAATTGTTATGAGATGACTATTGGAGATGGCTTGCTACGCCGTGCCCGGGTTGGACAGTATAAGCCTGATGTTGTGCGCGTGGTTCTGGATATGGAGTCCATCACCGATTTTCAAACCCTGTCTCTGCCCGGAGAGAGAGGAACATGGAGAATCGTCATTGACACTTTTGGAGAAAAAAAACCAGAACCTTCTACTCCGCGAGTTCCAGCGCCTCAGCCTCAGCCAGCCCCTTCTCCTGCTCCTCAGCCTGCTCCTGCCCCCTCGCCCACTCCTCAACCTGCGCCAAGCCCTGCTCCCACTCCCAAGCCAGTGTCCAAGCCAGCTCCGCCAGTTATTGTGATTGACGCTGGACACGGTGGCAAAGACCCAGGCGCCATTGGCAAGAAAAAGAGCCAGGAAAAGTTCATTGCTCTGAATATAGCAAAATATCTGGAGATGGAGCTCAAAAAACAGATACCAGATGCAAAAATAATTTTGACCAGACGGGATGACCGGTTCCTTACACTGGAGGAACGGACTGCCAAAGCGAACGCGGTTGAGGCTGACCTGGCTCCGGAGCAGATTGCGCTTTTCGTATCCATTCATTGCAATGCGAGTCCGGACCGCTCTGCTTTTGGAATTGAGACCTATTATCTTGACAACACCACGGACAGAGCCGCGCTCAAACTTGCCGCGGCGGAGAATTTCGTGAGCCTGGAGGTGATGGAGCAGTATGGCTCTGATGTCAACAAAATTCTTGCTGATATGGCGACCACTAGCAAAGTCAGCCAGTCCATCCCACTTGCTCACAGCATTCAGAAAACTCTAGTAAAACACTTGAGCAGAAATTATTCTGGAATTAAAGACCTTGGCGTGAAAAAAGCGCCCTTCTGGGTGCTTACTGGCGCAAGGCTTCCATGCGTGCTCATTGAAACCGGGTTCATCTCTAACGCTACTGAGGAAAAAAGGCTTTCATCCACAGACTATCAAAAAGAGCTTGCCAGAGGCATTGCAGAGGGAATTAAGGACTGGGTCAGAAATCCTCAAGCGAATCTTATCCCCTGAAAATATGAGGCAAAGATGAAAAAGCGAATTCGGGCAATGGTGTTATCCGCTGGGTTCGGTTCACGGATGGAGAAGGCAGGAGAAAAAATACCCAAGCCTCTGGTCAGAGTCTGCGGAAAGCCATTGATTCATTACCCGCTTCAGCTTCTGGCGAGAGCTGGTTTTTCTGAGGTGATAATCAATCTTCATCATCGTGCGGATGAAATTAAGAAGGAACTTGGCGAGAGCGCTTTTGGAATGAAAATTAACTATGTTTTTGAGCCGGAAATTCTTGGCACCGGAGGCGGGATAAAAAACGCAGATAAAAATTTCCCAGCTTATCTCTGGCTCACGCTCAATGCTGACACTATCATTGACCTTGATATAAAAGCTCTAATCTCTTTTCACCAAACGCATCATCCCATTGCCACAATGGTTCTCAGCAAGGCTAAAGTTGGTCAATTCAATCCAGTTTTTGCGGATTTTGAAGCACGGGTAAGAAAAATAGGCTCTTTCCCGGCTACTAACATCTCAAGCAAAGACCTTTCAGCTTACAATTATTGTGGAGCGCAATTACTTGAAGAAAGATTACTGGACTATCTTCCTGATGGCTTCAGCAAAATCATTGAGAGCGGATACCATAAAGCGCTGGAGAAAAACGAACTGGTTCTTGGCTATATTTCTGATGGCATCTGGCTCACTATAGACACTCCTGAAGCGCGTGAAAAAGCGGAGAAGGAATTATTTTCCTGCACGCCAGTTTTTTTCTAGCCAGGGAGCAGGTTTATCTGTGAAAATCCTTTTGATTGGTCATGGTAAATTTGGAAAAGTCATATCCCTGAGCCTCTAACCTGCTGATTATGCCTTTAAGTGTAGAATCTGGCAATTCTGGAGTCCTGCTTAAAATCCAGCCATATTTCCGGCTGGGATGTCCCACCACTGCGTATTCATAGTTTGGACCAAGATCAATTATCCAGTAATCTCCAGATAAAAAATTTAGCTTGAGCCAGGGGATAAAAGTTACCTTCAATTTGGCATTACTATTTTTATCAAACACCCAGGCTCTGCCTCTGGCTTGAGAAAGCTCTCCGCTTGCGGTATAACATTCATTTAGAACTTCAATATCTCCATCCTCTCGCAGAGAATAGGTTGCAGTTGTTCCGCCCACACATTTCTTCTGAAAACTCTGTGTAATTGTGGCTATCTCATACCATTTGCCAAGATATTTCTGGAGTTCAACCTTTTTAACCGTGTTTAACTCTGGCAAATCCTTAGCCTGCGCACGCGCATTCATAATTGAAATATAGAACAATCCAGATGAGATAAAAAACACCATCAAACCCACTGTGCAATTTTTCATTTTTTCTCTCCTTTCAATGATATGTTTGACCATCCTTACCTGAATATACCTTAAACCTTCGCTGACGCTCCCTTTCTGCGCGCCAGTACTTATATTTTAAGACCAACCTTCGTAAATCGCTAATTCCACGAAGATAAAAGTAAGCGATGATTATGCCGGAAAGATGCGCGATGCTGGCAATTCCTGAACGCGCTCCTCCTGCGTATTGAAGAGTTGCGAATAACTGGAGAACCCCATAAATCAGCACGAGCCATTTGGCTTTGATTGGAAGGAAAAAATTCCAGTAGATGGTTGAATTTGGAAAAAGCACGCCGTATCCAGTGATTATTCCGAAAATAGCGCCAGATGCTCCAATAATCACTGCATCACCATTTCCAAGGCTGAAATAAAAAAGCGCCGCAACTAGACCAGAGCCACACCCGCATAAGAAATAAAAAATCCAGAACCGGCGATACCCAAGCACGCGCTCCATAACCGGTCCAAAAAAGAACAAGCCCAGCATATTAAATAAGAGATGTGAAAAATCTCCGTGAATAAATAAATAACTGCCCAGTCTCCATAGTTCTCCGCGAAAAAGCAATCGGTTTGGAATAAGACTTAACCAGCCCCCAACCAGCGCAGGCGCAAAAATGTATAATCCAAAAACCGCGATATTAGCGATTAGCAGATAGAGAGTTGCCCTGCCAAGCTGGCTAACCGGGCTTTGTCTATAATACATTTGTGTCATTTGTGTTTAAGAAGCTATTACAGCTACAATTCGCTTGCGACAAAAAATCCTTCCTGAACCGCATCAAAAATTTTCCTTGGACTCTTGGCGTCGCCTATCTCAAAAAATTTGATGCCTTTTTTCTCAAGCGCTTGCGCTAAATCCCGGTTCGGCTTTGAGCCCAGCGCAAGCACTACAGAATCAGCTGGCTCACTTTTCTTTGCCCCATCAATTTCATAGATGACCTCTCCAGGCTTGATTTCTATGACCCTGGCGCGAGTAATAGTTTTGACTCCGAACCTGCTCAACTCCTGAAGCAGAACCCATTTGGTGGCAACTCCAAGGTCGGGTCCGATTTTGTCCAGCATCTCCAGAATAACAACCTTATGAGAGCCTTTTGTGCAAAGCTCATACAGCTTCTCCGGCTTCTCTGCCTGATTCAAGAAAAGAAATTTCAGGGTTTCCGCAGAAATGGTTCCCCGGCTCGCAATATCAATCGCGGTCTCAATCCCGGTTGAGCCTCCGCCTATCACCACTACCTTCTCTCCTAACTCAATGGCTTTCGGTCCGCAGGCGTTCCTGTCAGGCGCGCTGACGCTCCTGCCTGCATTCAATACTTCCCACGCCTGATGAACAAAAGCAAGCTCTACTCCGGGAATCTGAGGTTGAACTGGACGAGCGCCTGTTGCAAGAATAATATGATCAAATTTCGCCTTCTCAATCTCATCTGCATCTGCCTTCTTTCCCAGCTTGACATTCACCTTCAAACGCTCCAATTCCTTTTCATAAAATCGCGCAAGCCGGGAGAAATCCTCTCTTCCCCTTGGCGCGGATGCTAAAACTATCTGACCTCCAATTCGCTCTGAGGCTTCCCACAGCTCAACATCAAATCCGCGCAGTTTCGCTGTGATTGCAGATTCTGCTCCTGCAGGTCCTCCTCCTACCACCAGAACGCGTTTAATGCCCTTGACCTTATTTAACTTCCGCTGTGCTTCATAGCCGGAAACCGGATTTGCAAGGCATTCCACTGGCTTACCTGAAAACAACCTGTCCATACATCCCTGCATACAACCCACACATGGCCTAATCTCATCTACACGACCATCCCTGGCTTTATTCACCCATTCCGGGTCCGCGATCTGCGCACGACCTACACAAACTGCATCCGCAAAACCATCCTCCAGAATCCTCTCAGCTTGTGCCGGGTCAAAAATCCGATTACTGCTAAAGACCGGAACCTTGACCTTACGCTTGATGCCAAGCGCAAGATAAGTGAAAGCCCCTGGAGGAACAGCCATAGGCAGTTGCGGAACCTTGGTCTCGTGCCATCCGCCTGTGACATTCACAGCGTCAATTCCCTTTTGTACAAACATCCGGGCATACTCGCTCATCTCCTCGTTAGTGTTCCCGCCAGGAATAAAATCATTCCCGCCAATCCGCATCGTGACCACAAAATCCGTTCCAACATTTTCTCTGATCCGCTCAATGATGTTTAACACAAATGTCGCGCGCTTTTCAAAACTTCCTCCATATTCGTCAGTCCTTAAATTGGTCACTGGCGAGAGAAACTGATTGATCAAATAGCCAGCATTGCCTATCAGCTCAACACCATCCGCTCCTGATTTTTTCGCGCGTAAAGCCGCATCTGCAAATTTTTTCTCAATCTCAACAATCTCATCCCTGCTTAATTCTCTCGGCTCCTCTTTGGTGTATCTGCTCGCTACTGCACTGGGCGCAACGGATTTCTGTCCGATCAGGAACGAGAACTGATACCTTCCTGCGTGAAATAGTTGAAGGAACAGCTTGGCGCCGTGTTTATGAACAGCATCTGCGAGTTTTTCATAACCCGGGATGAAGCTATCATCATCAATACCCAGCATCATAGGTCCCCCTCCAATGAAATCAATTCCGCATCCACCAACTATGATCAACCCGCATCCGCCTTTTGCGCGCGCCTCGTAAAAATCAACTAACTTCTGGCTAACCTTTCGGTCCGTAGTGTAAAGTAATCCAAACGCTGGCATTACCACCCGATTCCTGACTTCTAAACCCTTGATCCTCATTGGCTCAAACAACTTCTTAAACATCATATCCTCCTGAAATTTTCAAAATCTCTATCTTGCCATTGCATCTATTTAGCACAGATTAGCCTCCGCTTCAAAGCAACGCTATAACATTATTGATTTGCACAACTAATTAAAATAGTGATAAACTTGCGAAAACAAATGTACAAAGGGAGATTAAAAAAAATTTCAGAGCAACTGGATGCTCTGTATGAGTTTGACCGGGAGCCTGTGACCCAGGATAAATTGCAGTCAGGCTGGAATTTTGCCGCGCTTTTTATGGGAGAGCATATAGCTGGAACAGAGTTTGTCATCGGCTCTATGTTCGTGCTTTATGGAGTGTCAGCAAAAGATTTGGTTTTTGGACTTTTGCTCGGAAATGTCCTGGCAGTGTTTTCCTGGACTTTTGTGTGCGCGCCAATTGCAGTGCGGGTCAGGCTCACTCTCTACTGGTATCTCCGAAAAATTGGAGGTCCTGGAATAACCTTTCTTTACAATATAGCTAATGCCTTTCTTTACTGCATCCTCGCAGGCGCAATGATCTCGGTTGCGGCAACAGCAGTTGGATTAGCCTTTGGAGTTGACACTCCATCGCTGGACGCAAAATTTCCAACCGGGGTCGGATGGGTTTTGATCACGCTCGGAACCGGTCTTGTGGTTACTGTGGTGGCAATTCTGGGTTTTGAAAAGCTCGCGCAATTTTCAAGCGTGTGCTCCCCCTGGCTGATCCTGATGTTTTTTGTCGGAGCTCTTGCAGTGCTCCCTCAACTAGGAGAGTTTCATTCCGCCTATGACTTATGGGAATTAGCAAAAACCAAAATCTGGACAGGGGTTCCAATTGAAGGCAAAACAAAACTCGGGTTCTGGCACATTGTTTTCTTCGCCTGGTTCTGCAATCTGGCGATGCATATAGACCTCTCAGATATGGCTGTATTCAGATACGCGCGCAAATGGTATTACGGGTTATATTCCGCTTTTGGAATGTTTCCGGGACATTTTATGGCGTGGATAGCTTCGGGCGTGATGGTTGCGGCATTCGGGTTGAAGATGAGTCCTGGAGGAATGGCTTACAACGCGCTTGGTTTTGCAGGCGCAGTTGCAGTTGTGCTTGCTGGCTGGACCACTGCTAATCCAACTTTGTATCGCGCTGGTCTTGCGCTCCAGACAATTACTCCAAATTGGCCCCGCTGGCTTGTAACCGCTATCATTGGAATCCTGACCACGATTCTTTCAATGTTCCCATTCTTCTTTATGCGTCTTTTAGATTTTGTTGCAATTTATGGATTGATTTTGATGCCGATTGGCGCAGTGGTCTTTGCAGAGCACTGGCTCATTCCAAAGCTCGGAATCTCACAACTTCGCGCGGAATCAAGGGGATGGTTTATCAGCTTTGCTGTTCTTTTGACCTGGGTGATTACGCTCGGGGCTTGCTGGTTGATGCCTTTTCATCTATTCTTCAGATGGCTTCCAGGATATTTGATCGCACTGGTTTTATATCTAGTTCTGGCTATTCTGGAATCAGAACTCAGACCAGAGAAAATTTCTGGCTCAGGAGCAGGCAAATGAAAATACGCACAATGATAATAAATCTTGCCAGCATCCTCGCGATTCTATCGCTCCTTGTATGTCTGAGCTCAGGCATCCTCGCCTTCACACAGACCATACGCTTTGAACAATACAAACTCATCCTCAATCTCGCCAGTCTTGTCTGGTTTTTAACCGCGCCATTCTGGCTCGTGCCCCAGCTTTTCGGCTCTAAATTCGCAGAAGCCGGGAAATCAGCTTGGCTCAGGTAGACACCTGGTAATTTTTGTCCAGAAGCGGAAAATCACAATAATGGTGGAGGCGCCGGGAATTGAACCCGGGTCCGAAGACCTTCCACCCATAGCTCCTACGCGCGTATTCCGTGTTTGTTTTCTCGCTCCCAAAGCTCCCGCGGAAAGGACCTTCAAGAGCCAGCCGATAATTGTTCTCGTCTCAAGCTCCAATCGGCAGAGAGCCAAAGACCAGCCCGATGTTTATGACGCCCTTTCTAACCCCATCGGGCGAGATCAGAAGGGCGTAGCCGCTTATGCGGCTAAAGCGTACTCGTATGAGTTGGCGCTTATGTTTTTGCGGTTGTTTTTCGGGCGAACCGCACCCCGGCGCGCAACCACGGGTTTCAACTGTCCCCGTCGAAACCTGTCGCCCCCGTTGATAATAGTATAATCACTTCCTCCGGCAAAATCCAGACTGGTCGGCTTTAATAACAAAAATCCTGTTTCAGCTTTCGCTCATTTCCTCCCTGAACTCATCAAGAACTTGACATTTGGAAAAAACTATTTATCTTAATCACCCTAGAACGCCGTCCCTAGATGAGATGGAGTTGTGATGTAAAGCCAATTACTTCTCTTGGGTAAAGCGTCGTCAGTAGACCTAAGCATGCTAGGAGGTACTGGTTAAATGAAAAAGTGTCCTAATTGCGGAGAATTTCTGAGTGATGACTCCATTCAATGTAAGTACTGTCAAAAGTATCTTGACGGCAAGGTAAGGGTGGATGAGCGCTGTGAATGCGGAAACCTCATCGCAAAGATCACTGAGAATACAGTTGAGATAAAATGCAGGCGTTGTAAGAGAATCCACACTATCCAGATGGATATGCTAAAGGAGCACTATCTTCGTCTTCTGGAAAAAATGGACAACCAGGGAAATAAAGAAAAAGATAAAGACAACGAATAACCTCAGGGTTTCAACAGGTTAATCACCGAATCCACCAGGTCTTCCGGGGAGAGTTTTTCCATTTTATACAAATCATCTGGCTTTCCTGACCCAGAATAGTTTCTTACCCCTAAACGCTTAAATTTCGCTGAAAGACCAAGCTCTGTTGCCCGCAGGGCAATTCTTGCTCCCAGCCCTGTTTCTATATGATGGTCTTCATAGCTAAGCACAGCGCCAGTTCCAAAAGCCTCTTTCAAAACCTCATCATCCAGGCTCATCGGGCACGAAACATTAAATATCTTGACCAGAAGTCCTTTTTCCTTCAATATCTCCCAGGCTTTGATTGCGCGCGAGACCATCGCGCCCATAGTGAATATCGCGGCGCCATCCCCTTCCCGGAGCTTGTCTATCCTGCCATAAACAAATTCATAACCACCACTGAAAAAAGTATTACCATTCTCATCCAGAATCACAGGCGTTGGACTTCTTCCCATTGCCAGCAAAAAGTTTCCATCCTGAACCGAGATAAATCTGGTGGCGCGGTCAGTTTGATTAGGGTCTGCTGGAACAATTACCTTGAACCCGAATAAATTGGACGCTAGTCCAAGATAATCAATACACTGATGAGTTTTGCCATCCTCGCCAACATCCAGTCCACAATGAGTCAAGACCAATTTCAGATTCGTATGATTAATGTCATTCAAGCGCTCCTGATTAAAGGTCTCATCAATGCCGAACACTCCGAAGTCCGCAAAATACACCCTAACTGGAAGCCGGGATAATGCCCCTGCTATGCTCGCGGTATTATGCTCCTGGATTCCTCCCTGGAAAAAATAATCAGGAAATTTTTTTTGAATGGCTTCAGTCTTGACAGATGGCATCAAATCACAGTCAAACACCGCAAGGACTTTCTCACGCGGTTTCAGGTTTTTTTCAAAAATATCCAGAAGCGCGTTTCCCCAGGCGGAGCGATTATCTAATTTATCCTGCGCAGTGTAATTCCTTGGAGTTCCCGGGTCAATTTTAACCTCAGCTACCTTTATCTCGCGTTTAATCTGCGGAAAAGACCTGCTGGCTCTCATTTTTTTATATTCGTCTAACCTGTCATCCAGACCAAGCTCAGCCATTGCGTCCTTATACTCATTATTTTTCTCATCCTGCTTAAGAGGCGCTCCGTGATACTTCTCCTTGTGATGCATAAACTGAACGCCCTTGCCCATAACCGTATGAGCCAGGATCATTGTCGGAGATTTTTTCTGATGTGTCGCTGACCTTAGCGCCTGATAAATCTCCTGATAATTATGACCATCTATCTCTATTACTTCCCAGCCATCCGCCTCATAGTTGGCGCGAACATTCTGGGGCATAATCTCTTCCCGGACTCCGCTGATCTGCCGGTTGTTAAAGTCAACAATTGCAATCAGGTTCACTAAATTATATTTTTTCGCAAATCTCCTCGCCTCGGTTATCTGTCCCTTTTGTTGCTCCCCGCATCCCATCACCACATAGGTTCGCCAGTCCTTTCCGAGAAGTTTTGCTCCGAGCGCAAACCCGCATCCTGCGCTCAAGCCCTGACCAAGGTTCCCAGTAGCCCATTCAATTCCCGGAACCATTGGCTCGCAATGCCCCTCAAAAGCTGTTCCAGCCAGCCTGAACCCGGCGATTGCCGCCTCTGCTGGGAAAAAACCAGAGCACGCAAGAGCCGAATAAGCTCCGGGAGAAGTATGCCCGTGGCTGATGACTATCCGGTCTCGCTCAAACCAGTCCGGGTCATTTGGATTAACGCGCGCAAAATGATAAAGCACAAGGTATATGTCCAGAGAACTCATTGAGCCTCCGGGATGACCGGATTTCGCTAAAGTGGTCATAGTGAGAATATATCCTCTGCCAAGTTTGCCAAGCCTAGTTAAATGCTCAATGGTTTCCTGATCCAGCTTCTCTGCGACAAATCCCCGCTGGGTTATCATACTCAACTCCTTTCACAAAAAAATCAGCAATAGACCGTTAAAAAGCATAAAGGAACGCCAAAAAATTTTCAAATTATAACCTAGCTTTGATTACGCGCGCAGGAACACCCACTGCTACCACATTTGCCGGAAGGTCTTTGAGAACGGTTGCCCCCGCGCCGATAATGGTTCCAGCACCGACCTTTACCCTCGGAATCAAATTCGCTCCCGTGCCGATTTCGCACTCCTCGCCCACCTTCACCGCGCCGGCCAGATGCGCTCCGGACCCGATCAGGCTGTAGTCCCCGATTTCAACATCGTGAGAAAGCGTAATTCCGGGGTTAAGGAGCACGAATTTTCCAACCCGGACATTCGCGCTCAGCGCCACCTGGGGGAAAATGATCGTGCCCTCGCCCACGCTTGCGTCCGGGGAACAATTTACTTGCGGATGAATCACAGTCCGGAATTTCGCGCCTTGACCCTGTAATTTCTCGGCAAGCCTCTTCTTGGCGTTTATTTCCCCGACCGCCAGCACAACTTCAAACTCCTCCAGCCGTTCCATCAGCCATCGGCTGTTGCCGAGAACTTTTAAACCCGCGATCTTGGCGCCGATTTTTTCCCGCGCATCATCAATGAACCCGGCGATCTCGGTTTTTTCCCCGCCCCGGATTTGATCCCGAAGTAGCCAGAGTGTTTCTCTGCCCAAGCCTCCCGCGCCGACGATCACAACTTTTTTTAAACGCTTTCCCGGCATCAGGTTCTGGTCCCTTTAAATTCTTCCATTGTCGCCTTTCCATCCTGGCTGATTCCCTCTCGCTTAATAACCTTCCAGATCGTGAGCGCGAGGATTTTTAAGTCCAGCAAGAGCGACCAATGCTCAACATAATATACATCATACGCAAATTTTTGCTCCCAGCTAATCGCGTTTCTGCCATTAACCTGCGCCCAGCCAGTAATCCCAGGCTTCACAAGATGTCTCTTTCTCTGTTCAGGCTCATAACGCTCAAGATATTCTATCAGCAAAGGACGAGGTCCAACCAAACTTAAATCTCCTTTAATAACATTGATCAGCTGAGGGAGTTCATCAAGGCTTAAACTCCGGAGCAACTTTCCCAAACCAGTAAGCCGAATTTCATCTGGAAGCAAATTCCCCCTCTCATCCTTTGCATCATTCATTGTTCTGAATTTATAAAGCGTAAAAATTTTCTCCCGAAAACCAGGACGGCGCTGACGAAAAAGCACAGGAGAGCCAATTGAAATCCGGATCATAAACGCAACAAGGAGCATCAAAGGCGAAAATAAGATCAACGCGAACAATGCCACAATAAAATCCCAGAACCGCTTAAAAGCTCCTGCAAATCCGTCCTGCGGACTTTTTTTTCCTGCAAAAGGAAAAGAGTTCTGGGGTTCCATTATATTTTTTCCAGCGGAATAAAATGGCAGGAAGCAAAATGACCTGGCTCGTATTCTTTTATTTCTGGCTCTTGCTTCTGGCAAATATCCCTGGCATATTTACAGCGCGGATGAAACTGACAGCCAGGAGGAGGGTTGATAGGGCTAGGAACATCACCAGTGATGATTGCTCGCTTCTTTTTCAATTTAGGGTCAGGCAAAGGAACTGATGCAAGAATGATTTGAGTGTATGGATGAAGCGGATTTTTATAAAGGTCCCGCGCTTTTGCCATCTCCACTATCTTGCCCAGATACATCACTGCCACGCGGTCCGCTATATGCTCCACTACTCGGAGGTCGTGGGAGATGAACAGGTAAGAAATTTTATATTTATCCTGAAGCTCAAGAAACAGGTTTAAGATTTGCGCCTGTATGGATACATCAAGAGCGCTCACAGGCTCATCGCAAACAATAAATTTCGGCTCACACGCAAGCGCTCTCGCTATCCCGATTCTCTGTCGCTGTCCCCCTGAGAACTCGTGAGGATACCGATTATAAGCCTCTGCCCGGACACCGACCTCATCCAGAAGAGCCATCACCCGCTCCCTTTTTTCCTTGCCCCTCGCAAGACGATGAATCGTAAAAGCCTCGCCAATAATAGACCCTACCGTCATACGCGGATTTAACGAAGAATACGGGTCCTGAAAAATTATCTGCATCTCCTTGCGCATCCTCCGCAACTCCTCGCCTTTGAGCGCGCGCAAGTCCTTACCCATAAAATAAATCTCTCCTTCTGTCGGCTCAATCAACCTCAGCAACACCCTCCCCAGAGTGCTCTTACCGCATCCGCTCTCGCCAACTAAACCGAATGTCTCATTCGGATAAATCTCAAAACTCACACCGTCCACCGCCTTAACAGATCCAACCGCCCTTGAAAACAATCCTGCCCGAAGATGAAAATGCTTTTTGAGATTCTTTACTTTTACCAGTGTGTTATTCATTTTTTGCTCAACTTTATTCGGTATTTTTCCTGAAAATCCTTCCATCTCTCTGCCAAGCCTAATTTCTCAGCACATTCATCAATCAAGTTCATGTCTATCTTATTGCCAGAACATCTAAACATAGATGCAATATCGCGTAAGTGTTTTTCAGACTCCCCTTCCTGATAATACTCCAACTTTTTTAAAGCACTGAACTGTAATAAATCAATCTGTCCCATATCCCAACCTTCTTGCCATTTCTTTTTCAATTTGAGCGTTATCCCATTCTGGATTTTGCGACCTCAGATATTCCTCTAATAGCTGGCAAAGGGATTTATGCATCTGGGAAGCCAACCGCCATTTCTCCTCGCCGCTGACATCCTGAAATAGCTTGACCATCTGGTCATCAATGATCTCAATATTTCTCGGATCAATCTTCATCCCCTACCCTGCTTTCCGCCCATTTTAAGCCTCTGATAAGCATATACGATCGCAGATTTAATCTCTGTTGATTTCACCTCATACTTCTCAAATTCTGAAATGTTTTCCTGGTTCAAGTGCAATTGACCTTCCCCCTTGTTTCCCCGGTGTTGACCTTTTGAAAAATATTTATTCGTTTTGACTTCTTCTGAATTTAATACCCAATATCTAATTTTGTCGCGCCAGACCGCAATCCAGATAAACACATCCGCGCATTTCACTTTTATCTGCTGAAAGTTCATATCAAAAGGTCTTTTGGAATCAGAGGCTAGAGCTTTTATATAAAGAGGCTCATCCGGTTTTTCAAAATCTACCGCCCTAGAGGTTTTAACTTCAATACGGATGCCGTGGGATTTACCATTCTCGTCCTGCCAATCCAGCCAAAAATCGTATTCACCGGAATAATTCGGATCCAATTTCTTGTTAGGCCTTAAAAGTTCCGGAACGAGATTTTTTAACTCTCCGAATGCCCATTTATCTCCGAACCCTCTGGGCGCTGAAATTTCAAAGATATAGAGATATAAATTCCTGTTTATATAGGAATCCCTCAATTCATAATACTCATCAATTGTTAGCTTCTTGGCGGCAAGTAAATGAGAAATTATATACTCATATTCATTAAAAGGATAAACAGATTTCAGATTTTCTAAGGTAGTGAGAAAATTATCAGCATTCTCCAATTTCATAATCAATTTATCCAACTCTTTTTTTAATTTTTCCATACGGTTTCTTTTTTATTATTCTGTCCAGTTAAAATTTCGTCAAATAATGTCTTTCTTACGATTTCTCCTCTTTCTCTATCATCCAGCTCGTTTTCATTTATCCATTCAAGCTCAACTTCAGGAAAAGGGTCTTTAAACTGCCAGCCAGCTTCGCCAGTTTTACGGAAATGCTCTAATCTCCGGATGGTTATTTCAGCAAAGATAGGGTCAAGATCGCAAGTAAAGCATTTTCGTTTTAGTTTTTCAGCCGCTACCAGAGTTGTTCCAGAATGAGAAAAGAAATCAACCACCAGTTCATCCTCTTTAGAGCTTGCCCGGATAATTCTCTCAATGGCTTTAATCGGCTTTTGTGCATAACATCCGGGCACATTCTCTTCCATTCGGTAAAAAACCTGCTGAATATCAACCCAAACATTTCCAGCCCTGATATTTCCTGATTTACTGCGCTCAAGATTTTCCGTTAGCCTGCCTTTGACCTCTTTGTAATAGCCTCGCAGTATTTTTGGTATATCTGTGTATTCAGCTTCAACATTAAAATCAGGATTCCCCTTAATATAATAAAGAAGCTCCTGCCTTACCGCCATCCAATTCTTTTGAGTGCCGTACCCTCTTTGATTCCTCATCGTGATAAAACTTCTGGTCTTCAATTGCCGGAAATCTCTCATCATTATCATAAAGTCAGGAAGAGGCTGAAAGCCCTCATTTTGGTCTGCGCCCAGCCAGACATAGAGATGGGCGTCGTCAGCCAGAATTTTCAATGTGTTCTCAACCCATTTTCTGCTGAACTCTATATATTTCTTTAGAGAAATTTTCCCCAGATTTTTTGTGTTGCTGTTTCCAACAATAACATTGTAAGGAGGGTCCTGAATTGCCAGAACAGCTTTATTACTCTGCATCAGGTTTAATATGTCTTCTTCACTTGTCGCATCTAAGCACCCAACTCTATGTCCCTTAACCGGGTCTTCCCAAATTTCTCCGTATTTCAATCTGCAAAAGGGCAGGAGTTGTTTCTTTAATTCATTATTCTTGTCAATTCTTGGTAATTTTTCCTTAGACATTTTCTAAACCTCAAAACATCTTACCCAATGATTCGCTGATTTTTCTTCCAAAGCCGGCATTGACTCCCGGCAATGTGGTTTGACCAATGGGCATCTTTCCTGAAACGGGCATCCGGGCGGAAGCTCCAGCGGACTCGGCACTAACCCGGGAATGGTGTAGAGTTTTTGCTTACTGCCTGCTTTTCTCTCCAGACCCTTTCCAGGCATTGCCTCCATCAAGCCTTTAGTATAAGGATGAAGAGGATTAGCAAAAATTTCCTCGGTTGTTGCCATCTCCATTGCTAATCCAGTGTACATCACCATCACCCTGTCCACGCTCTCCGCAATCACTCCCAGATCGTGCGTGATCAGGATCAGGCTCATTCCCATCTTCTCAATCAGCTCATCAATCAGCTCCAGAATTTGCGCCTGAATGGTAACATCCAGAGCTGTGCTTGGCTCATCAGCAATCAAAAGCTCAGGGCTTAAAGCCAGAGCCATTGCTATCATAACCCGCTGACACATTCCCCCAGATAACTGATGCGGATACTCTTTTGCCCTGCGTTCCGCATCCGGCATCCGCACCTGCTTCAGCATTTCAACTGCACGCTCCCAGGATTCCTTGCGAGAAAGCTTTTCATGCACACGGTAAACCTCCGCAATCTGGGAACCAACTGTAAAAACCGGATTCAAGCTCGCAACCGGCTCCTGAAAGATCATTGAAATCCTTTTTCCGCGAATCCTCCTGATTGCCTCCTTGTCCATATCCAGCAAATTTTTCCCGTCAAGCCAAATCTTGCCATTAAAAATTTTTCCAGGAGGCTCCTGAATTAGCCGAAGAATGCTGAGCGCGGTCACGCTCTTCCCGCATCCGCTCTCGCCAATGATCCCAAACCTTTCTTTTCTGCCAACCTCAAAACTCACGCCATCAACAGCGCGCAAAAATCCTCCTTCAGTCTGAAAACCGACCTTTAAATCCTCTACTTTAAGCAAAGATTCCATTAGCGAAAATTTATAAAATTCCTTTCTCCCTCAGCTTGCGCTCCAGTTGCTCAATCCGGGAAAGCGTTTTGTTTAAAAGCTCAATCATCAAGTTTACATTCTGGAACAGCTTTTTCATTTCATCCGCGCTTAAAAAATCATCTCCCATTTTCTCTAACTGCTGTAAAATCTCTCCAGTCTGGTCCAGCTTTTCCTCATCCTTCACCGCGGCTACTGAGTGAAATTCTCCAGCCTCTATTTTCAACTCGGTCTCAATCTCAGGCTTTGGCTTTGCCAGAGGAGTTTTTGAAACTGGAGGCTTTTTGGGCACAGGAGCAGGCGCCTGGACTTTTTGCGCTGGAGGTTTTTCCCAGCTTAATTCCGCATCCACCTTTTCTCCAGCAATCGCTTCTGGCTTCTGAGCCATCTCCGGCTCCGGCTTTGCCTCTTCCTGTAAAGATAATTTTATCTCTTCAGCTTCAACCGGCTTGAGCTCAGGTCCCGCGGATTTGCCCCAGGGCTCTGCTGGCTTTTGTTTTTCCGTCTCTGCCTGCTTTTTCTTCTCAGGCTCTGACTTGCCGAACAAATCCCCGGAAAAAATATCCACAGTGGTTTCATCAAGGTCTGCGCTCAACGCGCTTTTGATCAAGTCAAGCTCGTTGAGCTGTCCTGGCTTGTTTTTTCCTTGTTCTGACATTTTTTTCCTTAACTATCCTTTAAGCGTGGGTCTATCGCGTCTCGTATCCCCTCGCCCACAAGATTATAAGCAGTCACCGTGATAAAAATCGCGGCGCCCGGAAAGCTCGCCAGCCACCATGCAAAATCTATATACGCCCTGCTCTGGCTCAAAAGCTCTCCCCAACTCGCAGTCGGAGGCGGAACTCCGAATCCGAGAAAGCTCAAAGCGCTCTCAATCAAAATAGCGTCCGCAACTCCAAAAGTCGCAACCACCAAAGTTGGCGCCAGCGCATTGGGAAGAATGTGTCTGAAGATGATTCTCAAGTCCTTGGCGCCGAGCGCCTTTTCAGCCTCAACATAAGCTGTCTGCCGTATTTTCAAAAACTCTCCACGAATCAGCCGCGCCACTCCGGTCCAGCCGGTCAATCCTATTGCTATCATTATATTATATATGCTTGGAGGAAGGAAGGCAATAATCGTGATGATAAGAAAAAATGTTGGAAAGCAGATCATAATTTCAATTGCTCGGCTCAAAAGCATATCTGCTTTGCCGCCGTAATATCCAGCGAGCGAACCCAGAACAATTCCGAGCAGGACATAAATGCCTACTGCGACAAATCCAACCGAGAGACTGACTCTTGAGCCCCAGATCATACGGGAGAGAACATCTCTGCCCCGGTCGTCTGTCCCAAGAGGATGCTCCTTGCTTGGCGGATTTAAAACTGACATAAGGTCGTATTCTGTGGGAGAATAAGGCACAGGCGGGAAAATGGCGAATTCATCTGGCTTCAGCTTTTGCGCCAGCGCCTTGAAATCTCTGGACACAAGCTCAGGATAATTGAACAAAACAGGAAAATATATTCTACCCTGATACCGGAACACGATTGGCTTGTTGTTCGCAAGGAATGGCGCAAAAATCGCGATGATGAAGAGCACAATGATTATGCTAAAGCAGAGCATTGCAAGCCTGTCCTCGCGGAACCGCTGGATAACCATTCTTGCATAGGATGCTGACTGAGACCTGCTCATTTTTTCGCCTCAAAACTTATTCTTGGGTCAACCAGTGTATAAGTGATGTCCGCGATCAGGATTCCGAGCAAGGTCAAAAAAGCCGCTATGGTAGCGTCTCCCATAATCACTGGATAGTCCCGGGCAAGAATAGCGTCAAACCCCAGCTTGCCCATTCCGGGGATGGAAAAGATACTCTCTATAATCACAGACCCGCCAAGCATCGCAGGGAAAAGCGCAGAGGCTAAAGTCACGATCGGAATCAAAGAATTGCGCATCGCGTGCTTCGCAATCACCACCTTTTCTGACAAGCCCTTGGCGCGAGCCGTCCGGATATAATCCTGACGGATTACCTCCAGAAGCGCTGAACGCTGTTGACGAGAGATGAACGCTAAGCCCCCATAAGTTAAACATAAGACTGGAAGGATTAGATGCCACACACGGTCTAAAAGCCATTGCCAGAAACCAAACTGAGAGGCTGACTCTGAATTCAAGCCATAAACTGGAAACCAGTTAAAAAACCTTCCTCCCCCAAAAAACAAAATCAGCATCATTGCGACCCAGAAATTTGGAAGTGAATACAGAATGAACAAAAACACGGTAATAATGCGATCCGCAAGGGATTTCTGACTCACCGCGCTGAACACGCCGATCGGGATCGCAAATAAATACACGAGCAGGATGGATATGAAGCTCAATTGCAAAGAAACAGGAATTCGCTCCAGGATGATCTTCATCACAGCACGATGGTCTTTATATGACTCGCCGAAATTCAAAGTCGCAACCTGCTTTAGCCAGATCAAATACCGAATATGAATGGGCTTGTCCAAACCGTAAAGCTTCTTGGTCTGCTCAATCACTTCTTTAGTATATTGCTCCCCGAGTGCGCCTGTCTGGTCCGCACGAATTTTAAGCTCCGCTGGAGACCCAGGAGCAAGCTGAATAATCAAAAAAGTGATCAGGGTGATCCCGAACATTGTCGGAATCATCAAAAAAACTCTCCGAATCAAATAATTCCACATTCCAAATAATTATTATAACAAAGAACCCTCTTGCGCAAGGCGTGAAAGAAAACTGAGTTGCTACCGGTTTTTTTGGACACGAATTAAATTAAACCTGTCCTCGTGGAAACTGGCATTGGATTAAAGAGATAGGTCCCATAAACAAGAAAGATAAAGAGCAGAGAGGCAACTGAGCGAGCGGAGTTGCGCCCAGCGCCGAAGGCGCACGATCCGCAAGGCTCTGTCCTTTGACCCCGCCGGGGTCCGACGCTTTTGTCCTCAGCGGAAACAAGAGATGGTCTTGAGAGTGGCGGTAGATAGGTTCGTTAATCTATAGAATCAGGACTGGCGCATTGAGCGGCTGTCCCGCGGAACGCGGGATCAACCCAAACCAGGCACGGGAAAACTACTTGACAGGATTGGCAAAATGCGCTTAACTTTTGGCAAAGGGGCAAAGTGGGCAAAATGCGCTTAAATAGTGTCCAAGAAATTGGGTGCTATACACATAAAATATAAAGAAATGATTGACATGAAAGATAAATCTATAATAGTTTTGGCAGTTCTAATCATTTTAATTTCTTGCTTTGAAAAGGATATTTTTAAAATCAATATTGAGCAAATTGATCCGGATTACAACGACATTGAGAAATATAAATATCTACCCTATACGAAATATAGGGATATCCCGTTTCATCGTTTTCCAAAATATCACTTTTCAGAAAATACTATATTAGCGTCATATCAAAATGAATATTATAAAATTGATATCTATGATATTGATGTTGCAGGAATATGGACCGATCAGATACCATTAGGTGGAATTTATATGTCTATTACGAATTTGTCAAATGAAATTATAAAATTTGTTCCATGGATGGGGATAGAAACCAGTCCCTGTATAAAAACAATACCAGAACATGTAAAAAATTGCATATCTATTTCGGCCTCCTCTGCCGCCTGGACCGCATCAGGTAAATCAGGGAGCTTTTTCATTATGACATCTACTCCTATTAACAAAAATATAAAAGATAAAATAAAAGATAAGGCATTTTCTGATGAGAATTGGATTTTGCCAGGAGATAAAAAGACAGGAATAATTTACTACGACTGGGCTTATGATGGAATATCTTCTATAAGCAAAGATGGCAAAAAGATATATATTGATGACCTTCTTACTATTAGAATTAAGCGTATATATCTTATGAAAAATGGCCAAGATGTGCCTATCGAATCTGATTTAATTTTCATCCATATTCCCGAGGATAAAATAAAATACTGGTATTTTATTCAAAGGTGCCAATGTAGCGGAAGATGCAAGCCAATGTGCGGTGATAGAGATTATAATTATACCGGAAAAATTGGAAAAGAATAGATACAACCTTGCCGGACAAGTAACCTCGGTAAAGTATCCGGATGATACCCGAATAAATTATGCTTATGATAATGCGGGTCTTCCTACCAAAGTCTATAACGCTCAGACCAATTATGCCTCATTTGGAACTCTTGACGGCAACACAGTGATCGCTTCGGGATTTAACGAATTGGGACAGCTAAAAGAGCTTAATCTTGGAAACGGGACCAAAGATGTTTTCAGCTACTACGACCAGACCGATCCCAATGGAGAATTCAATTATCGGCTCAAGACCATTCAAACTTTCGGCCGGCAAGGACAGGAGTATTTTAAAAATGAGTTCGGTT
>Ga0315298_1002249_pt1 | contig 33170 bp, 28 predicted proteins | sample WHS_1_MG_FD_203077 | JGI IMG/M metagenome (GOLD analysis project Ga0315298, IMG submission 203077) | Extremophilic microbial mat communities from Washburn Hot Springs, YNP, Wyoming, USA - WHS_1_MG | ecosystem: Environmental > Aquatic > Thermal springs > Hot (42-90C) | place: USA: Wyoming... | reverse complement strand
AAACCCAAGAACCTGACCGGCCTCCGACAGACCAGCCGCGGACATGGCTTTGCCGCCACCCGACTAGGCTAAGGGGACATTTTCGCTTTGCACCTAAGGGGACATATTGCCGTGGCTATAACAATACTTGCCAACAGCCTTGACCACCTGCGACACTGCCGCCTTGGCCTCCGCCTCGCTCGCCGGCTTTCCCGACACCAGGTCCACCAACGGGCGCGCCTCGAGCACCACCTTGATCTGGTGGCGGGCGGCGGCCGCGAGCAGCGTGCCCCACAACTCCTGGGGGCAATTGGGCACGGCTACACAGTTGAAGCCGTGGGCGTTCAGGTCGGCGAAGTAGCGCTCGTAGTAGCCGCGCGCGCTCACCGGGTCCCCGGGCGAGCCTGCCCAGCGCGGGTCGCCCTCAAACCATACCCCGATGGGGAAGAACGGGCGGGCGCGATAGCGGACAGGCGCCCAGGGCTCGGCCTCGAGCACCCGCAGGGAGGCCGAGGCCGTAGCGACCGCGGGCAGCAGAGGCCCTGCCTCGTCTGCCGGGCGGGCCTGCACGGTGTACGTGCCGCGCGGGGCTGCCCTCCCGCCTACCATGCCGTCCCAGCCCAGGTCCCCGACTGAGCCGGCACCCAGAGCCGACCACACCAGGGCCCCTGCCGCGTCACGTATCTGCACCTGCACCCCTGCCGCAGTCTCCAAACCGAGAACGTAGGAGATGATCGCCCGGTCGTTCACCCCGTCGCCGTTCGGGGTCACCTCAGGTGGCTGTACCCGCAGTGAAAGCCACTGCCCGAAACCACGGTCCAGATGCCAGGGCGCGGTTTCCGGCGGGCCCAGTTCGACCGCCGGGCCCCAGCGGCTGTCTTCCCGAAACCCGGGTGCGGTCCACCCCTCCGCTTGCGGTCCTGCCCGCCAGGTCCGGCCTGTGCTGCAGACCGCCTCTCCCTGCTCGCCCACCACGCGCAGGACCGCCAGCACTCCCCGGTCTCTGCCGGTGTTGACGGCCCGCACGGCGAGGACGTTGGCCCCGGGCCTCACCAGCGAGGCAACGTCGTAGGCTGCCGGGTGCTCCCAGTCGTCACTCTCCCCACCGGGTGACCGTTCAGCCACGCCCGGTAGGCGTTGTCGGCAGTTATCCACAGCCGGGCCGCTGCAACCTTCCCGGCCGGCGCCTGGAAGGCGGTCCGGAGACAGACCTGCTGGGCTGTCTCCGGGGTGTCGCTCCATATCCACTGTGGCCCGGCCGCCAGCGCCACGGCGGGTAGCAGGGTCAGCAGGCACGACGAGAGCAGTCGCTTGTTCACGCAATCACCTTCTTGCCAGCCGGGGGTACGGCGTGTCATAGCCCTTGGTGGCATGCCACAGGATGCGGTTGAAGGTGTCCTCGTCGGCCTGGTCAATGTCGTCCAGGGGCAACTCCAGGGACTTGAGTGCCCACTCCCGCTGGGCGCCGGAGAGCGCCGACAGTGGCGGATTCAGTTGGTCGAGGGGGATGCGGTTGGGCACCGCGTCATAGGGCCTGAAGTCGGGTTTATCGGTGAAGCATCCCGCCAGGGGAGTGGCCGAGAGGTCAAACTGGTTCATGGGCGGCAGTTCCAGAATCAGCTCGATCGTGCGCACCATGCCAGTCTGATTGTAGTTGGTGCTGTCAACCGCATGTCGCCTGGTGTAGGGGCTGATGGCAAAGGCGACAGTGCGATGGCCGTCCACGTGATCCAGGCCGGCCTGGGGATCGTCCTCGACTACGAAGATGCAGGTCTTGGGCCAGAACTTGCTATGCGACACCGCCTCGACGATGCGCCCCAGAGCCAGGTCGTTGTCGGCGACGGCAGCCTGGGGCGTGGGATAGTCGGGCCGAGTGCCGACCGTGTGGTCGTTGGGCAGCAGCATGATGATGAAGTTGGGCAGCGTCCCCTTGGCCTCGTAGGCCCGGAACTCGCGCAGAAACTCGTCGGCCCGATAGGCATCGGTCACCTTGCCCGGGAAGCCAATGTAGGTGGGGCACACGTAGGGCTCCAGGGTATGCAGTTGGGGAACCGCCCGGATGCGCGCCCTCCGTGCGCCCGACTTGTAGTCGGCGTACAGGTCGGACCAGGTGGCGTTCGCGGGCTCGATGTCGGCGCCCACGAACTCCCCGTAGTTTCGGAAAGTGAGCCCGTGCCGCAACACGTTGTCCCAGATGAAGCCGCTGGAGGCGTAGGCGAGGGGGTCGCCGCCGTCGTAGGGATAGGAGCGCTCAAAGCCGCCAAACGACTTCTCCAGGTAGTCGGTGACGATAGCCTCATCGGTCCACTGGTGGCCGTCGGCACTGAGCACGCCGGAGCAGTAGAAGTTGTCGAACAGCACGAACTCCCGCGCTAACTTGTGGTGGTTGGGAGTGACCTGCTCGCCGAACTGCACCAGCGAGGGGTCGCCGTTGCCCTCCTTCATGTCGCCCAGGACCTGGTCGTAGGTCCGGTTCTCCTTGATGATGTAAATCACGTGCTCGAAGACCGAGCGCTGTCCGGCGCGCAGGGGCACTGGCACCTTGCCCAGGCCGGACGCCGGCTTCAGGTTAGCCAGGGACAAACCGAGGCGGTTGTTCTCGGCCACTCGCCGGGTGTACCCGGCGAGCGTGGCCTCGTCGGGCACGGGGATGAGGGAGAGGGAACCCATGTGGTCGTGTGAGTTGTGCGCGCCCCGCACGGTGGGCGGGTTGAGCGAGCCCACGCCCTTCACATTCGCCACCAGCAGGAACCTGCCGTCGCGGCTAAGGGCCAGGCCCCCGGGATACCAGGCGGTGGGGATGAAGCCTGCGGGAGAGGCGGCCGCCCCGTCCCCCACCGGGATGACCGCGAGGGCGTTATTGCCGCCGTTGGCGACGTACAGGGTGCCGTCCCGGAAAGCCAGGGCATTCGGCGCGCTCCCGAACGGTAGGGCCCCGGCCGGGGAGACAGGGATGGTGGCCGTTACCTGGTTGGTGGCGATGTTGATCACCGATACCGTGTCGCTGTTGGCATTGGCCACGAACAGCCGCCCACCCTGGGCATCGAGCGCCATCCCGCAGGGGTGTAGACCCACTGCAATCTCGGCCGTCACCTTTCCTTGCGCCAGGTCTACCACCGACACCGTGCCCGTGGAGGCGATGCCCGTGGCGGGGTCGATCACCGTCTGCGTGCCCCCACTGTTGGCGGTCATGTCTCCTGGCCCCGGCTGGTGACCGCCCCAGTTGGAGACATATGCTGTGGTGCCAGAGACTACAACGCCATAGGGGGCTACCCCCACCGGGATCTCCGCTTGCAGCGTGCCGCTGGCGGCGTCGAATATCGCCAGGGAGTTGCGGCGGTTGAGGCAGGCATAGAGGGTCCGGCCGTCAGGGCTCAAAGCCAGCCCACCGGGCAGGGGATTCGTGGGGTCCTTTCCCGCGCCAGGGGGGCTGATGGGCTCGCCCCAGGCAGCAACGGTCCCGGTTAGCAGGGCTCGCTGCACGCGGCCCTCGGTGCCGGAGGTATAGATGGTCTTGCCGTCCGGGGCCCAGACCAGGCCGGTGAAGGTGTGCCCGCCCCGGGGAACCAGCAGCGTCTGCAAGATGATCCGGTCCGAGAACCGCACGAGCATGAGGCTGTTGCGGTTTAGCACCGCCAGCAGGTTGCCGTCGGGGCTGACGGCCACGTCCGTGGGCCGGCCCGGAAACTCCACCTGGTAGCCGGCGGGGTCGAGCACCTGGTTGGTGGGGACCACGATGCGCCCGTCGGGCTGGCGCCCGACATGCACGCGTGGGGCCGGGCGCGGGGCCGCCAGCATCCCCGTTCCCAAACAGCATAGCGTAACCGCCAGCAGCAACCGACCGTGCATGGCATCGTCCTCCGAGAAGCCCTCAGTCTGCTGTTCACTTCGGGGGTGGGTTGGCTACACCCTGCTACGCGTAATCGGCTACAGGGCGCCGACCAGCTGCCCACAGGCCCCGCGCACGTCCTGGCCGTAGGAATGGCGGACCGCCACCTCCAGCCCGAGTGTGGCGAGCGCAGTGCGGAAGCGTGTCACGGCTTCGGGCGTCGGCGGCTGATAGCCCTCTACCGCGGCATTGAGGGGGATCAGGTTGACCACCGCGCGCACCCCCTGCAGCAGGGAGGCCAGCCGGCGGGCCTGCGCCGGGGTATCGTTGACCCCGGCGATCAGGGTGTATTGGAAGGTGACTTTCCGCCCGGTGCGCTGCATGAAGTAGCGGGCGGCATCCACCACCAGGCGCAGGTTGTAGCGGCGGTTGATAGGCACCAGGCGGTTGCGCACCTCGTCGCTGGCTGCGTGCAGGCTTACCGCCAGATGGACCTGTAAGTTCTCTCCCGCCAGGCGGCGGATCATGGGCGGCAGCCCACAGGTGGAGATGGCGATGTGCCGGGCGGCAATATGCAGCCCCTCGGGGTCATTGAGCAGCCGCACTGCCCGCAGCACCTGGTCGTAGTTGGCCAGCGGCTCGCCCATGCCCATGAATACCACGTTGGTTACCCGCCCGCCGGCCCGGCGCTGGCACTGCACTACCTGGTCCACGATCTCGGCCGCAAACAGGTTGCGGCTGAACCCCAGCCGGCCGGTGGCGCAGAGGCTGCAGCCGAACCCACATCCCACCTGGCTGGAAACGCACACCGTGGTGCGTCGTTCGTGCGGGATGAGCACCGCCTCCACCGCCCGGTCATCGAACAGGCGAAAGGCCAGGGCTGTGCTGCCGTCAGCGCTCTCCCGGGCCTGGAGCAGGCGCAGCGCGTCCACACTCGCCTCGCTGGCAATCTCGGCTCGCAGCGCTGCTGGCAGGTCGGTCATCTGGTCGGTGTCGGAGGCCAAGCGCCGGTAGAGCCAATGAAAGATCTGCCGCGCCCGATAGGGCTCGCCACCCAGGCTCTCCAGCCACTCGGCCATCTCCTCTCGGGTCATGCCCTTCAGCCAGGTGGGGTGCCTCGACATGGCTACTCCGTTTCCACGGCAAGCATCCGGTCCAGGCTTGCCAGGTCCTGGTGGATGGCGATGCGGGCGCGCGGAAAAGCCTGCCGGGCGAGCGCGGCCACTGCCGGCCCCTGCTTCTCCCCGATCTCCACGTACAGGGCGCCGCCCGGCGCCAGCCGCCGCGGGGCCTCAGCCAGCAGGGGGCGGATGACCACCAGCCCGTCCTCCCCCGCCTCCAGGGCCTGGCGGGGCTCATGGTCCCGCACCTCGGGCATTAGCCCGGCATAGTCCTCGCTGCGCACGTAGGGTGGATTTGAAAGCACCAGGTCAATCTGTGCAGGTAGGGGTTCCCACAGGTCACCCAGGACGAAGGTGACGCGGTCCGCCACCCCATGGCGCTCGGCATTGGCACGCGCTACCGCCAATGCCCCTGCACTAAGGTCCACTGCCAGCACCCGGCACCGGGGGGCATTCACCGCCAGCGCCACCGCCACGCAGCCGCTGCCGGTGCAGAGGTCGGCGGTGCGCGCCTGGGGATGCCGGCGCAAGAAGGCCAGCCCGGCCTCCACCAGCATCTCCGTCTCCGGCCGGGGGATGAGCACCCGCGGGTCCACATGGAAGGTCAGCCCGAAGAACTCCACCTCGCCGGTGATGTAGTGTAGGGGCTCCCGGCGGCCGCGCCGCTCCACCCACGAGCGCACCTGGGCCTCCTGTTCGGCGGGCACGGGCTGCTCCGGATGGGCATAGAGCCAGGCCCGCTCGCGCCCGAGTGCCCGCGCCACCAGCACCTCGGACTCCCGGCGGGCATCGGGGACTGCGTGCTCACTCAAGGTGTGCTCGCCCCATTGCACCAGTTCTTGGGCAGTCGGCAAGGAATGTAGGCTCCGGCTTGGAGTGAACGGCGGTAGTATCGTATGATACCGGTGGTCTGGGGCAGCGTCAAAGCCGCCCCGCGGTCGGTCGAGGTGCAGGCGGTGGTCGAAACCAGGGAGATCGAGATTCCGGTGGTGCTGCCCAGCGGCACAGAGTGTCTGCAGTGCGTGGAGCGCCTACGCGCCGCCCTGGCCAATGTCGCCGGCATCTACGGCGTGCAGGTGGACATCGAACACTCGCTGCTGCGGGTCGACTTTGACCCCGAGGAACTGTCCATGGAGCGCCTGCAGCAGACCGCCGCCTCCATCGGCGTCTCGCTCGGCCAGCGCTACAGCCACGAAAACCTGCCCCTGGAGGGCATGGATTGCCCCGACTGCGCCGCTACCCTGGAGCGCGCGGTGGGCCGGCTGCCGGGGGTGATCGGGGTCTCGGTCAACTTTCCCGCCAGCACCATGCATGTGGAGTATGAGGAGCCACGCGTCACTCGCGAGCAGGTAGTGCGCACCATAGAAGTCACCGGCTACCGGGTGACCCCTTTAGCCGCGGCGCCCCGACGCCGCTGGTGGCAAGAGCGCAAGCGCGAGTTGCACATGCTCGTTGCCGGCGTGCTGCTGCTTACCGGGGTGGCGCTTTCGCTGGCCGTGCCCTCCCGCACCCCGTCCATCGTTGCCTTTGCCCTGGCCATCGTGGTGGGCGGACGCTGGGTGGTGCGCGGCGCGTTGGCGGCGCTGCGGGTGGGCACCGTGGATATGAACGTACTCATGACCCTGGCGGTGATCGGCGCCGCTGCCATCGGGAGTTGGGGCGAGGCTGCGCTGGTGGTCTTCTTGTTTGCGGTAGGAAACGTGCTTGAGGACCAGGCGATGGACCGTACCCGGGAATCTATTCGCAGCCTGATCCGCCTCGCCCCCACCCATGCCGTACTCCTGCACGAAGGCCGCGAGGAGCGCATTGCGGTGGCCAATCTGGTCCCCGGGCAGGTGGTCGCGGTCAAGCCCGGCGAGGCGGTGCCTGCGGACGGGGTGATCGTAGGCGGTTCCTCCACGGTTAACCAGGCGCCCATCACCGGCGAGTCTACCCCGATAAGCAAGCGCCCGGGGGATCCCGTGTACGCGGGCACACTTAACGAACTGGGGTTCCTCGAAGTAAGAGTCACCAAGCGCGCCGGCGAATCCAATCTCGCCCGCATCATCGAGATGGTGGAAACTGCGCAGGCGCGCAAGGCGCGCAGCCAGCGCTTCATGGACCGTTTCGCCGCCTGGTATACCCCCGTGATCGTAACCGCCGCGGTGTTGCTGGCGGCAGTTCCCGCCGTCTTTTTCGGCCGTCCGATTCAGCAAGCGCTATACCCCGCGCTCACTCTGCTGCTCCTGGGGTGCCCCTGCGCGCTGGTGATCTCCACTCCGGTGACCGTGGTCACGGGGATTGCCAATGGTGCTCGCCACGGCGTCCTGGTCAAGGGCGGCTCGTTTCTGGAGCAGGTGGCGAGGATGCGGGCACTGGCCCTGGACAAGACCGGCACGCTGACCTATGGCCAGCCGGAGGTCACCGACCTGGTGGCCTTTGCCGGCTGTGACCCGCAGCACGTGCTCAGCATGGCGGGGGCGCTGGAGACCCGCTCTGGACATCCCCTGGCGGCAGCGGTAACCCGTCGTATGCAGCAGGAGGGCGTGCGGGGTGAGCCCGCGGAGGACTTCCTGGCGGTGCCGGGCAAGGGCGCCCGGGGCCGGGTGGCTGGCGAGCAGGTCTTCGTGGGCAGCCCCGCCTTTCTCCAGGAACAAGGCATTGACCTCGGGCCGGCGGCGGAGACCGTGCTGCGGCTGCAGTCCCAGGGCAAGACGGTGATCCTGGTTGCCGCCGGGGGGGTGCTGCTGGGGGCCCTGGCCGTGGCTGACACTGTGCGTGAGGGTACCCGGGAGACCCTGCGCTGCCTGCGCGAACTGGGGGTGGAACACTTGGTCATGCTTACCGGTGATAGCGAACAGACGGCCCGCGCCCTGGCTGCCCAGTTGGGGGTGGATGCCTACCAGGCCGGGTTGCTGCCGGAGGATAAGGTGGCGGCGGTGGAGCGGCTGCGCCGGGAGTACGGCACCGTAGGCATGGTAGGCGACGGCGTCAACGACGCCCCCGCTTTGGCCGCCGCCAACGTGAGCATCGCCATGGGCGCCGCCGGCAGCGACACTGCCCTGGAGACCGCCGACGTGGCCCTGATGGGCGACGACCTGACCCGCCTCCCCTTCCTGCTGCGTTTGGGCAGGGCCACCCTGAGTCTCGTGCAGATGAACGTCGCCCTGGCCGTGGGACTGAAGGCCATCCTGCTGGTGCTGGCGGTTCCGGGTCTGCTCACACTGTGGCTGGCCGTGCTGGGCGACGTCGGTGTCAGCCTGCTGGTGATCGGAAACGGGCTCCGGCTGCTGACCGTCCGCCCCATCCGGGGGACGCGGGGAGAGCCCTGCATGATCAAGCCATGATTGATAGCCACTGCCACCTCAACCACCCCGAGTTCGCCTCGGACGTGGATCAGGTGATCGCCCGCGCCCGCCAGGCCGGGATCACGGGCATGGTGGTGGTCGGCTATGACCTGCCCTCCAGCCGGCGGGCCCTGGCCCTATGCGCTCACCATCGGGGGCTGGCCTGCACGGTAGGCATCAGCCCGCATGACGCCGGTACCTTCAGCGAGGAGGCCTACGCACAACTGACGGCCCTGGCCCGGGAGCCCGGCGTGGTCGCCATCGGCGAGATCGGACTGGAGTACCACTGGCGCCCACATCCCCCGGCCCTGCAGCGCGAGGTGTTCCGCCGCCAGTTGGCCCTGGCCGTGGAGTGCGGCCTGCCCGCGGTGGTGCATAACCGGGAAGCCGATGATGAGACCATGGAGGTATTGGCCAGCGTGCCGGGGGTGCGCGCCGTGCTGCATTGCTTCTCGGGCACGGCCGCCATGGCGCGCGAGGCCGCGGACCGCGGGTGGCTCGTGGGAGTGGCGGGAAACGTCACCTTCAAGAACGCGCTGGACCTGCAGGCGGTAGTTAGCGCCCTGCCCCCCGAGTCCACCCTGGTGGAGACCGACTGTCCCTATCTCGCCCCCGTGCCCCACCGCGGCCGGCGTAACGAGCCGGCCTGGCTGCCCCACGTGGTGGACAAGGTGGCGACACTGTGGGGAAAGGCCCCGGCCGAGGTGGCGGGCCTCACGGCCGCCAATGCCCGTGCCTGCTTTGGCCTGGCGGAATAGCGGCTGGGCCCTCCGCCGCCCCACCACCGCTCCCGGTTTCCAGACATCTGGTCGCCTGGCTGGCACAATTGCCACCCAATCACCAGTTCGCTTCGGAGACATTTGTGGGTTACATCCCACAAGTCATTCGGTGTGTGTGTTGACCTGCCTACAGGGCTCTCGCTATAATGCGGGCGCCGAGGGAGGGATGGCAGGTTTTCGCTGCGGTTTATCCACAACGCACTCTCACCCCGGCAGGAGGCGCTCACATGGCCAGGCTGGGAGGCTCCAACCAGAGCATACTGAGCCCGATCGACCCCTTTGCCCTGCTCGAGCGGCTGCAGCTCACCACCGGCAAGGCCGCCGAGTTCTGCGGGGTGTCTCGCCGTCAATTGTGCTATTGGACGGACAAGGGCATCATTTCCAGTCTCAACGATGGCGAGGGTGAGGATGAGGCCTCTCGCCGTGTCTATGACTTCTCGGCCATCGTCAAGGTGCTGCTCATCAAGCAGGTGCTGCAGCAGGGCCGGGGGCTCAAGCGCGCCTCCAAGGAGATCAACTCCTACCTCGAGGAGCGCAAGCGCCAGGGTGCCGAGGTGATGAACGCCACCGCTGAGAAGCGCGAGACCTTCCTGCTCACCCAGGCCCAGCGCATGGAGGACATCGCCGGGCGCATCCGCAAGATGCTGCCTGAGGTGCAGTCGCATACCCAACTGCTGCGCCTGGCAGAAGAACTGGCGCCGCTACGCGAGTTGGCCGGGATGGCCCTGGAGGGACCGGTGGCGCTCCAGGAGAACCCCCGCGCCTGCCTGCAGCTGCACTCCGTACTCGACCAGGTGGAGTCCCGGCTGGAAAAACTCACCGCCGACCGGGATTGAGCGGCCATGGCCGGGCGGGCCTGGATCGGCACCTCCGGCTGGAACTACCAGCACTGGCGTGGGGTTTTCTACCCCCATGGCCTGCCCGAGCATGACTGGCTGCGCCACTACGCGGGCTTCTTCCCCACGGTTGAGATCAACGCCTCGTTCTACCGACTGCCCACCACCGAAACCTTTGCCAGGTGGCGGGCCGATACGCCGGAGGGCTTTCGTTTTGCTGTCAAGGCCAGCCGCCTGATCACCCACCTGCACCGCCTGCATAACGTGGATGAGACCTGGGCTACCTTTCTCTCGCACGCTCGAGGGCTGGGCCAGAAACTGGCATGCGTGCTCGTGCAACTGCCGCCCTCGATGCCAGTCAACTTGCCCCGGCTAGAGGCCTTCATGCGTCTGTTGCCGGTGGGGCTGCGCGTGGCTTTCGAGTTTCGCCACCCTTCCTGGTTCCAGCGGGCGGTGTATGACGCGCTCTCCCGCCGGGACTGTGCGCTCTGCCAGGCCAGTTCCCCCGGCCACCCGGGGCGCGACGTGCGCACTGCCGGCTTCTCCTACTTGCGCATGCACGGCGGCCCGAGCCTGGATGACTCAAGTTACAGCCCGGATGAGCTGGCCCGCTATGGCGATCGTCTCCGGGAGGAGATGGCGCAGGGGCGTGACAGTTATGTGTACTTCAACAACGATCCGCGCGGGTATGCGGTCGCCAATGCGCGAGATCTGAACGCGCTCGTGTTGCCGGAGCCGGTAAAAGAGACACCGTAAGATCGCTTTCACATGGGGATTGTTACGGTGCCCGGGAATGTGCCTTGCTTGCGCAGTGTCCCCCCACTCCCGGAAGAGCCCGCCAGCGTGACTGCGGCGCGCACTGCCGGTGAGCCCCTGCCTGCGCCCCGGCGCACGGCTTACTTCCACCTCGCGGAGATCACAGGCCGGCTCAACCTGGGCCTGCTGCTCGCGCTGGGATTGCTGGCGGTGCTGCTGGTGTCGCTGATGCTCTGGTACTCCTGGAACCCGGCCGCCCGGAATGGAGAGCCGCCCAGTGTGGCCGCGCTGCCCCCGGAGGCCAGGCTGCCCGACGAGTTGTGGGACGCCACTGCCCAGAGCATGCTCCCACCCGATCCCGCCGTCACCTTCCCCTGGGAGCGCCCATGCGCCCGCGCCGCACCCGCATCCGACGCCCTCGCGCCAGCCCTGTCGCCAACATCGCACTATATGCGCTTCTGACCATCTGCCTGCTGGTGCTGCTGGCGACGGTGGCATGGTCGTATGTCAACCAACCTACGGTGGGGGCGGCGCCCGCACCCCCCGCCCGGGTGAGTGCGCCGGCAGGGCCGCGCTGACCCCCGGCGAAGGTATGGGCGGGGGTGCCGCCATGGTGGAAGTCGGTATCGTGGGGCTGCCCAACGTGGGCAAGTCCACCATCTTCAACGCTCTTGCCCGGGCCTCGGCCCGGGTCTCGAACTTCCCCTTCTGCACCATCGAGCCCAACCGCGCGGTGGTGCCGGTCCCCGATGAGCGCCTGGAGCCCCTGGCTCGCCTTGCCGGGCAGCCTACTGCCACCCCGACTACCATCCAGTTCGTGGACATCGCCGGCCTGGTGCGCGGCGCGAGCAAGGGCGAGGGGCTGGGTAACCAGTTCCTGGCCCACATCCGCCAGGTGGACGCGGTGCTGCACGTGGTGCGCTGCTTTGCCGACCCCGAAATCGCCCACGTGGAGGGGCCGGTGGAGCCGCTCCGGGACATCGAGATTGTGAATACGGAGTTGCTGCTCGCGGACCTGGGCAGCCTGGGCCGCTACCGGGAACGGGTGGAATCACGGGCCAAGGGCCAGGACCGGGCCGCGCAGAAGGCGCTCTTGATCATTGACCGGCTTGCCGCGGCCCTCGACGCCGGCCCCCCCGCCCGCCTGGCCGGTCTCACCGCCGAGGAGTGGGCATTGCTGCCGGAGTTGGACCTGCTCACGGCCAAGCCCCTGCTCTATCTCGCCAACTGCTCCGACCAGCCGGAGGAGGATTGCGCCCGGCAGGTGGCCGAGTATGCCGCCGCGCACGGCGCCGAGGCCCTGGCCCTGCAAGGGAAACTGGAGGCCGACCTGGCCGAATTGGAGGAGGGCGAGCGGGAGGAGTTCGCCCGGGAACTGGGCCTGGCAGAGGCAGGCCTGGTGCGGGTGATCCACGCCTGCTACCGTCTGCTCGACCTGGTCACCTTCTTCACCATCGTGGGCAAGGAGGTGCGGGCTTGGACCGTGCCCCGGGGCACCCACGCCGCCGCTGCTGCCGGCCGCATCCATACCCAGATGGAGCGGGGGTTCATCCGGGCCGAGGTGGTCTCGTTCGACCACCTGCGGGAGGCCGGCTCGTGGGAAGCCGCCGCCCGCCACGGCCACGTCCGCGCCGAGGGGCGAGACTACGTGGTGCACGACGGCGACGTGATGCTGGTGCGCTTTACCGGGTAGGGCGGCAGGCCGTCAATCGGCCGCAAACCGGCCTATTCGCCCGCAGCCCACGGAGTGTAGAAATTCACCCCTCGAGCAAACCCGACAGCACTTGTGCGGCCTGCTGGAGGAAGCCCACCTCTACGCACTCATTACGGCAATGAGACACGCTAATGCGGCCGGGCCCGAATACTGCGAGATCCCGGATATGCCCGGCCAGATAGCCAGCATGCGTTCCGTAAGCCACCCACGCCGGGGCATTGCCCGACAAGCGTGCGAGTGCCACGGGCAGTGGTGAATCGGCCGGCACCAGGAACGGCGGCACTGCGAACTCAACCTCCACCATCCCCTGGATGCCCAGATCCTGGGCAATTGCCAGGATGCGATCAGATAGGGCGGCGAAGGGATCGTGGGGCGTCCTCACCGCCTCACCCGCACCCTTTTCCGGGAGGCGATGGGATAGCGGCAGCGGGCGGTAGTTCAGCCAGAAAAGGGCATGGTCCGGGATGACGTTGTAGGCGGGGTTGGGGGTCTGCTCCCGGGTGACCGCCAGGGTGGGGGGGTCGTCTCCAAACTCGGGCAGGCGGCGTCCGGCTTCCTCCCTGGCGAACCAGTCCTGCAAGGCGGCGATCAGGCGCCCCTTGTGCTCGATCGCGTTCTGTCCCTCCCAGGGGCGAGAGGCATGGCAGGCACGGCCCCTCACCTCCACGCGCACCCGGGCATTGCCCTTATGGGCATGTACCGGCACCAGGTCGCTGGGCTCGAGCACCACCGCCTGGGAGGCGGCCTGCACCAGCGGATGCCTCACCATCTCCTGCATGCCGAGCATATCGGTCTCTTCGTCTCCACACAGGCTCAGCAAGAGGTGGCGCGGGCTGGAAGTCTGCGCCAGGGCTACCAGGGCGGCGGCCAGCGGGCCCTTGTCGTCGCTGCTGCCCCGCCCCCACACCTTACCTCCGGCGATCTCCCCGGCCAGCGGGGGGTAGGACCACTGGGCCTCATCTCCCACGGGCACGGTGTCCACGTGAGCATCAAAGAGCAGGGCCGGTCCCTGGCCCGGGCGCTCCAGCAGGGCGTGCCTGATGCCGGGTGCAGTCTCAAATTGGCAGGCGAGCCGGAAGCCCGCGGGCGCCAGGAACTGGGCACAGCGGGCAATGATCTCACCTGTGCCGTGCGGGAGTGCGGTGGGGAGGCGCACCAACTCGGCGCACAGGGCAGCGGGCTCCATCAGTACTTCCCGTCCTGCAGCTCGAAGTGGGTGGGCTTGTCCATGGTGGGCCCGCCAATTTGCAGCCAATGTGCCGTCCATTCAATCATGCGGGAGAGAGACACCGAGGGAGGACCGAAGAGGGCCATCGCCCGGCGCGGGTCGCTCAGGTAGGCCAAGCCGTTCTCCCGGCCCGAGAAGGCAACTTCCTTGCCAAGCAGCCGACCGAAGGCCAGGGCAGTCTCGCGCACGGAGACGATTTCCGGGCCGGTCACGTTCAGGATTGCCGCAGGGCTGGCAGCCAGGCCCAGGCCCAGCAGGGCCATGTTGCAGGCATCCCCCTGCCAGATCACGTTGGCATAGCCGGTGGTCACGTCCACGGGCTTTCCGTCCCAGACCTGACGGGCAATGTCGTAGAGCACCCCGTAGCGCAGGTCGATAGCATAGTTCAGACGGAAATGGAGCACGCGCTCGCCCAGGGTCTCGGAAAAATGGTCGAAGACCCGTTCCCGCCCCAGGCACGACTGGGCGTATTCGCCCACCGGCGCCGGCGGTGTCTTCTCCGTGGCCCCCCCGGAAGCAACGTCCAGCAGCGGATAGACACACCCGGTCGAGAAGACCACCACCCGGGAGGCGGTGAAGGTGGCGGCGACATGGTAGGGGGCCACCACGTTGGTCATCCAGGTGAGCGGCTCGGCACCCGTGCTGCCGAACTTGCGCCCGGCCATGAAGATCACGTTTTCCACCTGCGGCAGGGCGCGTACCGCCTCGGGGTCGAGCAGGTCGCAGGGCAGCCAGCACACCTCCTCCCCCACCCCTTCCAGCGGATGCCGGGAGACCGCAAGCACGTGCCGGCGCACGCCCGAGGCTGCTACTGCCCGGGCGGCCATGCGCACCAGGCTGGGGCCGATCTTGCCGGTGGCCCCCAGCACCATGAGGTCGCCGGAGAGCCCGGCCATGAACTCGACCAGCCGGTCGGAGGGCCGGCTCAACATTTCCTCGAGCTGCTCGACGGTCTCGATGCGCTCGGGCAGGGAAGCGATCACGCGGGACCTCCCACGGGATTGGTCACGGAGCCGAAGGGGAAGCGCACGCTTACCGTGTCTCCTGGCTGCAGGGGCGGCCGGGAGTCCTCGCTATGGGTCAGTTTGAAACCAATCCCCGAGGAGGTGCCGGTGAAGATCAGGGTGCCGGGTGGCAGCGCCTCCAGTCCCAGGTGGTGGCAAAGCGCGGCGATCTGCTCGTCTATGGAGAAAATCATGTCGCCGCTGTAGCACTCCTGGACCACCTGGCCGTTGACCGTGCAGGAGAACTTCATGTCGTAGGGCTGCAGGTCCTCCCCCCGGAACAGGTTGCCCAGCGGCTTGAACGTGGGGTAACTCTTGAAGAGGGTGATCTGGTGCTCGGTGCCCAGCGACCCGGGCAGGGTCCAGGGGATCTTGTGCTCAATGATGTACTTGTTGGCCCAGCGCTCGGAGAGATCGTTGCCCGCGGCAAACCCCACCACCCGGTTGCGCCACCCCAGCACGGCCACGAGTTCCGGCTCGGGGTCGGTGTAGGGCTCGGTGATGCCAAACTGCAGCGCCTCCCGGCGCGGCACCAGCACCGTACCCCCGTCGCCGATCAGGGCGCCGGGCGAGACCTGGAAGAGCACCGGCGCCGTGGGCACCTGCAGCTCACTCTCGGCCGCGTGCTCCCGGTAGTTGATGCAGGCGGCGAAGATGAGTGCCGGGCGCACTGGCGGCAGCGCGCGCAACCCGGCCAGCGGCCGCACCAGCCCCGACAGCGCCACCTCATCCTCATAGAGCGCGTTCTTGGCGAGGCGGACGACGCCCGCCTCGCGGTCTACCAGCCCGGAGACGACCTCGCCCGTCTCGGGGTTGACATACGTGCCATATTCCTGTGCCATACCCTGCTCCTAAGCCCTCACCCGAGCGACTCTGTCCGTCTCCGCCGAGCGATAGATGGCTTCCACCACCTGCAGGTCGCGCAGCCCCTCCTCCCCCGAGATGGGCGGCGGCCCGCCCTCCCGGATGGCCCGCGCCAGGTCCTGCAGGAAGTTGAGGCCGCCGATGCCGGAGTATCCCTTCACTTTCGGCAGGTCGAAATGCAGTCGCCGGCAGGTCTCGGGCGCCCACAGGTCGCTGCAAACGAACAACTCCTCATCCACCCCCTCGAAAGCCGGGCTCCAGGAGAGCACGCCCCGGGTGCCCCGCAGCGAGAAGAAGAGGTCGCGCCCTGCGGGATAGCCCGGTGGCACGCAGTAACTGATGTCCAGCCCTACCGTGGTGCCGCGGCTGAAGGTGAGCAGGGCGAAGGAGTGGTCCTCGATATCGACCTTGCTCTGCATTACCTGCGGCGAATGCATGTTGCGCCCGAAGGCGGTCACCACTTCGTCGCCGAGCAAGTACCGGTACAAATCGATCCAGTGGACACCCAGGTTGTGCATAGGCCCACCGCCACTCTCGCGCTTGCGCAGCATCCACCCCGCGCCCGCCTCGGGGTCCAGGTAGCGATGTATGCGTCCCGCCGCGCAACGGGCCTCTCCCGCCACCGGCTCGCCCAGCACCCCTTCTGCCAGCAACTCCTTGATCTTCCGGGCCACCGGGTGATAGCGCCACAGGTAGGGCGTCGCCAGCAGTACGCCGTGCTTGGCCGCCGCCCGCGAGATGCGCCGGATGCCGGCGCTATCGGCCGCCATGGGCTTTTCCACCAGCAGATGGATACCCCGGGCGGCACAGGCCTCCGCCGCCTCCGGCATCTGGGCATGCGGTAGCAGGATGAGGGCCAGGTCGAGCGATTCCCGGGCGATCAACCGGCGCCAGTCGGCGTACCAGCGTAGCGGGAAGTCCCGTATGAAAGGCTCCCGCACCGCGCGGTTGCGCTCGGCGACGGCGACCACTTCCATCCCCTCGATTTGGGCAAGGAGCGGCATGTAGCCCCGGGGGTGCAGGTGGGCCAGCCCCAGGATGCCGACCTTGAGCGTCTTCATGATGCTTGCTTGTCCCTTGGCGCCACCGTGCTCGGCAGCAGCCAGCGCGGGCGCCGGATGAACCCCCCGCCATGGAAGCGCTGCTCCACCTGCCCCTGGCGCTCGAGCCAGTCGAAGCAACTGCGCATGCAGCCGCGCGAGCCCTCCACCCCGTAACTGCCGCCCTCCCCCCACTGCAGCAGGCGCGCGTGCCCCTCCACCAGGTACCCCGAGGGGAACTCGGCGCTGCGCCGCCACTCCCGGGTGGACAGCGGCCAGCAAAACTTATAGGCCGCTTCCTCGCTCATTTCCTGCTGCTCCACCTCAAAGCGCCAACCCGGGAAGGACTGGTGCAGGAAGGGAGAGACCCGGGGGTCGCCGCCGTGGTAGATGAGCGTGCACTTACCCATATCCACATCTGCCCACTCGTAGACCTGATCCTCGATGGTGATGCGTACGCTCTTGCCTTCCCGCTGGTGGGGAATGGCACCCGGGCAGCCCTGTACGCACTTCATGCAGCGCCGGCAGAGCGTACCCGGCTTGACCAGGGGGTCCGGCTCCAGGTCCAGGTCGGTGATAATGGCATGCAGCCGTTGCCGGGGACCAAAGCGAGGAGTCAGGAACACCTTCGACCACCCCATCTCCCCTAGCCCGGCAGCGGTGGCGGCGATGCGGATGGCGAGGTGCACGTCGGGCGGGACGGCGCCCTGACGGAGCGGCTCCCGGGGAGGTTCCGTCTCGGGCACGCCCGGGTAGTAGGGCACGGCCTCCCAGCCCTGGTCCTCGATAAAGCAGGCGGTCTCGAAGAGCGGCCTGCTAATGAAGTGCGTGTTTAGCAGGCCGTGGTAGTCGAAGTAGGTGTAGGCCGGCCAGTACGTCCCCTCCTCGATCCCCCGCCAGCCACCACGCAGGATGCGCTTGCCCACCACGATCACCGAGCGCGCCTCCGGGAAGATAGAGGCCGGGTGCATGCGCTGCGGCGCCCCGGCAAAGCGCTCGATGTTGGCTACCCCCACCAGATCGAGGCCGGCCTCGCGGGCAAACGTCTTGATCTCCTCCTTGGTAAGCGTAGGCATCTACAACCGCCTCTGCTCGACCACCACCCCCCAGGGCGGGCGTTTCCGGAAGGGGTGCTCGAACCGGTTGGCGATCACCTTGTCCTGCTCCAGGCGCACGATGCAGTTGCGGGCGCACAAGGCTGCCAGGCGGTCAGGTTGACCGGAGGGGTGCAGGTTATTTGGGTTGGCGCCGTTCTGGCAGGTGCGGCACTTGGCCAGGTCGAGCGCGGCCACCTCGAACTTGCGCCCGGCGGCCACCCGCACGCATGGTTCCTCGCCCAGGGCTCCCAGGGGGCAAGCCGCGCTGCGAACTGCACAGCCGGAGCAGAGATCGCCCTCCGGGAGCGGATCTGGATCGAGGGGGACATCGGTGAGAATCAACTGCACCCGCTGGCGGGGGCCGAACTGCGGCGTCAGCAGGTGCCCACACCAGCCCCACTGCCCCACGCCGGCCCGCACCGCGGCATCGGCGCAATCGAGCATCACATTGGGCGCGGGCGTCCCCTCCCGCACCTGGATGCCGAGCGGGGGGATCTCCGGCGGGAGATTTGGGAGCGGCACGGCCTCCCAGCCGGCATCCTCCAGCCACTCGGCCGTGCGGTAGGTGGCCGTTGCCAGCACCCGGTTGTTCAGCCAGTCCCGGCCGTAGAGTAGGTAGAGATGGAACTGCGTCCCCTCCTCCACCCCGCGCAGGGCTCCGCGGGGGATGCGCTTGCCCACTACCAGCACGGAGCGCACCTCCGGGAAGATGGAGGCCGGGTGATGTTCCGGTGGAAGGTCGGAGAACCGGTCAATGGGCGCAATCCCCAGCAGGTCAGCGCCAGCCTCCCGGGCATGAGCGCGCAACTTGGCAGTCAGATCCTTGGACTCGCTAGACACCGCTCTCCCTTCTTTCCCTCCCCGACCTGTGTCAGTTCACCCATCTGCAGGGCGGCCCAGTGTCTCGTACACCTTCTCCCAGCGCGCGGCCATCCCTGCGGCGAACGGGAAGGGGCGGTAGCCCATCTCCAGGTACACCTTGAGCGCGGCGAGCCGCCAGTCATCCGTGCGGATGTAGATATTGCGGAAGCCGGCCTGCAGCATGCGGCGGGTGGCCGCAGCCGAGACGGCCTGGCCGAGCCGCTTGCCCTTGTGCTCCGGGTGGCTGGCCACCCAGCCCAGCTCGGCACCGTAGGGATGCTCGTCCAGTGGCCAGTGGGTGGCCATGGCGGTGGCCACGATCTCGTGGCTCGCCAGGTGCTCGATGACGAAGAAGCCCTCCGGCAGCATGCGGTCGAGCATGGTGTGCAGCCACCCCTCCTCCGCGCTGCCGAAGTCCACGGCCTGCAGCAGGCGGCGGTAAGAGGGCAGGTCGTCATCGCGATAGCAGCGCAGTGCGTAACCTGTGGGCACGTGCACCTCCGGCGGCTCCCGGTCGGGCGGCCACACCAGCCTTAGTTGCTTGTATGGCGGCTTGTCCTCCAGCCACGAGCGCGAGTCAGGCACCTGCTGCCATTGCCCCTCTTGCAGGATGGACTGCTGGGAAACCAGTCCGGGCAAAGTCATATCCATTGCCTCATGGATGCCCACAGGGCAGGGCGCCTCCCCCCGCGCCGCCCGGATAAAGTCGAGCACCTCGAAGTAGTCACCCCCACCGTGACCCGCCTGGCGGGCCTCCGGCGGGGGATTGCGCCAGGAATCGGGCAGGAAGCGTTCGGCATATTGGTCCAGGGCCAGCAGGGCATCCAGGTCGTGCCAGCGGGGTTCGGCGCTGAGGGCCCGCAGCCATATGCGATGGCGTTCACCGGCAGCGCGAGCGGATTCGTAGGCACCGTCTGTGCCCTGTAGCTGGTAGTTGGTCATGGCATGCGGGCGCTCTGAGGTGAGGTCCATGCGGATGCTAATCAGCCTGCCGGCCGCAGTCTTGCACAGCATCACCGGGGAATCGCGGTGCAGCGGCCCGCCGTCAGGGGCCTTGCGGTGGGAAGCCGCGGCCTCACAGCATAGCCGCGCCACCCGGTCGCCGGGCATCCACTGCAGGATGGGGCCCAGGCTGTGGGTAGGATAGGTGATGCCGTCGATCCCCATTTGCCAGTGCCGGCGCCAGGGAGTGGCGGGGATGAGCCCGGTGACGTCGTGCAAGTACTCGCCCTGCCCGTAGTACGGCTCACCGAACAGCCCCTGGCGCACCATCTCGCGCACCACCACGTTCGGGCGCATGTAGATATAGTTCTCGGCCATCATATAGACGGCCCGTGAGGCAGCGGCCGCCTGTACCAGGGCCTGGGCTTGGTCCAGGGAGACCGCCGCGGGGACCTCGCTCAGCACGTGCAACCCCCGCGCCAGGGCCTGGACTGCCTGGTCGGCATGCAGGTGTTGGGGCGTGCCGATAACCACCGCGTCGAGGTCGGAGTGGTCGAGCATCCGCTCGTAGTCGGTGTACTGCTCCACCTCTCCCAGGTGGGCGGCCGCCTCCGCCAGAGCCTCCTTGCGGACGTCACACACGGCATGAATGCGGGCGCCGTTGGCCTCCAGGGCCGCCCGGAACGACCCCCCGCGCCCCGCCGCCCCCACCAGGCCCACGTGCAAACGATTGATATCAGGCATGGTTCTACTCCACCGCCCCCACTGTGGGGCATATAGCGATACGCCCGTTTCCCCGCAGGGCGGGCGCTTGATCCTGCACTACTCTGCCGCCGGCTCCCCCTCTCTTGTGGGGGCTGGGAAGTGAGGTTGCCCGCCGGCACCCAGTATCCAGCATCCGGTATCTATTGCTGCCCGATCCCCGCCATCAGCCTCAGCAGGTGCTCCTGGGTTGCCTCTCCGTGGGGCACCTCCGCTACCACCCGCCCCCCCCGCAGCACCACCACCCGGGAGGCCAGGTTGACGATCTCGGGCAACTCACTTGAGATCAGCAGGACCCCGCTGCCCTCCCTGGCCAGTTGGTTGATGAGGGCATGTATCTCGGCCTTCGCTCCCACGTCCACGCCCCGGGTGGGCTCGTCCAGGATGAGCACCCGGCAATGCGCCGCCAGCCAGCGTGCCAGAACGGCCTTCTGCTGGTTTCCGCCCGATAGCGCGCCCACCGGCACCTCGGGGCTGGGCGCCCGAATGCGGATGCGCTCCATGAACCGGCCCACCAGTGCCCGCTCGGCTCCACGCCGTACCCAACCCAGGCGCGCCAGCCGGTGCAGCATGGGCAGTGTCACGTTGGATCGCACGTCCATGCCCAGCACCAGGCCGTGTCGTTTGCGATCCTCCGGCACCAGCCCCAAGCCGCTGCTCACGGCCTGCCTGGGCCGGCCCAGATGGAGCCGCCGCCCGCCGACCCAGATCTGGCCGGTGGCTGCCGGATCCAGCCCGAAGATGGCCTCCGCCACTTGCGTGCGCCCTGCGCCCACCAGCCCGGCCAACCCCACCACCTCGCCTGCCCGCACGCTCAGGGATACCGCGCTGAACCTACCCGGGCTGGAGAGTCCCTCCACCCGCAGCAACTCCTCCCCGGGCTCGCATTCCAGGTGGGAGGGGAAGTATTCCCCGAGTGTCCGGCCAATCATCGCCTCCACCAGCGACGCCTCGTCAAACTCACCGGCCGGGCGGGTGGTAACCAGGCGGCCGTCACGGAGCACGCTGATGGTATCACACAGCGCGAACAACTCGGGCAGGCGGTGGGAGATATAAATGCAGGTCGCCCCCTGGCCCTGCAGCATGCGCAGCAGGGAAAACAGGCGCTCGGCCTCCTTTTGCGACAGGCTGCTGGTGGGCTCGTCACAAACGATGACCCGCGCCCCCCGACCCACCGCGCCCGCAATCTGCACCAACTGCTGCTGGCTGATAGCCAGATCGCCCAGCCTCCGGGTGACATCCATCTCGGCCCCAATGGCAGCCAACAACCCGCGTGCCCGCGCATGCATACGCCGATAGGAGACGAAGGGCCCGCGCGCGGGTAGGCTCTCCAGGCACAGGTTCTCGGCCACGCTCAGGTTCTCGCAAAACAGAAGTTCCTGGTGGACGATGCCGATTCCGGCCTGCAGGGCGTCGCGCGGCCCCGCAAAGGAGACCTGCCGCCCCCCCACGAACAGCCGGCCGTCATCCACGGGGTAAATGCCAGCCAGCACCTTGCCCAGCGTGCTCTTGCCTGCGCCGTTCTCACCCACCAGGCCGTGACAGGAGCCGGCGGCGATATCCAGCGTCACGCCGTCCAGGGCCAGGACGCCGGGGAAACGTTTGGTGATCTGCTCAAAGCGGACGACAGGGCCGCCGGGTGTGCTCACTTGGGTAACTTCAGGTACTTCTCCGGCACGTCAGTGAAGCCCCACTCCTTGAGTTGCCGGGCCCAGGTGCCCAGGTTGTCCCTGGAGACCGGCACCAACTCCATGGGGTTGATCTCTGGCACCTCCCTGCCCAGCACCATCTTGTCCACGATCTTCTGCACCGAGACATAGCCCCACTTGTAGGTGGGCTGGGCCAGCAGGATGGGGGCAATCCCCCGCTCCACGTAGGGTAACTCGGCCGGGAGCGCATCCACGGAGACGATCTTCATCTTGGCGGGGTCGATCTCGTCCAGCAGCGCCTTGGTGAAGAGCGGCCACCCGCCCACCATCGCCCAGCCCGTGATCTCCGGATAGGCGTTGTTGACCCGGATCACCTCGGCCGCGGCGTCTTGCGGGCTCTCCACGTGGTAGAAGACGCCCACGATCTTGATACCCGGGTAGGCCTTCGCTGCCTGCTTCACTCCCTGCACCCGCTTTTGCAGGTTGGGGGCATTCTGATTGCCGGCCAGGATGGCCACGTTGCCCTTGCCCCCCAAAGCCTTGGCCAGCTGGTCCATAACCTGCTTGCCGGTATCCAGGTCGTTGACGCCATAGAAGGCGAAGCGGTGTGAGGCCGCGGCGTCACTGTCAAAGGTCATCACCGGCACCCCCCGCGCGACCGCATCGTTGATGGCGCCAGTGACCTTGGCGGCATCGGAGCAGGAGATAAGGATGGCGTTAGCGCCCTCATCCACCGCCTGGGCGATGCGCTGAGCCTGCACTTGACCGTCCTCGGTGGGTGGAGTGCGCCAGTCTATCACCACCTTGACCCCGGCGGTCCGGGAAAGGTCGCGGGCGGCCGCCTGGGCGCCGGTGAGTGCCGAGAGGAAGACCGGATTGGTCGAACTCTTGGCGATCATGCTGATCTTGAAAGTTCTGCCTGCGGCCGGGGCGCCGGGGGACTTGCCCTCCTGGCGGGCGCAGCCGGCCAGCAGGATCAGACTAAGTGCCAGCGAGCCATAGCGCAGGGCGAGTTTCATGGGCGTAGCGCTCCTTCCTGGGAGGTTTTCACTTGCGCGGCTCCTGCAGCAAGTAGGCGCTTTGCCGAGAGCCGCTGGCTGGCCTGGTCAATGACCACCGCGGTGACGATGGCGCAGCCAATGATAATCCACTCGTAATTCTGGTCGAAATGGAGGGTGCGGATGGACTGGCGAATGAGGACGATGAGCACCGCTCCCAGCATGGCGCTCACCGCGCTGCCCCGGCCACCGGTGAGGCTGGCGCCGCCCACCACTGCGCTGGCAATCACGTAGAGTTCATAGCCCGTCGCATCCGCGCAGGAAGCGGAGCCATAGTAGGCGCTGCCCAGGAAGGCGGCGGCGCCTGCCGCGAGGCCGGCCAGGGCGTAGACTGCGACCAGCACCCGCCCCAGGGGCAGGCCCGAGTAGCGGCTGGCCTCCACGTTGCCGCCCACGGCGAAGATATGCCGGCCGGTGACCGTGTAAGTCAGGAAGAGCGACCCCGCTGCCGCCACCACCAGCATCGCCAGCATGGGCAGCGGGGCGAGCGTGGGGTCGAGACCGAGGGGCGACTTCACGGCCCGTGTTAGCGCGTCAGGCACTAGGATGCTCTCGGCCTTGCTGCCCACGAAAGCGATCCCCCGCAAGGCCCACATCGAGCCCAGGGTGATGATGAAAGGGTGCACCCGCAGCCCCACCACCAGCCCGCCGTTGAGCACTCCGCAGAGCAGGCCGATGCCCAGGCAGGTGCCCAGGCCCACGAGCAATGCCGCCGCCGGTGGCAGCGGGCCCAGCGCCCGCAGCAGCAGCGCCATACTGACGCCCGCCAGCGCAAAGACTGAGCCCACCGAAAGGTCAATGCCGCCAGAGATGATGACCATGGTGGCGCCCACCGCCATGATGGCAAAGAAAGAGGCGTCGGTAGCCGTGCGCAGCAGGGTGTTGGGGTTGAGGAAGTTGTTGACCTCCCGCCCTAGCCGGGGGTCGAAGTGCGACCCCGCAAAGAGCGAGAGCACCGTCCCCAGGGCCAGGATGACCAGCACCAGGCCTGCCTGTTGGCTTTGCAGCAGGCGCCGGATCACCCGGGGCACGGCACGGATTGGGGAGGGCACGGGCACGGCACGCTCCACGAACGCGGCCTGGTGAGACGTTGCATGTTTCCACTCACCAAGGAGCCGTACCTCCCCGCCGGCAACGGCACCCGGGCTGGGCTTTTGCCACCGCTCCCTTTGTGCTACCCTATGCCAACCGGCCAGCAGCCGGCGCTCACGCAACACAGGAGGAACCGATGGCACGCATCCCGATTGCTCTGCAGTTGTATTCGGTGCGCGACGATTGCGCTCGCGACCTGCCTGGCACCCTCAAGGCCGTGGCCGACATGGGCTATGAGGGGGTCGAGTTTGCCGGGTACTACAACTACTCGGCCAAGGACCTGCGCCGCCTGTTGGACGATACAGGGCTGCGTGTCGCTGGCACGCATATCGGGCTGGAGACGCTGCTGGGTGACGAGTTTGAGCGCACAGTAGAGTTCAACCAGACCATCGGCAACAAGTTCCTGATTGTGCCCGGCCTGGCGGGGGAGCGCCGCAACAGCCGCGCCGCCTGGCAGCAGACCGCCAAGGTCTTCAACGAGATTGCCGCCAAACTGGAACCGCTCGGGATGCAGACCGGCTACCACAACCACACCGTCGAGTTTGCGCCCCTGGAGGGGGAACTGCCGTGGGATACCTTCTTTGGCAGCACCAGGCGCGACGTGGTCATGCAGATCGATACGGGCAACGCCCTCCACGGCGGCGCCGACCCGGTGCCCTTTATGGAGCGCTACCCCGGGCGCGCCACCACCGTGCACCTGAAGGAGTATTCGAGCAGTTACAACACTGCCCTGATCGGCGAGGGGGTGGTACGCTGGGCTGACTTCTTCCGGCTCTGCGAGACCACCGGCGGCACCCAGTGGTACATCGTGGAGCAGGAGAGTTACGCCTTCCCGCCGCTGGAGTGCGTGGCCAAGTGCCTGGAAAACCTGAAGAAGATGGGGAAGTAGTAGACCAACCCCAACTTTCGCGGTGCAGCCCCCGCCTCCGGACGGGGGCTGCGCTGATTGCTGTGAGGCGCGTAGCCTCACGCCTATGCCCTCCATTGCCCGCCGCTCCTCCCCTGCGCACAGCCGCCGGATACCCATGAAGGCAGCCGGGAGGCTGCATGCAGCCTCCCATCAGGCCTCTGGAGCCCGCGTCAGGCGGGCAAGAGCCTCACACCGATTGCCAACCGTGGGCCGAACGCGCACATAGCCGCTCTACCGCGTGCTTGCCCATGATGAACCCGCCGGCTAAGGTCCGCACGAAGGCCGCGCGCCTGCCCGTATGCCCTGTAACCAGGGGCATATGGCGTACCGGCCCGTCTTACCGACGGAGGATGACTGCATGGCGAAGGAGGCCGAGCGGGAGCCGCAGGGGCCGTTGGGTGGTCGGGAGCCCGAGGATCGCCCGGACTTTCGCGGACGGTTCGGATCGGGCTATGAAACGGTCACCGGCCTCAGCGGTGCCGTTACCCGGCATGAGGACCTGGCCGCCCGCTTCTGGCTGCTGAGCAGCGTGGTCTGGTTCGTGGATGTTGGTCGTTTTCCTCTTCGAGCCGGGGATTCGATAGCCAGCAATTACGGGAAGGGAGGGGCAGGCATGAGACGGCGCGGGACACCATCGCTCGCCCTCTGGGTGGGGGTGGAGCGGATGAGAAGGCAAACGCGGTTGAGAGTAATGCTGGCGATGTCTGCAACGGGGGCGGTGGGTGCTCTGCTTGCGGTGCTGCTGATGCCCGGGCCCCGGCTGAGCGCCGCAGGGGGCGGCGGCACAGCGTTGACCGTAAGCGGCACCCAGGCCCAGGTGCCGGCAGTCTTTGCCCAGAACTGCGCTGACTGCCACGGCATGGACGCTTCCGGCAGCGGCCCCGAGCACAGCGACTATGACCCGCCGCCGGCCAACTTGACGCTGATCCGGGATACCACGCCCATGGTCACGTCAATTGTCGCGAAGGGTATCCAGGGCACGGCCATGCACCCCAATCCCAGGGTGACAGCCGCCCAGGCGCAGGAGATCCTGACCTTCGTGACCAGTGCGGCCGTCAACATGCAACGGCAGTGGGAGTGGCCCTACCAGGCAACGAAGCGGGACGCCATTCCCCCGGACATGGGGCGAACTATCTACATCACCACTTGCGTGGGCTGCCACGGGGAGGACGGCACGGGTGCCCCGGATGGTCTGGAGGATCCCCACGTTTGGCCCAAGCCGGCCGACCTGACGGCACGTAGCTCGCAGCTGGGGCGGCTGTACTACATCATCAGCGAAGGTGTCCCGGGCACCATGATGCCGCCACAGAAGTACAAGTTCCAATCCGAACTGGCCCGCTTCGCCCTGGCTGAATATGTGGCAGGCCTGTACGACCCCAATTCCACAGCCACTATCCAAACCGGCAAGATGGAGGCCTACCGCAACCCCTACAAGCCGACCAACAACCAGGTGGTGCAGCGAGGGCGGACGGTGACCTCCTACTACTGCGGCTATTGCCATGGCGGGGACATGGCAGGGACCTTCCTGGCTCCGAACCTGATCGACCGCGAGTGGTACTACGGCGGGGGCACCGACAACGCCCTGTGGATGGTGATCAAGGACGGTATCCCGGGGAAACTGATGCCTCCGCATACTCCGCTGCCCGAAAGAGACCGCTGGGCAGCAATCACCTTCATCCGCTGGCAGGGGGGTGATCCCGACCCGCGGGCGGGCAAGACCGAGAGCGAGGGGAGGTGACGACCATGATGACGCGAGCACTCTGCCTGGCGCTGTTACTGTTGCTGTTGGCGGGCGTCGCCGCGGTGACGCAGAACGCACCTCCGCTTCCCACTGACCTGGCCCAGCGACAACTGGCGGCCGATAGCGATCCGAACAACTGGCTACTCTATGGGCGCAACTACCAAGCATGGCGTTACAGCCCATTGACCCAGATCACCAAGCAGAATGTCTGCAACCTGCAAGTGGTCTGGAGCATGGATACCGGCATGCACCAGGGCTTCGAGGCCACGCCCATCGTGGTGGACGGGGTGATGTACTTCAGCACCCCCTGGAATCACGTCTTGGCGGTGAACGCAGCCACCGGCAAGCAGTACTGGCGCTATGCCTACCCCATCCCCGATGATGAGCACCCGGTGCTCTGCTGTGACGCGGTCAACCGCGGTGTAGGGGTCGGTGCAGGCAAGGTGGTGTCGGTGTCGCTCAACGCTCACATTTTTGCCCTCGACGCGCAAACCGGCAAGCGGCTCTGGGATACGGAGATGGCTCCCGCCAAGGAGGCCTATAGCGCCACTCTGGCGCCACAGGTGATTGGCGACAAGGCGATCGTGGGCATCTCGGGCGGCGAGTACGGCATCAGGGGCTTCATCGACGCCTATGACATCAACACCGGCAAGCGACTCTGGCGCTTCTATACCATCCCCGGGCCCGGGGAACCGGGCAACGACACCTGGGAGGGGGACTCCTGGAAGACCGGGGGCTGCCCCAATTGGATGACCTGCACCTACGATCCGGCGCTGAACATGATCTATGCGGGCATCGGCAACACCGGGCCGGACATCGACGGCCAGATCCGCCAGGGCGCTAACCTCTATGCCACCTGTGTGGTGGCACTGGATGCGAATACCGGCAAGTTACGCTGGTACTACCAGACCGTCCCGCACGACGTGTGGGACCTGGACTGCACCGTCTGCCCGGTGATAGATGACATCACGATTGATGGGCAGCGCCGCCAGGTGGTCATGTTCGCACCCAAGAACGGCTACTTCTACGTGCTCGACCGCACCAACGGCAAGCCCATCTACGCGCTGCAGGTAGCCCACCAGGTCTCCTGGGGGACGGTCACCCCGGACGGGGTGCCGCACCCCAACACCGACAAGTACCCGGTGATGGGTAAGGGCACTATCGTGGCGCCCGGGGCAAGCGGAGGCAAGGAGTGGGTGAACGTGGCCTATGATCCCCAGCGCAAGCGCATGTTCATCCCGCTGATCGAGGAGCCGTTCTCCCACACGGTGCTGCGGGAGCCCTTCCGCGCAGGCGAGTGGTACTGGGGTGGCACCTCGGTGCAGGTGCCCCGAGGCTATGGCCACATTGCGGCGGTAGATGTGGAGCAGCGCCGCATCGCCTGGGACAAGCGCACCGAGTTCCCGCACATCTGCAGCATGTTGTGCACGGCCTCGGGCCTGGTGATTACCGGCACCCCCGACCAGCGCCTGCTGGTCTTGGACGCCGATAACGGGAACGAACTGTGGACCTACCGGGCCAAGTCCGGGTGGCATAGCGGGCCCGTGTCCTTTGCAGTAGGGGGCAAACAGTACCTCGCCTTTGCCAACGGCTGGGGTGGGCCCTCGCAAGGCCCGGCCGCCCCGGCCCTGGACTCGGTACCCAACTTGAACACCATGTACGTCTTTGCTCTGCCCCAGTGACGGGCGATCACAAGCAGCCGGCGGCAGGAGGCTTACCAGACCCCTGCCGCCGGCCTGGGCACGGAACCTGCAATACACCTGGTGCCAAACCGGTGGTAGGAGCGCACCATGGGTCGTGCCGGCTTTACCCTGATCGAGCTCTTGTTGGTAATCGCTATCATCGCCATCCTGGCGGCCATCCTCTTCCCGGTATATGCGACTGCCCGCGGCAAGGCACGGCAAGCGACCTGCCTATCGAACCTACGACAACTGAACCTGGCCTTGATGATGTATGTATCTGACTATGATGACGACACCTATCCGTACGACCTCAAACCCCGTGCTCCGGCCCTACCTACGGCCAGCCCTGCTTATGACGGCACCAACAAGTGGGATGCGTCCCCTATCGTGGCGGCCCTCCAGCCGTATTTGAAGACCACCGACGCCGCCTATTGCCCTGACCGCCCCCGGGTGCTACCCGACATTGGCCCGGGCACCAACTTTGAGTTCAATGGCTTCATTGCTCTGAACGATTCCCCGGCTGCACCGCACGATGGCCCGGTCTCGGTTCAGGACATCGTCAACCCAGGGCGCGTGCTTACCTTTGAGGACTACTCCAACGCTACCCGTTACCACGCTGGCTTCCGCAACTTCGCAAAGTGCGATGGCAGTGCCAAGGCCTACCCCGCGACCCTCCAGGGAAACCAGATCTGCCATGGCAAGTGGTGGTATTGAAATGGGGGCCTTGGTGCTGTCTGCCTCGGCCCGGCCCTCGGCCGCGGCGCTTCCCCTGCGGCGAGTGCTCCTGGTGTCGCCACCCTACCACTGCGGCATGGTGGAGTCAGCGGGCGTGTGGATGCCGCTCGGGCTGGCCTACCTGGCGGGATCGCTACGCGCCGCCAAGGTCTTCCCACAGCCCGCCTGGCCTGGGTTCCCCCGGCATGCCCTGCTCACAGGGAGCCACCCGGTCGCCTATGTGCGCTACCGCCAGCTGGACCGCCAGGAGGCCTACACGATCTGCCGCTTTCCGCGAGGTGAAGCCATCCCCGTCTCCCGGCGTGCGCTGCCTGGGGTATCTCCAAAGCGACCCCTTGCGGCCGGCCGGTATCTGGTGGTCGCAGCCCAGGAGGGCATGTGGGGTGGACGCGACTGCTACTGCTTCCAGGTCGAGGCCGAGCCCCGCAGGGCAAATGGACGCAAGCCCCTCTCCCAGTAACGCTGGACCCTGGACTGCTCCCGCCTGGTATCTCTCGCTGTCAGGCCTCCTGGCGGCGCCCCTCGTACGGAACGGGAACTAACCCTGTGACCGGATGCAACAGGCCGGGACCGCCGCGTGTGGATGACGGCGCCGCCTGTGATATCTATGGACAAGGAGCGGGTGATGGAGCACGCAGAATGCGAACGTCAGCTCAATGCGGCCGTGGCCGTACTGGTGCGGGCCCTGGCTAGCCGGAGCGCGCGCCTGCGCCAGGTCGCCGCCAACGCTCTGGCGGAGATCGCTGGCCCCGCGCTGCCTACGTTGGCGCGAGCCTTGCGCGATGGCGACCCGGCCGTGCGGGCGGCTGCCTCCCGCCTGATAGGTGACATCCGCCGCCAGAACTCTCCGGGAATGCCCTGCCACCAGGCCTTGGGCAAGAGTGCCGCCGCACTGGTGGAACTGTTTGCCAGCCACAGCGGGCCGCTACGCCAGGAAGCCCGACGGGTTCTGGTAGGGATGGGTGGCTATGCCACAGATGCACTTGCCAGGGGACTCGGACACCCTCACGTCAGTGTGCGTTGGGAATCGGCCAAGGCGCTGGGGGATATCGCCGACCCCCGGGCCGCTCCCGACCTGGTGGCCGCCCTGGAGGATGGCGTATTTGACGTCCGCTGGCTGGCAGGGGAGGCACTGATCAACATCGAGGAAGCGGCCCTGGAGCCGCTACTGCAGGCACTGGTGGATAGGCCGCATTCTGCTCGCCTGCAGGAAGGGGCGCACCACGTCCTGCGCGTGCTGGCGGAGCATGGTTTCTATACCATCGCGGCCCCCGTGGTACGCGCCTTGGAGGGCTTTGACCCCAGCCTGGGGGTGGGACCGGTCGCCTATGAAGCCTTGCAGAGGCTGCACGGCGGGGCCCCTCCCGAGACCTTTGCCCCCGAAGAGCCGCCAAGTGCCCCCGAGGAGGCGCTTACAGGATAGGCGAGCAGCCGGGGCCCCCCTCCGCCTCCAGCAGCCAGTCGGGCAGCGTCCCCCCGGCATCCCGCCTGAAGGCACCCACCGCCCGGGCCACCACCTCCGGGTGGGATTCCGCCAGGTTACGCTGCAGCGTCGGATCCCGCTTCAGGTCGTAAACCAGCGGCTTGGCCCCCCAGAAAGTGGCGTTACACCACCAGCGCTCGTCAATATAGGTGACATGTGGGCCCCAGGCTACGGTGACGTACTCCCGCCCCGGGCGCTTCCCCTGCGCCACCTGCCACAGATCCAGCCCCCGCATCTGCTTGGGGACCCGCTGCCCGATCATGCGCATGAGCGTCGCTGAGAGGTCGTAGTTGTAGCACAGGGCGTCGCACTTCGTACCTGCCAGGCGCCCCTTGGGGTGGCGGATCAGCATAATCAGGTCAGCCACGGCCCTCGTCAGCGGATAGCCGCCCTTACCCGTCAGCCCGTTGTCCCCCAGATTGTGGCCATGGTCCGAGATGACGGCCACCACGGTGTCCTGCAGCCGTCCGGAGTTACGCAGGGACTCCATGAAGTAGCCCAGCCAGCGGTCTACCAGGGTGCATTCCCCGGCGTAGTTGGCGCGGGCGCGTTTGATCTCCCGCTCGGTATACCGGTCCGCGCTGCCGTAGTTGAACCAGATCACGTTGGCCGTGCCGTCTTCTCCCGGATCGTAGAGCCGCCGATACTCGACCGGCGGGTCCCACGGCTCGTGCGGGTCAAAACTGTCGAGGACCAGGAAGAACTTGTCGGCGCCCCGGTTGCGCAGCAGCCAGTCGGCGCCCCGCCGGAAGACCTGGGCTGGGAAGTAATCCTCCTCGGATTGCCGCCCGGCCACATTGGTAAGGTAGTGCCGGTGGTTGTCCCGGTTGCGCTGGTCGCGGCACGACTCTGCCAAGTAGCGGTCCACGTACTCATCCGGCAGCCGGGGCCCGGTCAGGTAGCGGTCGTGCTCCTGCCCGCGAATCCAATGCCATTCCTCGAAGCCCCGGTGGAAGTTCTTGGAGGGCTTGAACTGGTGGTAGGTATCAGTGATAAAGGCGGTCCGATAGCCCGCGCCCAAGAGCAACTCGGCCATCGTATCCAACTCTTCCTCAATTGGCCCCCACCCCGGCGCGCCCACGAAGTCACCCTTCTGCACGCGGTGGCCCAGGAAGGGGAAGGTGCGGCGGCCCGTGTGTAGCGCCCGCCGCACCGGCAGCGTGGGCAGTGATTCGGGGTAGGCGCGGGTGAAAAGCACGGATTCGGCCGCCAGGGCGTCCAGGTGCGGGGTCTTGATCCATGGGTTGCCATAGCACCCGCAGTGATCCTGGCGCCAGGAATCCAGGATGATCAGCACGAGGTTCATCGCATCACTCCCCAGGCAGGTTGCTTACCGGTTATGCAGGATGATTGACTTTACCTGCCAGCAAACAACGCGGCCCCCAGGCCGCAAAGACCTGGGAGCCGCTGAAACTGCCGAGGGACTCCCTGGGCAGACTACTTCACAGGCACGCTCCTGCCTGCGGCATCCCCCAGCACCACGTTCTCCAGGCGAGGCAGGCGCTGGCCACCCGCTCCGATCGTGACCAGGTCTCCCTTGCCGTCCGGCAGTCCGGTGCCGGTATTGCTGAAGGCCACGATGCGCATGCGGTCACCCATGGGCTGGGCGAAAACAGTCCAGCCCTGGCCGGCCAGCAGCGACCCGGCCGTGACCTTGGGGTTGCCCTGCACGCCGATTAGGTCAAACTGGAAGCCGGCCAGTCCGGCCCCATCGTTAGTCCACACCCGCACCGCTCCCGCCTGCCGGCTCACGTGCAAGGCTACCGGCTCACGCCGGGCCGGGGCCGCCGCAGGCCGCGGCGAGCCGGCATCCTGGAAAGCCGTGTTGATGATCACCAGGATATCCAGCACGTTGATGTCGCCATCGGAGTTGGCGTCGGCCGCCCAGGCCTGCCAGGGGGCAGGCACCAGGTTGCCCAGGATGAAGTTGACCGTCTTCATCACGTCCAGCACGTTGACCACCCGGTCGCCGTTCACGTCGCCCTTGGCGATGCTGGCGGTCACCATCCCGTCCCACACCCGGTCAACCGGGAGGGGCTCCCCCCATCCGTCGCACAGCATGGCCCGGGCCAAATGCAGCGCACTTGCAGTCCCCGGGGTCGCTTCGGGGTTCACCGTGAAAGTCACGTAAGCGATTGGCCCGGAGCCCCCGTAGACCGGCACTGCGTTGTTGCAGTACACCATAAACTGCACCCGTCCCGGGTCGAACTGGCGCCCCACCTCCCAGCCCGGCAGGCCGGTGACCAGCTCGCCCAGAGTCACCTGGGTGGGAGTGAGCATTCCTGCATCAAAACGTAGGTCCACCTGGATGGCGCCCACCCCCTTCACCGGGGTCACATAGACGGGCACCGTGACCGTTGCCCCCGGGGCACAGGGCACGCTGGGAATGGAAACCTGCCGGGGGGTCGGAGGCTCGGTGGGATCCCAGCGGCCGGCAACGTAGGCAGCCTCCATAGTGCCCATGGGGCCATCGACATAGAGGGGGGTAACGGCAAAGAGGTTGCTTCCGTCGGAGTTCGCTACGTACACCCGGTCATATGCTCCCAACCAACCTCCCCTCCACTCCGCGGTGAAGCATAGCTTTCGCCCGTCAGGTGACCAGCCTGGGCCCCCCTTCCAGTCGCTGGGGAAGGAAGTAACCTGAACCAGGTCGGTACCATCCTCGCGCAAGGTGTAGATCTG
>Ga0315298_1002248_pt1 | contig 33182 bp, 25 predicted proteins | sample WHS_1_MG_FD_203077 | JGI IMG/M metagenome (GOLD analysis project Ga0315298, IMG submission 203077) | Extremophilic microbial mat communities from Washburn Hot Springs, YNP, Wyoming, USA - WHS_1_MG | ecosystem: Environmental > Aquatic > Thermal springs > Hot (42-90C) | place: USA: Wyoming... | reverse complement strand
CCACGGGCGGAGTTACGGACGTATGGCGGGCGGGATGTCAGGGGGGCGGGCTGGCTTGGCAGGGCCGACGGGGGCCGCCTGGGACGGGGCATCGACGGCGGGCGCCGATGCAGCGGCAAGTTGGGCTGTCTCCGAAGATGCGGAAGACTCCGGCGGCGTACTCGGCAGCTCTCGGCACAGGCGGGTGATCACCCCGTTCGACGTCAGCAGCACCACCTCGCCGATCCGCCGTACGCGGTACACATGCGTGCCGCCGACAGTCCCGGCGTCGGGTGTGAGAAACAACTGGCTGCCGTCAAACTCGTATGTGCCTGTCAGTCTGATAATACGGCCGTTGCGGACCATGCTGCCTTGGAATTGGCCGTCGCTGTTGAATTCCACCTGCCGCAGACGCGGAACTTCGGGAGACCCTTCCGAGGGCTCGATCGACCGCCACTGACCGACGATCGTCTGACCGCACCCGGCCAGCAGGGCCGACACCAGGACAAATGGCCACCCCCACCAGCGCCGCTTGTTCATAAAAGAGATCCTCGAGCTACTCGGTACCGTTCCCACCCCCCATTTCGGTCGGAGTATCGGACTGTCCGGCGGGTCTGTCAATCGGCATCACCTCGCACGCCCGGACCGTCGGCAGGACGGGCCAGATTCAAAGCTGACGGGCAGAACGGGGCAAGTTTGCAGTCGCGGCAGCGGGGATTGCGTGCGACGCAGACGTACCGGCCATGCAGGACCATGGCGTGGCCGAAGCCGGTCCAATCTTTACGCGGGATGATCTGCATCAGGTCCTGCTCGGTGCGGATCGGGTCCTTGGTGTTGCGAGAGGTCCAGGTCAGGCCGAGCCGCCAGGCGACCCGGCCTACATGCGTGTCGACGACGATGCCCTCGTTGCGGCCGTAGGCGGTTCCGAGGACGACGTTGGCGGTCTTGCGGGCGACGCCCGGCAAAGTCAGGATTTCTTCCATCGTGTCGGGGACCTTGCCCGCGTACTGGTCGGCGATGCGTCGGCAGGCCGCCTGGATGCTCCTGGCCTTGTTGCGGAAGAAACCCGTCGATTGGATGATCGCCTCGATGTCGGCCGGCGAGGCCGCCGCGTACTCCGCCGCGGTCTTGTATCGGGCGAACAGGGTGGGTGTGACCATATTGACCCGTTCGTCCGTGCACTGGGCGGACAGAATGGTGGCGATCAGGAGTTCGAGGGGATTGGACCAGTGCAGGGCACAGGTCGCATCCGGGTAGAGCTTCTTGAGGGTGGCCAGAATCTTCGCAGCGCGCTTCTTCCTGACGGCGAGGGCTTCGCCGGCCAGAGGGGGCTTGCCCCTGCCGGCGGCCGCGTCTTTCGGCTTGTGCCTGGCAGGCATGTTCATTCTCCACCGGCGAGCGATGGCCCACCGGACGAACTGCGAACGCCATGATGGTACTGTGAGCGGGCAGCGGAACAAAGGCCCGCCGATCCTGTCGCAGACCCGCACGGTGCCGCCGGCCAGAAACGGGCTGGTAACGCAGGCCGGCGAGGATTATATTGGAGGATTGCGGCGCTGTGCCTTGTTCGCGGGTACGCATACAGCACCCCTGAAAGTCGACTCGTGGGCCGGGCCCGGTTCGCCGCCCGTGACGCGGCATGTGACCGCGGCACCCGGACACGAAACGTTCGCCGAACATCATGGGGGGCAGTGCCAACAGGTGAATATGAGTTCGTCGGGCAACCAAGGGTCCATCGAGTCCAAGTACATACGCATCCGGGGCGCGCGCGAGCACAACCTCAAGAACATCGATATCGATATCCCGCGCGAGCGGCTGGTCGTAATCACCGGCCTGTCCGGCTCCGGCAAGTCGAGCTTGGCCTTCGACACCATCTACGCCGAGGGCCAGCGCAAGTACGTCGAGAGCCTCTCGGCCTACGCCCGGCAGTTCCTCGAACAAATCGCCAAGCCCCACGTGGACCACATCGACGGGTTGCCGCCGACCCTGGCCATCGAGCAGCGAAGCGGCTTGGCCAACCCGCGGTCGACCGTCGCGACGACCACCGAGATTTATGACTATCTGCGCCTGCTGTTCGCGCGGGTCGGGGTGCCGTTCTGCCACCGGTGCGGCCGCCGGATCAGCCAGCAGACCGTGGAACAGATGGTGGACACGATCCTGGAGTGGCCGCCCGAGACGAAGTTCATGGTCCTCAGCCCCCTGGTTCGCGGCAAGAAGGGCGAGCACAAGGACATCCTCCAGCGGGTCAAGCGCGAAGGATTCGTCCGCGTGCGGATCGACGGCGAGACCTACGACATCAACAACCCGCCCGAGATGGACAAGAGGGCTCGGCACACCATCGAGGCGGTGGTCGACCGTCTGACGGTCAAGCCCGCGATCCGCACGCGGCTGGCCGACAGCCTCGAGACGGCCCTTCGCCTGAGCGACGGCCTGGTCGTGGTGCCGCACGAGACGAGCGACGGCGCCGCGTGGGTCGATGAGGTGTTTTCCGAGAAGTACGCCTGCCCGGACTGTGGGATCAGTCTCGCGGAACTCGAGCCGCGGATCTTCAGTTTCAACTCGCCCTACGGCGCCTGCCCGGCCTGCGGCGGGCTGGGAATCATCCTGGAATTCGACCCGGAACTGCTCGTGCCGGACCCCTCGCTGTCGCTGGCTGACGGCGCGATCGACGCCTGGCGCCGCGGCGGCAAGCGGATGAACATCTTCTATAACAAGCTCCTGCGGGAGTTCTGCGAGCGATTCGCGGTCTCGGCGGAGGTGCCGTTCAGGAACCTGCCGGCCGAGGCGCGACGCATCCTGCTGGAGGGTTCCAACGACGAGGACGCCGCCCGGTACCACGCCCGGTTCGAGGGCGTGATCCCCAATCTCCAGCGGCGCTGGGCGAAAACCGACAGCGAGTACGTCAAGGCCCGCCTCCATGCCTACCTGTCCGAGCAGCCCTGCCGCAAGTGCAAAGGGGCGAGGCTCCAGCCGGAGGCGCTTGCGGTCCGCATCGCCTCCCGGAACATCTACGAAGTCTCCCAGATGACGATCGACGAGGCCATGCGCTTTCTGGAAAACCTGCACCTGGCGGGCGAAGCGGCCCAGATCGCCGAGCAGATCCTCAAGGAGATCCGCCAGCGGCTCGGGTTCCTCGTGGACGTCGGGCTGGGCTACCTGACGCTGGACCGGCCGAGCGCCACGCTCTCCGGCGGCGAGGCCCAGCGGATCCGCCTGGCCACGCAGGTCGGCAGCGGGCTGGTCGGCGTCTGCTACGTGCTGGACGAACCGACCATCGGCCTGCACCCGAGGGACAACGAGAAACTGATCCGCACGCTCCGCCGCCTGGCCGACATGGGCAACAGCGTCATCGTCGTCGAGCATGATGAGGCGGCCATCCGCGCGGCCGACTACATCATCGACGTGGGACCCGGCCCCGGGGCTCACGGCGGCCAGATCGTCGCCCACGGAACGCTCGACCAGGTGCTGGCCAGCCCCGATTCGATCACGGCCAAGTATCTGACCGGCCAGTGCACGATCCCGCTGCCGTCGCGACGCCGTACCCTCGACCACAAGAAGTGCATCGAACTCATCGGCTGCCGCGAGCACAACCTCAAGGGCATCAGCCCCAGGTTTCCGCTCGGCGGGTTCATGTGCGTGACGGGCGTATCGGGCAGCGGCAAGAGCACGCTGGTCAGCCAGACCCTCCTGAACGCCCTGAAACGCCGCCTGTACGGCAGCAAGGACCGCCCCGGGGCCCACGACGATCTGCTCGGCACCGAATACATCGACAAGGTGATCGAGATCGACCAGTCGCCGATCGGCCGGACGCCCCGCAGCAACCCCGCCACCTACACGGGCGTGTTCGACCTGATCCGCCAGTTGTACGCCCGCACGCGCGAGGCCAAGATCCGCGGCTACTCGGCCGGCCGGTTCAGCTTCAACGTCAAGGGCGGCCGGTGCGAAGCGTGCCAGGGCCAAGGCGTCAAGCGCATCGAAATGCACTTCCTGCCGGACGTGTTCGTCTCGTGCGAGCGGTGCAAGGGCCGCCGCTACAACCGCGAAACGCTCGAGATCCGCTACAAGGGCAAGAGCATCGCCGACGTGCTCGACATGCGGATCGAGGAGGCGTACCAGTTCTTCAGCAACTTCGCGAAGATCAAGCAGCTGCTGCGGGCCCTGATGGACGTGGGCCTCAGCTACATGCAGCTGGGCCAGCCGTCCACCACGCTGTCCGGCGGCGAGGCCCAGCGGGTCAAACTCGCCGCCGAACTCGGCAAGACGGCCACCGGCCACACCGTCTACATCCTGGACGAGCCGACGACGGGACTGCACTTCGCAGACATTCAGAACCTGCTGGCGGTCCTGAACCGCCTGGCCGATATGGGCAACACGGTGATCGTGATCGAGCACAACCTCGACGTGATCAAGACGGCGGACTGGATCCTGGACCTCGGCCCCGAGGGCGGCGAGAACGGCGGCCGGATCGTAGCCGAGGGCACCCCCGAACAGGTCGCCGCCCACCCGGACAGTTACACGGGGATGTTCCTGCGGCCGAAGTTGCAGATCGCGGCAGCAGGCTGAGAAGATGACAAGGTGACAAGGTGACCCGGGCCGGCGCTCAATTGCTGATCCCGAACCGCTGATGGCAGCCGGTCAGTTGTCCGTTGTCAGTTGTGACGACATTGAGATGGCGCAGACTTACGCTTGTGGGGCGATGGCAGCCGGTCAGTTGTCCGTTGTCAGTTGTGACGGCAACCCCAGCAAAGGCCGGGCGCCACGCCTGCGGTGTTTGCAGGCGTGTTCCCTGCCGCCGGCATATCGGGCACCACAACCTCCTCGCAGCCAATGCCGGCCGTCTGTCATCTCTAAGCCCCGCGCAGACGTTTCCCGCCGTTACATAGGGTGGGCAACTGCCCACTATCATGTCGTCGCCCGTCTTCAGGCCCGAAGGCCCGCAGCACGTAAGCCCAGGGCAAGGCCAAGCCGACGCAGTCGGCACCGGCCGCAGCCCCAGGTAAACACGCCACCACCCCCCGTCTTGTTGTCTCTTGCTAAGGTAAACACGCCACCACCCTCCGTCTTGTTGTCTGTTGCTCAGGTAAACACGCCACCACCCCCCGTCTTGTTGTCTCTTGCTCAGGTAAACACGCCACCACCCTCCGTCTTGTTGTCTCTTGCTCAGGTAAACACGTCACCACCCTCCGTCTTGTTGTCTGTTGCTCAGGTAAACACGTCACCACCCCCCGTCTTGTTGTCTGTTGCTCAGCCCCGCCAGGGGCGCCAGGTAATAGCCCAGGACGCAAGTCCTGGGTACGCCAGCCCTCCCCATATTCTGTTGTTTTGTTGTTTGGCTATTTCAGCCCCTTCAGGGGCGACACAGCCGCCTACGCGGAAATCGCGCGCCGCCCGCCAAGCCTTCTCCCGACCACCCCCGCCGTCGCGTAACACGCCATCGCCATCAGCGCCAGCCGCGGCAGCCCCACCTGCATCGCCACCAACGGCGCGGCAACCGTCGCCACCACCGACGCAAACCCGTTGACGGCCCACGCCCACGGCACCAGCCCCGGCGACGCCCCGCCCACCAGCCTCAGCCCCGCCGGGAACATCTGCCCCATCAGCACCGCCAGCGGTGCGATCGTCGCCCCCGCGACCAGGAACCGCACCCACACCGGCTGCGACTGCGTCGCCCGCAGCCACGCGTCCATCCCCAGCACATACAGCCCCGCCACCACCACAATCCCCGCCGCGGACCACGCGATCGCCCGCCGGACCTGCCAATACCCGCTCAGCTGGCTGCCCAGGCCGCTGAAAATCAGAAAACTGGCGATCACCGCCGCGGCCGAGTAGATCGGGTGCGCCAGGTACAGGATCAACTTCTGAAGGAACCCCATCTCCAGCAGCATAAAGCCCGCGCCCAAGAGCAGGAAGTACACGAACACGCTCGCCTTGCCGGCCGCCCCGCGGATCGCCCCGACCCCCGGGGCCAGCGGCAGCAGGATCAACACCAGCGCCAGCACCACGGCCTGGGCCAGCCCCGCGACCATGACCAGGTACCCGACTTCCAGAAACGCCGGGGTCGTGCCACGCAGCTGCCCCGCGAGGGCCGGCAGCGACCGCCACCGGAACGAGTGGAAGAAATACGGCTTTGCATCCGTGGCCGCCGCCACGTCAAAGGCGTAGTCGGCCAGAAACCTTTCTCGCTGCGGCCCGAGCAGCCCCACGCAGCCTTCGTAGTAGTAAGGCTGCTCCAGCCTGTGATATCGATTCGCATCGCCCGCCTCCAGCCCGGGCAGCCAGCACAGGTCGAACGATCGGCCGCGACAGAACTCCCGCACCGCCTCAATCTGCTGCGCCGAGATCGGCTGGACGAACGCCACGACCGTCACCGTCGCCCAGCTCCGGATCATCGCCAGATGGCGGGACGGGTCCAATCCGCGGCGGCGCAGCGCCTCGGCCGCCGTGTCGAAGGCCCGCAGTTCCTCTCGCGGCGGCACGCGGGCCCACCGCGTCACGCATAGCACGCCGTCGGGCGCCAGGTGGTCGAGCGCGGCCTCGAACGCCTCGACCGTGTACAGATACGATTCCTGCGATGCATACAACCCCGCCCCCGCCGCACCGAACGCATCGAGCGCCGGCAGCTGTATGACGTCAAACTTCTCGCCGCTGGATGCGAAATAGCCGCGGGCTTCCTGGTTAATCACACTCACGCCGGGGGCCCGATAGACGCCGCCCCCGCGGTCGGCCAGCGGCCCCGTCATCAGACCGATCACCTGGCTGTTCATCTCCAGCGCGATGACCCGCGGGCTGCGATGGTACAGCGCCAGCCCGATATCCGCCCCGCCGCCGGCCCCGATGACGCATACCCGCGGCCCTGGCCGAACGTGATAGGCCACCGCCGCCGTGGTGTAATCGAGAAATGCCCATTCCTCCGGCCTCTTGCAGTCGTACACGGGGCTGGTCTGATCGCCGTCCGTAATCATCAACACATGGGGCGGAACCTGCCCGGCATACGGAAGACTCAGGCCCGGTGCGAAGTGAATCGCCGGTCCGGCGACCACGTCGATCCGCCCCAACGGGCCTTCCGCGTGCGCGAGCGTCGTTGTGCCGCCCCAGGTCCTCGCCTGGGCGAGCATCTTGTACGGCGACATCTGGATCCGCATCGGCAGATACGCCGTGACCAACACAAGCGCCGCGCCCGCCGCCACGACAACCGCCGCGCCGCTTCGCCGCCGCCACGACACCAGCAACGCGGCCGCCGCAAACGCCGCCCACGCCAGCGCCGTCAGCAGCGGCGTCGCGCCCAGCACGTACATCAGCGGCACCGCCGCGACGGCACCCGCCCCCGACCCGCCCAGGTTGGCCGCGTAATGGCCGGCGATTCGCTCCGGCCGGTCCATCAGCGCCACGCCGACGAACGCCCCCGCCAGCAGAAAAGGCACGAACAGCAGAAACTGCACCAGCAGGATGTTGCCGGCCTGCGATGGGCGCCACGCCAGGAACTGCACGTCCAGCGGCACCCGATGCACCGCCCACCACGCCAGCGGGATGCTCAGCGAAAACGCCAGGGCCAGCCCGGCCAGCCACCCGCGCTCGCGGCCGGCCACGCCGCGGCGCAGCAGCGTCAGCAGCGTCCCGCTGGCCCCGAAGCCCAGCAGCGCGACGCTGATGACCATGGCGGCGAAGTGGGACCAGAGCTGAAACGACAGCCCCCGCATCAGCCCCAGCTCCAGGCCGATCACCACCGCCGAGACCACCCCCAGCCCCAGGCGCGTGCGTGCGACGGGCATCATGTCATTTGTCCCGGCCTTCGGTGTGCACGAGTGGAACGAACCGCACCGGCATGAGCGATTTGCTTCGGACGGTGCCGTCAACGTCCTTCTCGACCAGCATCAGCGACTGGATCGAGAAGGGGCTGCCGACGGGTATGACCATCCTCCCGCCGGGCGCCAGCTGCTGCACCAGCGGCGGCGGAATCTGGCCGGCCGCGCAGGTTACGATGATTGCATCGAACGGGGCCGCCTCGGGCCAGCCGTAGTAGCCGTCGCCCGTCCGCACCTGAACGCTTGTATAGCCCAGCCTCTTGAGCCGCTGCGAGGCGGACTCGGCCAGCTGCGAGACGATCTCGATCGTGTAGACGTACGGCGTGAAATGCGCCAGTACCGCCGCCTGGTAACCGGAGCCCGTGCCGATCTCGAGCACCCGTGAAGTGGGGCGAAGGTTCAACTGCCGGGTCATCTCGGCCACAATGTACGGCTGCGATATCGTCTGGCCGTAGCCGATGGGAAGCGGCGCGTCATCGTAGCTCTGCCCAGACAGGTCCTGCGGAACGAAATCGTGCCTTGGCACCGCGGCCATCACACTCAAGATCGCCGGATCGGTCAGGTCGTATTCCTCGCGAATGACCCGGACCATCCGGCTTCGCTCCGCCTGGCGAGCGGAAAACACCGGCGGCACCCAGGAGGCAAACGGCTGTTTGTCGGTTTGCGTCGCCGTCAGGCTGGCGGGGGGGGACGCAGCGGGTTCGGTGGATGTGACCGGCGCGCTCGATGCGGCTCCGGCAGCGGGCTGGTGGGCAATAGCCCACCCTGCGGATTCGGCCGGCACGCTTTGAGCGTCGGACAAAGGAGCGTTGGCGGCACGGCGGACCAGGTCCAGCAGCCCGCCCGCCGTCGCGGAGCCGTCGCCGCGGGCCAGTTCCAGCCCGTCCGGCCGGAGCACGATGTATGTCGGGATCACTTCGACGCCGTACCGGCTGGCCAGTGCCGCGCCGTCCTTGTCCTGAATATCCACACGCAGCGGCACGGCGATCTGTTCGAGCGAATCGGCGAAGTCCTTGCGGCTAAAGACGTCGCGGTCCATGCCGCGGCACGGCCCGCACCAGTCCGCGTAGAAATCGGCGAAAATCACCTTGCCGGACGCTCGGGCATCGCGGGCGGCCTGCTCCCAATTCGTCCGAAACGCCACGGCGACAGGCACCTTGTCGTGCGGCAGGTACCCGACGACGCGATACAGCACAACGATGGCCACGGCCAGCAGCGCCAGGACTTTGAAGGGGTTGTGCCGGCCGGCCGGCGGCGACCCTTCGTGGCGGGCCTGATCGGCGTCGTCAGTGGGTTTGTTCTGTGCACGCATGGATGCCATAGTATATGTCCAACAGGCGTGTGTGTTACAGGCGCCCTCGAAGCCTAAGCACGGGCGGGAAAGCCGCCCGTCGCACCCCAGGCGCAGGGGCGGGCACGCCGACCATGGCAGTCTGGGGCCGGCTCCCCACGCCGGAACCGGTCAAGGAAGGCGCGAGGACAGTCGCCATGCTGCAACCGATTCGCCCCGTCGTTCGTGACGGAGACCTGTATCTGCCGGCCGTCGACCTGTGGCTGGACCCGGCCCGGAGCCGCCAGACCGCCTTCGTCAGCCACGCCCACGGCGACCACGTCCGAAGCCGCCACGCCTCGGTGCTCTGCACGCCGGCGACGGCCGGACTGATCCGTCTGCGCATGCGCCGCTTCCGCGCCACCACGCTCGAGTTCGACCAGAAGATTCAGCGTAAGGGCTACACGATCCGGCTGATCCCGGCCGGACATATCCTCGGTTCGGCGCAGCTCGTGGTCGAGTCGCCGGGGTGGCGGTTCGTGTACACGGGCGACTTCAAACTCACCGAGTCGCTGACGTGCCCGCCGGCCGAGGTCGTACCGACCGATTGCCTGTTGATGGAATCGACGTTCGCGCAGGCGCGGTACCGCTTTCCGCCGGTGGCGATGCTGCGGGAGCGGATCGTCGCATTCGCAAACACCGCCCTGGCCGCCGGCAAGGCCCCGGTTCTGCTGGGCTACGCGGTGGGCAAGGGTCCGGAGCTGGTGCGGATCCTCCAGGCGGCCGGCGTGCCTGTGGTGGCCGGCAGCGAGATCATCCGCACGGTCGAGATCTATCGCCGCTTCGGTGTGCCGTTCGATCCGCTGGAAGGCTGGTGGGGCCGGCAACGCGCCGCTGCACTCGTCACGACCCCGGGCGCATGGGCGCGGACTCACCGCAACCCGGCCGAGTGGCGGGTCGCCATCGCCACGGGCTGGGCCGGCGACGAGCCGACGTTCGATGCACTCCAGTACGACGAGATGATCCCTCTTTCCGATCACGCCGACTGGCCGGGCCTGTGGCAGTACGTCGAGCGGGCCGGACCGCGGGAGACGTACGTCGTGCACGGCCGCGCGGGGCCGTTCGCACGGGCGCTGCGGGCGAAGGGTTACGAGGCGCAGGCGCTCCTGGCGGAGGGGCAACAGCAAGGGTAGGCGCCGGGGATCGGCGGCAGTACCTGATGTCGAGTCCCCAGTTGGCTGCTGACCAATGACAGTTGACTGTTGACTGTTACCCGTTGACAGTTGCCCGACACCCGAGACACGACCTCCGATGCCCGATGCCCGATGCCCGATGCCCGATGAGCGATGAGCGATGAGCGATGAGCGATGAGCGAAAGAAAAGGCCCGCGAGCTTGCCGCCCGCGGGCCTTTGGGTCGCCTGTCTGTATGCGCTCGTCAGAACGCCGCCTGGAGCTGGAGGCGGAACATCACGATGTCGTCGTTCTGGTTGAGGAACTCCAGCCGGCTGGCACGCACCGGCAGTTCGCTGATCGAGGCGATATCGGCCTGGATCTTCAGGTTGTGGCCGCGGATGTAATAGTTCACGCCGCCGGCGTATTCCCACATGGTGTCGTTGCCGTAGTCCCAGATGCCGCCGACGCGAGCGACCAATTCGAGTTTCTCCGGCACGATGAAGTAGCCGGCCTGCCAGTAGGCGCCCTGTTGGTGGATCGTCCCACTGTCGCCGGTGGCCAGGAACCAGGGCGAGAAGTCCGTCTTACTGTCCACAATTCGCAGGAAGTATTCGGCCTGCGTCGAGAAGCCCAGATACTTGAACGCGGCGTCCACGCCGAACTGGGTGATGTTGGTGTTGTACGTGTTCGCCATGCTGTAGCCGCCGGGGCCGACACGGATCGGATCCGGAATCTGGTACGGCAGCAGCACGTTGTGCTCGTCGCCGCGGTCCGCGTTGAACGCGAACGATGCGCCGAAGTCCAACGCCGGCTTCTTGTGGTATTCCAGGTCCGGCTCACCCTCGAAGTCCTTGCCCAGGTTGTCGTACATCGCGTGCCAGACCGTGCGGGCCGTGACGGCCGGGTTGGTGTCCAGCTCGTTGGCGTCATCCTCGTCGTCCACGCTGTCCAAGTTGTTCCTCAAACCATTCGACACGGCCACCGCGTAGTCCAGCTGCTTCCCGAACAGCCCGCCGTGCAGCATCACGCCCATCGAGCGGCCGACGTTGAATATCTCGTTGGCCATGGAGCGGTCCACCAGCAGCAGCCTCTGGTCGGTCGTGGTCTCCTGCCGCCCGAACGGCAACTTGAACAGACCCACGCGCAACTGCGCCTCATCCGCGAACTTGTAATTCATCCAGGCGTAGTAGATGCTCACGTTTTCGGTGTCATCCGCCCGCAGCTCGAAGCGGTACGTGAAGTTCGGGTCCAGCGCATAGCCGCTGAAGGCCAGCCGCAGCCGGTTGAACTCCAGCCCGCTCCGGTCTCCCTGGTGCGTGCCGTACACCGTCGGCTGATTATGGTCCCAGTTGTTGCCCTGCTTGCCGTAGAACGTGTACCGCGCCTGCATCAGGCCGTTGATCCGCAGCATGAAGTCCTGGCCGCTTCGAATGAAGAAACCGTTGTCATAACCGGCGTTCAGGGGCAGCTGATCGCGGAACTGCGGGTCCCGGAACAACTCCTGCACCACCCGCTTGATCTCCTCCACCCGCATCTGGTCCATCCCAGCCGCCTGACGCTGGGCCAGCTGCTGCTGAAGGGCGGCGATCTGTTCCTGCTGGGCCTTGACCATCGACTCCAGCTGGTTCATCCGGTCGGACATGTTCTCCTGACCGAACGCCACCGAGCCCCCGGCCACCAGCACCATCACCGCCAGCAATGCAAGGGCACAGCCTCGTCTGTTCACCATGAGCCTCCTTTCCTGGTTCCGCCGGCCCGGCACGTCCAACAAGGCCGGCACCTGCGTTTCGTCAGCCCCTCGGCCGCGCGGAAGACACGGGCAACCAACGCCGCGTGCAGACCAACATCTGTGCACGGACCACGCGCGCCGGGGCACCTCTTGCCTGCATGCCGCCTCCTTGCGGCCAATACAGCCACGGCCTGAACAAACAAGTTAAGGATACTGCCTGCTTCGAAGAATACCGCGCCAGCGGCTCCAAATATATCGGTGCCCGTGTCGACGTCAAGGCCGTCAAGGTAACTATCCCGAGAACAAAAAGGCCCCTGACAACCCTGCCCGAGCGGTCGGCACAACCTTGTTAATCGGCCAAGCCCATCCGGCGGATCGACGAGATGCGGCCGGCGGTCCTCTGCGGCCAGCCCCGGCCCGAAACAGCCTGCCCAAGCCTCAGGGCGAAAAGATGCCATGCTCATCACGACTCGCGGTGTCGTCAACAGGACAGATTCACGCCAGTCGAGGGATCAAATTGGCGTGGCGCCCAGCCTGGGGCAGTGCCCTCAGCGCCTGCCCGGCAGCGTGGTGCGACGGACGTTCACTGACTCCGCGGCGTTGGCGTGCCCTCGGCGTGTCCGGCGTGAATGTTATCAGACCTTTCGGAAAGATCCCGTTGCCGGCCGGCAGGCCCCGCCGGTGGCTGGAAACCTGCGGGTGGACGGCCGGCCGCCTGCACCTGTCCGCTTCAAGGCCGCAAGTGTCCCACTTCTGCAAACTTCTTGCGGTCGGGCCCGACGTTTTTATTGGCCTTCCGCGAACCACGCCCTATGATTTTCTGTAATGAATGGCAGTTGCCCTCAGCGCCCCAAGGGCATTCGCGCCTCGCACCGAAGGAGGATGTTTAACCGGGCCGGCGGCCGGGCCGATGTACTCGTGTCACAGCTGCCGGGTCGGGGAGGTTCCCCGCCATGGTGCTGTACTGCGAGGATGGCGATGCCATGTTGCGACCGAGGGCGGCGCCGCAGCCGAACGTGTTGCTCGACGTGGATACGCAGGTGGACTTCCTGACCCCCGACGGGCGGCGCCCGGTCCGTAACCTTCAGATCGTCCCCAATATCTCCCGCGTCTTTCAGTGGGCCCGCCGCTGCCGCCTGACGGTGATTTCGAGCATTGACTTCCACCGAATCACGGACCCTCCCCGCGACGTGCCGCAGCACTGCCTGGAGGGGACGGCGGGCATCGCCAAGCTGGCCTGCACGCTCCTGCCGCGGCGGGTGCTCGTGCAGACCGACGACACCATCAACCTGCCCCACGACCTGTTGACCCGTTTCCGGCAGATCCTTTTCCTGAAGCGCGGCGACGACCTGACCCGCAATCCCAAGGCCGACCGGCTGCTCACCGAGATCCAGGTCGGCCACTTCATCGCGCTGGGCAGCGGGCTCGAGGAGTCGGTCCGCAGTCTGGTGCTGTCGCTGCTGACCCGCCGCCACAGCGTCTGGGTGGTCGCGGACGCCTGCGGCTACTGGGACCGCCAGGCGGCCGACTTGACGATCAAGCAGCTCGCCGCCAAAGGCGCGCGGATCCTGACCACCGACGAGCTGGTGCAGATCCAGCCGGACCTGTCGCGCCTGCGCCGCTCGATCCTGCTTCGCCGCAGGCTTCGCCGCGACGCGGACCGCCCCGCAGTCGGTCCGCCGGCCAACTGACCCGCAGGAAAGGCAAGTCCTGAGTTCGAAGTCCTAAGTCCTGAGTTCGAAGTCCTGAGTCCTGAGTTCGAAGTCCTGAGTCCTGAGTGCTGAGGGCTGAGTCCTGAGGACCGAGTGCTGAGTCCTGAGGGCCGAGTGCCGGGTCCTGTGTGTTGAACTCTCATTTTGCCTCAGAAGCAGACTGTGAGCGGCCGGGTGCAATGGTCGTGCGCTGTTGCAGGACCATGGTTGTTGGCCCAGATGTTCATGACCTCAAAGCGGCCCCCCGCGCGTCCCCGCACCGCTGCGTCTGCAGTCTCCTGTCTTGCGTCTCCCGTCTTCTGTGGCCTGCGCCCCACTTTCCGCTTCCCGGCCGCTGCTGCCGTACCCGGAACCCCGGTCGTTGTTCCCCGACCGCCCGACCCGCGACACCCGATGTACGTTGCTCGATGTGCGATGGCCGACGCCCGCCCGCGATGGCTGCCAGGCGCATATTCTGATACATTCACTGCATGGACGATCCCCAGAGGCAGCCCGGATTCAGGACCGCTCGGTCCAGCGCCGCCGATCGGCCCGGCGGTTCGGACCGGCTCAGCGGCTCCGACCGGCTGAGCCGCTCCGACCGCCTCCTGCTGGGATTGGCCGCGGTCGGGCTGCTGTCGACGGCCCTGCTGGGAAACCCGTACCAGCCGGGGCATCCATGGCCGGCCGATTCGATCCTCCAGTATGTCGTCTGGGCGGTCTCCCTCGGCTACCGCCTGGGGACGCTCCGCGGCGTCGAGATCAAGACAGCCCTTGTCAGCGTGGTCAGCGGCATCCTGCTGGTATGGGCTACGGTTCGCGTCCTGCGCGGGCGGCTGCGGCTGGTGCCGGACGTACGGCCGGACCAGCCCGCCGGCGAAGAGCGAGCCAGCGCCGCGACGCTGTCGCTGTTCGCGGCGGTGCTGCTGTTCGCGTGGTCCCTGGCGTCGGCGTTCTGGGCGCGCGACGCCGCGACGGCGATCGGCGGCACATGGGTCCTGTCGCTTGGCTGGGTGTGGGCGGTGGGACTGGCGCTTCACGGGCGTCGACGACTGGTCCGGCCGATGATCGACGTGATGCTGGTGGTCACAAGCGTGACGGCCGCGCTGAGCCTGTGGTATTGGCACGCGCGTGCGATCGAAGCGCGGCTGGGCTGGCCTCTGGGCAATCCGCTGTCGCTGGGGTCGGTGATGCTGCCGGTCGTGCTGATCGGGGCCGGTCGGCTGGTCGAGCAGATATCCAGCCTGTGGGGCCGGCCGGCCGGGGCGACGGCGGCCGACAGGATGCAAGGGCGGGCGGGGGGATCGACTTGGCCGGGGACGCGGGGCCGCGCGGGGCGGGCGACGGTGGCGGTGTTGTATGCAGCGGCGACGGGCTTGGCGCTGGCGACGCTGCTGGCGACGGGTTCACGCGGGCCGCTGCTGGCCCTGTTGATCGGGCTGGCGGTGGGGATCTGGGCGGCCGCGCCCCGGCAGTGGCGGGTGGCGCTCGGACTGGTTGCCGTCGTCGGGCTGGCCTTGGCGGCGCCGAGTGCGGCGGACTGGCTGTTCTATGCCGGGGGCGGCCGGGACGCCTCAGCGCGAATGCGGGTGTACGCCTGGCGGGACGCGTTGCGGATGGCGGCCAGCAAGCCGGCGGCCGGTCACGGGGCAGGGTCGTATGTCCTTCTGTCGACGGGTCTGTCCTTACCGGATTGCGTGCTGGACCCGCTGGCGATGTCGGGGGAAATCTCGACGGATGCACACAGCGAAACCTTGCAGCTGCTGGCGGAGCTGGGTGTCTTCGGGGGCCTGATCGGTCTGGCCATCTGGGGCTTTGCGGGGGCCGCGGCGATCGGCCGGGCGCAAGGCACCGACCGCTGGCTGGCGGCGGCGCTCTGCGCGGCCATTGCGGCCGCCTTCGTCGATGCCTCGACGGGGGTCTCTTGGCGGCTCAGTGGGCCGCGGCCTTTCCTGGCGATGCCGGTGGCGCTGACCTGGATGCTCTGCCGGACCCGGCTGGCACAGCGGGCGGCGGTGCGAGGCAAGAGCGGCGGATGGGCCGTGATGCCCGCCCTTGTGGGCATCGCGGTCGGTCTTGCGGGCGTGGTGGACTTCGCCGCGGCGCGGTGCCTGTACCGCGCCCAGTCCGCCTTGTCGCAGACGGAGAAGATCCTCGCCTCCGCAGGCAGCGGTGCGGCAAGCCGCCGGGCCGAGGCAGACCGCCGCCGGGCCGCCGAACTGGGGACGTACGCGCTGGCGCAAGTGGACCTGGCGACGCGCTGGCGCGTGGACCCGTCGCACAGGCTGATATCCTTGCTGGCCGCAGGCCGGCTGCGGGCTTCCCTGGGCTACCTGCTCGCTCAATCGGGTGCATCGCCGTCGGACCCGGCGGCCGGCCAGCAGATCCTCGACAGGGGTATCACGATCTTGCAGCGTTTGGAGACGATCGCCCCCGGCTACGCCGACGTCGGGTGGCGCATGGCCGAGCTGCTGAACGACAAGGCGAGCCTGGCGGGCCAGGTCGGCGACGAGGCCCTGGCGGTGCAGTACCGGCAGCAGGCGCTGGCGGCGGCCTTGGGGTATTTCGGTCTTCGGCCGCTCGACCGCGAGCGGATCTGGCAGTCGTTCACGATCTGGCCGGAGATTCCGCCCGCCCAGCGGCTGTCGCTGTTGCGCGGGGTGCTGCGGGAAGAGGGCGAGGTGTGGCGTCAGCGACCGCCGGCGACGGCCGCGTACATCCGGTGGGCACGACAGCGGGGCTACGCCGCCCGGCTGTGGCAGCAGCTGGGCGAGCAGGCCGACAGCGTGGACAACAGCTTCACGGAAATGGGATATTCGTCGCTGCGCCTGGCCTACCGGCAATGGCAGGATCCGCTGGCGCCCGAGGCCGTGCGGCTGGCGGCCGTGCGGCGAGCGGTGCGGGGCGAGCCGGCGCAGGCGACCGACGCGGCGGAGCTGGCGTGCCTGCTGTACGAACGGACCGGCGGGCTGCTGCCGTATTCGCAGGCAACCGCGTACGTGGAGCTGGCGGCCTGCCGGCTCCGGCAAGGGACCGATCAGTCGACGTGGGCGGCCGCGGCCATCGCCCGGGCGAGGCAGATCCTCGAGCCGCTGCCGCAGGGCGCGGTGCGGGCGGAGCTGCAGGCGCTGGCCGACCAGATGCAGGAGGGGATCGATGCGGTGGCCGGCCGGTACGCCGGCAGCGAACCGGACCCCTGGCTGGTGGCGGTCGACGTGTTCTGGGACATGCCGCCGGCGACGTGGCCGCCGGACATCCAGGCGTGGGCCGAGCGCGCGGACGCGGCGTCGGGGGCCAAGGGCGGCCCGATGAACCTGACGCTTCAGCTGCTGGTCGGGCGCGGGGATGCGGAAGCAGCGCGGTTGCGGATGGAGCAGATGGCGGCACAAGGGGCGCCCCGTTCGACGATCGAGGCGGCCCTGCGGGAGGCCGGGTATCGCTGGCCGGCCCGGCAGGAGATGGTCCGCGGGTTGCTTCGCCAGGGCAGTCCTGGGACCTGAGTGCACGAGAACAGCCGTGGCCTGCGCTTCGGATGTCGCGTTCCAATCGATTACGCACGCACTGCGCCGCGGTTGTCCTGCCCGGTCACGGGCGCCCGCGGCCGTTGCGCTCCGCCGAGCTTCGTATACAGCGCAATGTAGGCGTTGACCATCTGGCTGACGGAGTGTTCGCGGCGCATGTATTCCTGGGCGGCGTAGGCCAGGGAACGGGCCAGGTGCGGGTCCTTCAGGGTGCGGCGGAGCTTGTCCGACAGGTCCCGCTCGCGCCGCGGATCGAACTCCAGGCCGGTCTTGCCGTCGACGATCGCGTCGTAGCAGTGCCCGGCGGCGGCCGCCAGCAGCGTGCCGCTGGCCAGTGCCTCCAGCGGGTAGACCTGCACCCGGGTCTGGGGCTCCGGCAGGATCACGACGTCGGCGGCGCCGAGGCCAACGCATGAACTTGCCGGGGAACGTGACGTGCTCGTAGATCTGCAGACGCCGGGCGAGCCTTCGCAGGTAGGTTTCGGCCGGACCCACGTCGAGGAAGAACAGCATGACGTTGATGCCGTCCTGAAGCAGGTCGGCGGCGGCGTGGAGGATGGTCTCGAAGCCGCGGCTGCGGGAGGCAGGCTCAGGCACAAGGATGGAGACGGGGGCGCCCGGTTCGAAGGGAGGCTGCTGGCGGTCCCGGATGTAGACGCCCGGGCGGATCAGATGAATGAAGTCGGCGGCACGGGGAGGCGCATTGCGGCGCGACAGCAAGCCGTGATGGATCCGTTCGGACATCGCCACGGCGACGCGACCCTCGCCGAGCACGTCCGCCACGAACTCCAGCCGGTCGTCCTGCGTCGTATCCACGGTGACCAGCAGGGGGACGTTCAGGATGCGCTGGACAGCCAAGGCGGTCTCCAGGCAGCTGACCGAAGTGGCGTGGACGCAGGCCGGGTGCGTCCGCTGCGCGTATTCCGTCAGTCCCTCGAACCGCCGGGTGGGGTGGAACACGTCGAAGCACCGGCGCGGCCGCAGACCGTAGGCCGCTTGCAGGCCCGGCAGGTTGACGCTCGCCGGGCAGTCCCGGTCGTAGACCAGCGACACGCGGACGGCCTCGTCGATCAGCCCCACCGCCAGCCGGCGGGTAAGCGGCCCGATACGTTCCCAGCCGGCCGTGTCGCAGACCAGCAGCACCTGAAGCGAGGGCGGGGGGGCCGGGGCCGGCTCCTCCGGCCGAGGAACCTTTGAGAAAACCGCCGGTTTTTCCGCGTCCGTATAGTCACTATTGGAAGTCATATGCGCCTACCGGGAAAGGCTCTTGGGCGCCTCGCCGACTCCGAGGAGCCCGGCCGGCGCCGCCGGTCAGGTCCAATGCCTGATAGATCGGCAAACTCCCTGCTCTTACCCTACAGCCAAAGCGTCCGCGTGGACAGTCCCGTTTGCGGGGGCTAGAATCGGTCCACTACCTCTGCCTCTGCCGTTTTCCGGCGGCCCGGCCCTTACGGCGGGCCCGCGCAACCGGCGGCGGCCGAAAAGGCGAAGACGAACCATGCAAGAGCCGTTGGAATCATACTGCCGAACGGGCACCGTACATTGTATGCTGTATCCGGCGTGCGCGGGCGGGGCGGGGCCGATGGCCGAGACGTTCACCCGGCTGGCGCTGGACCCGGACCTGGAGGTGATCGAAGTCGGGCCGATCCACGACCGCGCGGTTCGGCGGGACGTCGCCCAGATCGCGCGGGCGGCCCGCGTGGACCTGGTCAGCTGCGGTCAGATGCGGATCCTCGACGAGCATCTGGATCTGGGGGCCATCGACGAGGGCGCTCGCCAGAAGGCCCTCCAGGCCCTGCACGCGGAGCTGGACGCGGCCGTCGAGCTGGGCGCGGGTACGCTGACGGTCGTCAGCGGTCCGGACCCGGGTCCTGGGCTTCGGGACCAGGCCGTGCGGCAGCTGAGCCGCAGTCTGCACGAGTTGTGCGACCGGGCGGCCGGCGGCTCGGTCCAGATCCTGATCGAGCCGCAGGACCGGGACATGCAGTGCAAGGCCCTGATCGGCCCGACGAGCGATGCGATGGAGCTGTACCGGCAGGTGGGCCGGAGCAACTTCGGCCTGCTGATCGATCATTCGCACATGGCCCTTCTTGGGGAGCGCCCCGTCAAGGTCCTGCCGGCCGCCCGCGAAGCGGTGCGTCACGTACACATCGGCAACTGCGTACTGGACAAAGCCAGCCGGCTGTACGGCGATCAGCACCCGCCGTACGGTTGCAGGGCCGGGGCCTACGGCACGGTCCAGCTGGCCGAGTTCCTGCGCGTGCTCCTGGACATCGCCTTCTTCAACACGCGGCAGCGGCCCGTGATGAGCTTCGAGATCAGACCGCCGAGCCCGCAAGCGGCGGAGCTGGTGCTGGCGGGGGCCAAGCGGTCCTTGCGGACGGCGTGGCTGGAAGTCTGACACATGCGCCAGTACATGGGTCTCGAGCAGATCGACCACGATCAAGACGACCTGCGCGGCGGGGCGGTGACCATCGGCAACTTCGACGGAGTGCACCTGGGGCATCAGCGGATTCTGGAGCAGACCGTCCAGGCGGCGCGCCGCTTCGGCGGTCCGGCGGTGGCGATCACCTTCGATCCGGCGCCCGCGGCGGTGCTCCGGCCGCAGCAGGCCGCCGGCAGACTGACCCCGCTGAATGAGCGGCTGCGGCTGATCGGCCGGTGCGGCATCGACGCGACCGTCGTCATCCGCCCCGACCCGGCGTTCCTGTCGATGGGGCCCGAGATCTTCGTCGAGCGGGTGATCCACGAAACGCTCCGCGCGGCCGGCGTGGTCGAGGGGCCGGACTGGCGGTTCGGCAAGGGGCGATCCGGGGATATCTCGCTTCTGGCGCGGCTGAGCGACCGCTACGAGTACAAGGTCGTGCTGGTCCGACCGCTGCACACGAAGATCGCCGACGGCAAGCCCGTGCCTCTCAGCAGCACGCTGATCCGCTGGCTGCTGGCGGCCGGCGAGATCGGCGAGGTCAACCGCCTGCTGGGCCGGCCGTACACGCTGCTGGGGCCCGTGGTCAGGGGGTCCGGCTTCGGCGCGAAGATCGGCTTTGCCACGCTCAACGTACAGACCGCCGATCTGGTTTTGCCGGCCGACGGGATCTACGCCGGCCGGTGCCGACTCAAGGGCAGGTGGCTGCCGGCCGCGGTGCACATCGGCCCGGCTCCCACGATCGGGCGGAAGAGCCGCACGGTCGAGGCGCACCTCTTGGATGAGACGGTCGAGGAGGCGTACGAGGAACGGGTGGCGTTGGAGTGCCGGGTGAGGCTGCGGGACGTGGAGCAGTTCGCGGGCGTGGACGATCTCGTGCGGCAGATGCGCCGCGACGTCGCCGAGGTGAGGGAGCTGAGCAAGAGTGGCGAGTGGTAACTGAATGATGAATGCGGAATGATGAATGATGAGTCTTAGGACTGAGGACTGGGGACTGAGAACAGCGAGGCGCGAGGCTGGGGCCAGGGGCTGGTAACGGCAAAGGAAGCAATGACAGCGGCCAGTAACGTGGGAGTGAACGTGTCAGGACGCGTTACCGATTCGGGCGGGCAGGGGGCACCGATCGATCGCGAGGTCTTCGGTCGAGCCACTCGCGCCGTCGAGGCGGCGGGCCACATCCTTGTGACCTCGCACTGGCGGCCTGACGGCGACGGGCTGGGCTGCGTGATCGCCCTGCGCGAGGTGCTGCACGGTCTGGGCAAGCAGGTCCTGGCCGGCATACCGGACGACGTCCCCGGGCGCTACCGTTTCCTGACAGCGGCGGAGTCGCTGGCGGATTTTGCCCGAAAACCGGAATTCCTGAAGGATTTCCGGGGCGATCTGGTCATCATCGTGGATACCTCCTGCAAGGCCCAGATGGGGCCGAGCTGGCCGCATCTGCAGGACTTGCAGTCCCCTCGACTGATCGTCGATCACCACGTCACGCACGACATTCCCGCCGCCACGGAGTTGTACGACCCGACGGCCGGAGCGACCGCGCTGGTGTTGCTGGACTGGTTCGCGGCGGCCGGCTGGGAGTTCAATCGCGCGGCGGCCGAGGCGCTGTTCGTGGCGATGGCGACGGATACGGGGTGGTTCCGGTTCCCGAACGCCGACGCGCGGCTGTATCGGGCGGCGGCGGAGCTGATCGAGCGACACGGCGCGCGGCCGCATGAGATGTACGGGCAGCTGTACATGCAGGATTCCGTCGGGCGGATGCGCCTGTTGGCGGCGATGCTGGGTTCGCTGGAGGTGCACGCGGACGGGCAGCTGGCCTTCTGCGTGATTACACGGGAGATGTTCGCGCGTTGCAGTGCGCAGTATTGGGAGACGGAGGACCTGATCAACGAGCCGATGCGGATCGGGGGCGTACGGGTCACGGCGCTGTTGATCGAGGAGCCGGACGGCAAGGTTCGCGTGAGCCTGCGGAGCAAGGACGCCGTCAACGTGGCGGCGATCGCCCAGGGGTTCGGCGGCGGCGGGCACGAGCGCGCCGCCGGAGCGAGGACCCCCGGCCCGCTGGAAACCACCAAGGCGCGGGTGATTGCCGCGGTGACGCGGGAACTGACGCAAGGATAGCGGCACGACGCGGTTGAGCGGATCCGTGCCCTGGGCAAAAAAGTCCTTCTGACATCAGCAGCACGCCCGCACCCTTCGGCTTCGCTGAGGCAAGAACGACGCAGGCGCGGCGTCCGGCCGCTCCGAAGAGGTCCGCACGGGCGGGCAAACGGCCCATGGCACCCACAGGGACAGGGAGGCGATCCGGTGATGCAGACCATTCACGAACCGGCGAGGCGGACGCCCGTGATCGACGAAGCGGACGTGTGCGTGCTCGGCGGCAGCTGTACCGGGGTGTTCGCGGCCGTGCGGGCGGCGCGACTGGGGGCGCGGGTCATCGTCGTCGAACGGCAGAACGCCTTCGGCGGCACCGCCACCTGCGGGCTGGTCAGCATCTGGCACAGCCTGCACGACACCGAACGGAAACAGCAGATCATTGGCGGCCTGACGGTTGAAACACTCGAACGGCTGGCCAAGCGCAAGGCGGCCGAGTACGTCGACAGGGACGACTGCCACCGGCTGAACACCGAGGAACTCAAGATCGAACTGGACGAGTTGGTGACCGAGCACGGCGTCGTTCCGTATCTGCATACGCTGTACGTGGCGCCACACGTGGTCGACGGCCGGCTCGAAGCGGTCATCGTCGAGAGCAGGTCCGGACGCGGCGCGATCAAGGCGAAGGTCTTCATCGATGCGACCGGCGACGGCGACCTGCTGGCCCATCTGGGCGTTCCGTTCGAGATGCCCCGCGTCAAGCAGCCGCCGACCAGCTGCATGAAGACTGCGGGCTTAGGCAGCATCGGCGACAGCCGGCTCGAACAGCTGATCCACGAGCATCGGGCCGAGTTCGGCCTGCCCGAGGACTGGGGCTGGCGGACCGCCCTGCCGCACCATCCGCAGTTTGTCATGAACGCCGAGAACCACGTCTTCAACGTCAACTGCGTCGATGCCAGCGATCTGACCCGCGCCGAAATCGAAGGACGGCGACAGAACCGGGCCGTGCTCGACATCGTGCGCACGTACGGCCCGCCGGGCGCGGACGTGGTGCTTCTGGACCTCTGTTCATGCATCGGCATCCGCGAAACGCGGCACTTCCGGTGCCGGTATCGCCTGAGCGAACAGGATGTCCTGAACGGCACACGCTTCGACGACGCGATCGCCAACGGCAGCCGCATGGTCGACATCCACCTGGAGGCCGAGCCCGGCCTGCTGCTGCGGTTCCTGGACGGCCGGGAGAAGTTCGTGCTTCGCGGCCACCCGGCCGTATGGCGCCGCTGGCGGGAGACAACGCCGACGAATCCCACGTTCTACCAGGTGCCGTATCGGTGCCTGGTGCCCGAGGGCGGCACGAACGTCCTGGCGGCCGGCCGGCTGATCGACTGCGACAACGGCGCGTTCGGGGCCATCCGGGTGATGGTCAACACGAACCAGATGGGCGAGGCGGCGGGGACGGCCGCGCACCTGGCCCTGGACGGCGACTGCGGCGTGGCGGACGTCGACGTCGCAAAACTGCGCCGCCTGCTGCGGGACGGGGGATCGATCATGGACTAGGCGCCGACATGGTGTCCCCGGAAAACCCAAGCCCTGCATGTCCGGTTCGATGAGCGGGTGATGGGAACGGAGCCATGGCAGGGACACTGAGGCCCCGGCAACCGAAAGGGCCGGTCAACATGCTATGCCTTGCCTTCGGCCCCCGCGCCACCGCTCGACTCTACCTAAATCCATGGTGATGTGCGACACCTTTGACCGCCCGATTGCTCGCCGCCTCCATGGCAGAAGATGGCGATGGCCGGCATCCAATTAGCGGAGCATGCAGCAGGTGTGCGCCCCCGGTATAATGTCGGCATCTTGCAGGCTGGCCGCTTTGCCAGCGAAGCTATGACCAGATCTGTCGTGCCATGAGGAGATGGTTAGAAAGCTGGCGTATGGTCGGAAAGATGGGCCGGCCCAATTGCTGATACTGTGGGTAGGGGTGCAGCTGCAATAGATCGCTCAACATTGCTGCAACGAGCGCGTGCGTCCACTTTCGACGCGAACTTGGTCGATGACATAGTCCTGTCGAACGACGTAGGCATTTTCCTTCTGGCCCTGAGACGTTCAGATTGCCCGCCCGCATTGCTAATCGACCTGTCACAGTCCGCATCCTCTGATGTGCGGCTGGCAGTCGCTTCGCACGCGAACACGCCAGCGATGACGTTGCGTCGACTACGCGACGACAAGGACCCACATGTGGCTAACACGGCCCAGTCGAGGGTAGAACCATGAGGCCCAGCTACTGGTGTGCCCGCTGCGGACACTCTCATTCATTGGAAAGCCGAGAAGGGCAGCGACACTTGGAGCGAACCGTAAGTCGTGAGCTGTTCGGCAAGGCGATCGACTTCACACTGAACGCAGGTGCGTACGCTTACATTACCCAACACAGCCAGGAGTACGTCCGCGACATGCAGGTATTTGGGGTGCTGAGGGACAAGTTCTCAAATGCAGGTATGTTCCAGACCCCGGAAGCGGCAAGTAACTGGCTGCATGAGCACCTGACACAGGGTCAGAGCGGCCTTGACCACCTGTTTCGAAGACTGCAGGGCGATGGCGCCGGCGAGGTAGATGTGCTTCGCCACATTAATGGATCCTTGAGGGGTATCCTTTACGAGACGCAGTTCATTACGGGTCCTGGAGGCCACATCGCATCCAATACACCGGGGTTCGACCTTAAAGTAGTGAACCGATTGACCGGTGCAGTAGTTGAGCGAATCCAAGTCAAGTCAAACTGGAGCACAGACCCGGGGACCCTCCGGCAAGTCGTCAGGGATTTCCTTAGTGGCGAGCACTATGGCGGTGTCCCGAAAGTGGTGGAAAAAGCATGGCGTATTCTGCCGCCGCGTGAAACAATACTTTTGTAACCGTAACCCTTTTTAAAAGCGGAGAATACGCCATGAACAGTAGTATCGCACAGGAACGTGAGTTTGACCAGAACCTTTTCTACGATTCGCTGGATTCCGCACCCTACCGGGCCGATCTGGATCAGGAGATCCGCGGCCGATTGCGGGTCTGGATCGAAGACATCCTCAATGAGGAACTCGACGGGGTATTGGGGGCCCAGGCCTACGAACGCCACCGCCAACGGGTGGGGTATCGCAACGGGACGCGGGATCGGACGATCACCTGCCAAGCCGGTACCCGGGAGATTTCCGTGCCTCGAGCCCGGCTGTTCGAGGGGTCGGGAAACAAGACGCGGGAATATCATTCGGAGTTCATGCCCTATTACAAGCGCCGGACGGAGGCGGTGGATGAAACCCTCTTGGGCACGTACTTGGCCGGGGCCAGTACCCGCAAGGTCAAGAAGGCCCTGGCCCCGCTTTGGAAGGAGGGGCCGTTGTCCAAGAGCGCGGTCAGCCGCCTGACCCCACGGATCAAGGCCCGGCTGGAGGAGTTCAATCACCGGGACCTCTCGGGCCGGACGTGGCTGTATTTATATCTGGACGCCATTTTCCTGAAGGTTCGCATGGCCGATAAGGTGGTCAAGGTTCCGGTCCTGGCCGTCTTGGGCGTGGATATCACGGGGAAAAAGGAGCTCTTGGTTCTTTCCCTCTGGAGCAAGGAAAGCTCCGGAGCGTGGTTCTGGGTCTGCCAGGGTCTGAAGGACCGCGGGCTGGTCGAGGTGGCCTTGCGCATTATCGATGGCAATCCGGGTCTGCGGGACGCGGTGGCCCGGACCTGGGCCGGGGCGGACGTGCAGCGGTGTACCGTGCATAAGGAGCGGAACCTGCTGGATAAGGCCCCCAAGCACGCCCGCGACGAGGTCAAGGCCGATTACCAAGCGATCGTCTACGCGGACTCGGAAAAGGCGGCCCGGCGGGCGTGGACGGCGTTTGAGAAAAAGTGGCAACGCAAGCTACCCGATGTGGTGGCCAGCCTCCAAGAGGGCGGGGAGGAACTCTTGACGTTCTTGCGCTATCCCAAAAGTCAGTGGAAGGGTCTGCGGACGACCAATACCCTGGAGCGGTTGAACGAGGAGTTCCGCCGCCGGGTCAAGGTCCAGGGCAGCCTGCCGGACTCGCAGACCGCGGTGGCCCTGCTGTGTGCCTTGTGGGAGGACGGGTGCATCCAGTTCCGCCGGCTGGACGGCCATGCGGACCTCACCGAGGTGGTGGCGGCACGGGGGTTGAATCAAGAAACGCAGAAACCGGTTGACAAGGTGGCTTGAGAGGTGTAAATATGACGACACGCGGCGGCAGAATACACCATGCTTTTTCCACCACTTTCGGGACACCGCCCCTGAACGTGGCCACATGCAGTCTCTCTAAGGGAGGAGTCGCACTCGTGCTACGATCGGTTCGGCAGGCGCTTATCTCCAGTGCTAGTCACTCGTAGTCACGGGAAGCAAGTGATGTTGGCGTTGTCGGCCAACCCGTCCAGCAAGGGCGGTGTAGCCGAAAAGGCTCGTGTTGTGCAGGCAGCCGAGTACTACGGGCGAAACCACAAGCAGGTGTTCTCTACACGTGGCGGGCAGCCTGAATCCAGCGTAAGATCGCCGACATGGAAACACCGCAGAGCGCAATCGAGATCGATGTGCAACGAGGTAATGCCGCTGCCGATCTCTTGCACAGGGCATTCTCCACCACGGGCATTCATGGCCACACCGAAATGCCCGAGGACATTCTGCCGACCGGCGTCTCCAGCGGCTCGCTTGAGCACCTGCTCTTCATTACTCTCACCGTTGCCATCGATTATCAGCGGGACGCCATCGGTCTGTGGAGAAGTTCACGGGTCACGTTTGAGGACCCGAGAACCCGCTATCTCTTCGATCCTCAGGCTCTCCACGAGGCTGCATTCTCGAAAATCATCGCCGACATGCAGCGGCACGGCTTGTCAAAGAAACCCGAGAGGGACGCCCGTACCTGGCAGACGATTGGCGTTACTTTCTTCAAGAAGTGGTCCGGCAACCCTCGCAGGCTTCTCGCCGATGCAGGGTGGGATGCACCGACAGTGCTAAAGCGGCTTCGGCGAGATACGCACACCCAGCGTGGCCGGGCGGTACCGGACTTTCCGTTCCTGCGTGGGCCGAAGATTGGTCCTCTCTGGCTGAGGATGCTTCGCGATAACGTGGGCATCGCTGACTTAAAGGTGATGGATCAGGTGCCGATTCCGGTGGACATTCACGTTGCAAGAGCGAGCTTGTGCCTCGGCGTGGTGAAAGGACGTTTCAACGGTCCATTGCCCGAGTTGTTTGAGCATATCCGTTCAGCATGGTTCCAGAGCGTTAAGGGATTGCACGTCAGGGACAGGGCGATGATTGCCCTGGACATGGACGAACCGCTCTGGCACATGTCGAAGTACGGTTGCTCAAAGAGAGACCGGACGACGCGCATGTGTCCTGCTCGTGATTCCTGTGAGGCCAAGGACTTCTGCGTTGCCGGTACGATCCAAGTCTCCAGCAACACGGTCGAGATGGATACATGAAATCGCTCTGCATCATTCACTGTGAGAGCAAGAAGGTCTGGCTGATCGACCCACCCGGCGGTCGGTTGATCGACTGCGACAACGGCGCGTTCGGGGCCATCCGGGTGATGGTCAACACGAACCAGATGGGCGAGGCGGCCGGGACGGCCGCGCACTTGGCCCTGGACGGAAACTGCGGTGTGGGCGACATCGACGTTCCCAAGCTGCGCCGTCTGTTGCGGGACGGCGGATCGAAGGCCATCTGAAGGCTCGGTTACCGAGGAACCAGGGGTCGTCGGGCGTCCGCGTCGTTTTGCCCCCGCATAGGAAATCGCCCTGCCTGCCACCGGAGTGGAGGTACAGGCAGGGGCGATCAGGAGGACTCCCTCCCAGACAAGCGAAGCCTGAGTGCCTGAAGCACCAGGCTTCGCTTGAGGGCCTTCCTCCCAACGAGGCATGCTGGCAAGTTCCGTGCCGCTGGCGGGGGCGGCAACCCCATAAATGCTTCCGCGACGCGCATAACCCTTGGCGTGGCAGGGATTTATGGGCCTTTCAAGCGGATGGGCGATTTCTTGCATAGGCCCGCAGGCCGTACCGGGGATGTTGCCAAAGATCACCATAGGCAGGGGCCGCTGGAGGCGGTTTAAGGCCGGCTTCCGCCGAACAGTATGCGCAGCAGCCTGTTAGGATGTTGAGATTCAGAAACATAAGACCCGACGAGACCGTATGATACGCAACATCCGATCGTTTGGACCATACGCGCTATGGTCACGAGCTGTTGCCGCCCATGCGCAAGGTGTGCCAGTTGGGTCGGGCCAGCTGCGAACCGGGCGCAGCTGTAACCGCCCATGCGCAAGGGGTGTCTCGGGCGAGCGGGCCGGCAGATGCAACGGAACCCGTCCTGCCGATCTTCCGGGCCGCGACGGGCCTGTCACTCGGTTCTGCACTTCTGGCAGGTCCTCAGGACGGCCAGACCGATCGCCTCGGCGGAGGCGGCATCCGTTTCGCTGAGCACTTCGGATGCGTGTTGCCCCCGTTTGTACTCCGACCCCGTACAGTTGCTGGAATGAAGCGTTGCGGTCCCGTCGCTGTCAAAGGTTACATACACGCGTCGTCCGCTTACCTTCTTATTTGCGCCGATCATGTCCGATCTCCTTCCTGAAACAGATCATCGAGCTTCTGGATGCCGCGTCAGGCGTTGTCCGGCTGCCCATGTCTAGAGGCGTCCCATGGATCGCATGACGATCACAATGACCAGAAGCAGTGCAAGCCCGCCGCTGGGGTAATAGCCCCAGTTCTTGCTGTAGGACCACCTGGGCAACGCTCCCAGAACCATGAAAACCAAAATCATGATCAAGATATTCCACATGGGGTACATGGCCGGTCCTTTGCCCCTGGAGGTCGATGGCTGCCCGGGCGATCTGCTGCGCCACGGTTACGGTGGACTTGTCCATCGGGTCGTCCCTGCTCGCCTCGAGCATCTCGTGCCGCCGAAAGCAAAAAAGCCGACGCGGTGAAATACCCTGAGGTATTCGACCGCGTCGGCTTACTCGTCAACGGGCCTCCCGGCACACAGCCGGGTTGCCCTTCATCTAGTCACCCGACAACTTCAGCTGAAACCCAGACGAGAGCAAACTCGAACTCTCTTATATCTATAGTATAGCGGTGCAAACGGCCAATGCAAGTGGATTCTTCGTCCGCGGTCTGGTATTATGTCTCACATCGCCCGCAAGCCGATGCTCGCTGTCGCGTTCGCGCGTGGAGCCTGATTCCTTTATGGACCGGCGACCGAGGATGGGGGCGCGTTCGAGGTGTCCAATGAAGACACAGGGTCAGATCGAAGCGGCCATCTGCGAAGGGATCAACCGCTTTGAACGGGAATACATGGGACGCGGCCCCAAGGACATTCACGCCCACCTGATCGCCGATCTGCTCGTGGTCCGCCTCCATGGCGTTCTGACCGCGGCCGAACAGCAACTGGTCAAGTCGCTGCCGGTGGAGAAGGGCAGGGACCTGCTCAAGCAGGTCAGGGCCCAGCTGATCGAAACGGCCAGGCCAGTACTGGAAACGATGGTTCAGGAGGCCACAGGCGTCAAGTTGCTGAGCCTGCATCACGACATCAGCACCGCAACCGGCGAAGAGGTTGTGCTCTTCACCCTGGCCGAGTCCCCTCTCTTCCGGGACACGAAGAGAAAGTAGAGGCCTCTGCGTCAGGCACTCCTGCGCGCAGGTTTTCAGATCCGTCGAAACAAATCAGGGCCTGTCTGGGCTCCAGCCATGTAATCCGCTGCAGCCCAAGATGATTCGCTTGTACGAGGGCGCAAGGCGTCATTGCGGGCTGAACGCGGGTACGCCCCCGGCCGGCAGCGCAGCGCGGTTCCGGGTAACCGGGGCTTGCTTTCCGCCCCGGCCTCGACTATGATGTTAGCGGTTACGGTTGGTTGCACGATTGAGTCCGGTTCGCGAACTTGCTCTAGAAGTCGGTCCGCAACCTGTTTCGTCTTTGTCGAAGCTCCTACCGCCCAGGGCTGCGTGGCAGCCCCTTTCCCCAAAGACCCGGGAAGAAATGAGGGTCTTATGCCCGATACTCTGATAGGAGTTACAAATGGGCAAGAAGTTGTATGTCGGGAACCTCAGCTACGATGTCACGGACCAGGCATTGGAGCAGATGTTCGGCACGCATGGCACCGTCCAGAGTGCCCAGGTTATCACGGACAAGTCCAGCGGCCAGAGCAAGGGCTTTGGCTTCGTGGAAATGGGATCCGATCAGGAAGCCCAGGCCGCGATCAACGCCCTCAACGGCCAGCAGCATGGCGGTCGCGCCCTGACGGTCAACGAGGCCAAGCCTCGCGAGAACCGCAGCGGCGGTCGAGGTCCCTACGGGGGCGGCGGTCGGCGCTACTAAAGGACCTGCCCCTGGCAGACAAGTGAAAGAAGGCCACGAAAGTGGCCTTCTTTCGTCTGTCGGGGATGTCGCCACGAGCTATTGCACGTTGAACCGCAACGATTCGAGCTTCGCTCCCAGGGGCGGAGCCTGCGCGGCCAGTTTGACCGTGTAGTTCCATGCCTCCCGACGAACCGGGTATTCCTTCCGAAGCTGGTCGAAGTAGGGTCCCTGCTGCTCGGCGGGCAGGTCGATGAGTCTTCGCAAATGGGCGTCGTCGGCCTCGATGTCGTAGATCCGCCGGATGAGCTGGCGGAGATCCTTCTGATCGTCGCCGGTCGGCCGGAAAGAGATCTCCGCATTCCCCGAGGCCGGGACCAGACGGGACCAGTTCACCAGCTTGTCGGTGATCCTGAAGCACCGACAGACCGCGTCGAACAGCATCTGCGTCCCGGCGATCTTGCCATCGAGGCTGTAGCCGGCGATGTGCGGCGTGCCGATGGCTACGAGCCTGAGCAACTCCGGATCGATGGCCGGCTCGTTCTGCCAGACGTCCAGCACGGCCGCGCGGAGGCGGTTCTGCTGGAGCGCCGTCTTCAGGTCCGAGCCGACGACAACCGATCCGCGGGCGGTGTTGAGCAGGATCGACCCGGGCTTCATCCGCGCCAGGCGGGCGGCGTCGATGAGATTGTGCGTGCGATCGGAGCCGTCCTTGGTCAAGGGGACGTGCAAGGTCACGACGTCGGATTCGGCCAGCGTGCGATCCAGGTCGACAAAATCGACGGGCACGCCCTGGCGCTGAAGCGGCGGGTCGTTGATCAACACCTTCATACCGAGGACCTGCGAGGCGTACCGCACGACCTTCGTGCCGACGTTGCCGTAACCGACCACGCCGAGGGTCCGGCCCTCCAGTCGCAGATCGAATCGTTCCGCCAGAACCAGCAGGGCAGCGATGACATATTCCGCGACGCTGTTGGCGTTCGATCCGATTGCCGTGGCGTACGGGATGTTACGTCTTTTGAGATAGGCAACATCCAGATGATCGAATCCGATCGTGGCGGAGCCCACGAACCGAACGGGCGTGTCGGCCAGCAGCGCCTCGTTGACCGGCGTAACGGAACGAACCAGCAGAACGTCGGTCTGACGAAGTTCGTCTCGGGTCATTTTGCGCCCAGGCAAGGTCTTGACGGTACCAAGATGGCCGAAGACCTGGGTCACGTACGGGATATTCTCATCGGCGGTAATCCTCATGGGCGGCATGATACCGGGGACGGCCCGGGGGGCAACGTCACCACGGGGGGCTGGCGGACTGGCCACGTGGCCGCTAATATGCTTTGGCTGGCGACGGCAAGGGTGGAGCGGTACCAGGCCCATCAGGGGGATCTGTAAGCGGACCGGGGACCTCCTGGCGCTGTTGCCGGATGGGCCGTGCGATGGGATACGTTCAGACGAGAAGGGAGTAGCAGAATGCCGCAGCAGATGGGACTGATCGGTCTGGCGGTTATGGGCCAGAACCTGGTGCTGAATATCGAGAGCAAGGGCTTCTCGGTCGCGGTCTTCAACCGCACCGGCGAACGGACGAAGGAATTCGTCGAGGGAAAGGCGGCCGGAAAGAACATCAAGGGTTGTTACACGATGGCGGAGTTCGTGGCCTCGCTGGAACGGCCGCGCAAGATCATGTTGATGGTCAAGGCGGGCCAGGCGGTCGACGACATGCTGGAGCAGGTAGTCCCGCACCTGGAGGCGGGCGATATCCTGATCGACGGAGGGAACAGCTACTTCGCCGACACCGTCCGCCGCGGCGACGCCTTGGCCGAAAAGGGCATCCGGTACCTCGGCACGGGGGTGTCCGGCGGCGAGGAGGGCGCCCTGCACGGCCCGTCCATCATGCCGGGCGGACCGCGGGAGGCCTACGACCAGGTCGCGCCGATCTTCCAGGCCATCGCCGCCAAGACCGACGACGGCCCGTGTGTAACCTACATCGGGCCGGGGGCCGCCGGCCACTTCGTCAAGATGGTCCACAACGGCATCGAGTACGGCGACATGCAGCTGATCGCGGAGGCCTACGACATGCTGCGCTCGGCCATCAAGATCGACGCGGCGGAGCTGGCCGAGGTGTTCGGCCGGTGGAACCGCGGGGTGCTCAGTTCGTTCCTGATCGAGATCACGGCGCGGATCTTCGCGAAGGTGGACCCCGAGACGAACAAGCCGCTGGTGGAACTGATCCTCGATAAGGCCGGACAGAAGGGGACCGGCAAGTGGACGAGCCAGGTGGCCCTGGACCTGGGCGTGGCCACGCCGACGATCAATACGGCGGTCGAGAGCCGGATCCTTTCGGCGTACAAGGACGAGCGGGTGCGGGCCAGCAAGGTGCTCAAAGGGCCCCGGCTCCGCTACCGCGGCGGCCGACAGGAACTGATCGACGGCGTGCATGACGGTCTGTACGCCAGCAAGATTTGCAGTTACGCGCAGGGGATGGCGATGCTGCGGGCGGCGTCGCAGGAGTACAACTGGAACCTGAACATGGGGGAAATTGCGCGGATCTGGAAGGGCGGGTGCATCATCCGCGCGGCCTTCCTGGACAAGATCAAGCAGGCGTACCAACGGGACGCGAACCTCCCGAACCTGCTCCTGGACCGGGAGTTTGCCGAGGCGATCATGAGCCGCCAGAGCCCCTGGCGCATGGTGGTACAGACGGCCGCGCGGATGGGCGTGGCGGTGCCGGCGTTCGCGGCGTCGCTGGGCTACTTCGACAGCTACCGGCGGGACCGGCTGCCGGCCAACCTGATCCAGGCGCAGCGCGATCTGTTCGGCGCGCACACGTACGAGCGGGTGGACAAGCCCGGCACGTTCCATACGGAATGGTGAGGGCAGTGGTCAGTTGCCCGTTGTCCGTTGTTAGTTGTTAGTTGTTAGTTGTAACGACCAGGACGCGGCGCTATTCGGCATGTCCCGTTGTCCACATATGGAGTGCGGTGGCAACGACACCGCTGTGGACCTAAGGCGGCGTCAGGGCCGCTATCGGTGAGATTTCGAACATGAGGGTTTTGTGATGGCACAGGCAGCGGGTAAGGCGGCGGTGATTCCGGCCGAGAAACTGCGGGCGTGGGGATCGGCGATTTTCCAGGCGACCGGGATGGCGAAGAACGAGGCGGACGTCTGCGCGGACGTGCT
>Ga0315298_1002244_pt1 | contig 33209 bp, 23 predicted proteins | sample WHS_1_MG_FD_203077 | JGI IMG/M metagenome (GOLD analysis project Ga0315298, IMG submission 203077) | Extremophilic microbial mat communities from Washburn Hot Springs, YNP, Wyoming, USA - WHS_1_MG | ecosystem: Environmental > Aquatic > Thermal springs > Hot (42-90C) | place: USA: Wyoming... | reverse complement strand
TGCTGACGCTTGCGGGCTGGGCACTCATCAGTTGGCTGTTCTGGAGCCCCGGCGAGTTGGGCGACAGCTTTCACGCGGCCCGCTGCCCCTGGCTGGAAGCAGGCCGCGTGGTGCCGGATTTCTATCCCTTGCCGGCCGACAAACGTCAAGCGGAACGATCTTCGGGCGAAACTACACCCGCTGCCCCCGCGGGACCGGAGACACGCCCCGCTGGCCAGTCGGCCCTTCAGGGTTTCTTTAAGGAAGTACTGCATTGGGAACATATCTCGGCTGGGTGGATTGTCGTTGCGCGGCCGTTTTTGTGGATGTTCGACCGCGATATCGTTTTCCGGGACTTTGTAGGCCTGTTGCTGCTGGGGGTGTGGAGCCTGGTGGTATGGAGCTTCTTCGGCGGGGCGATCAATCGGGGGGCCGTTTACGAACTGGCCACCCAGGAGCGCCTGGGACTGGGGCGGGTGATCCGCTTTCTCAAAGAAAAATGGCTCTGGTACCTGGCAGGGCCCGTTATTCCCCTGTTGGGCGTTTTGGCGGTCGGGGTGCCGGTGATGGTTTTGGGCCTGTTCCTGCGGTTTTCCGTGGGGGTGGTGCTGGCCGCTTTGTTCTGGCCTCTGGCCCTGGCTGCTGGCTTTGTGCTGGCCCTTTTGATCGTCGGGCTGGTTCTGGGCTGGCCCCTGTTGTGGTCTGGGATCAGCGCCGAAGGAAGCGACGGTTACGATGCCATCGGCCGGGCCTATAACTACACTTACCAGCGGCCCGTGCACTACCTCTTTTACGCCGTAGTAGCCGGAGTGTTGGGGACCCTCGGTTGGCTGCTGGTGGCGAGCCTTGTGGGGGCCATCGTGTACATGACCTATTGGGCGGCCAGTTGGGGCGGCGGGTTGGCCACGGTGCGGGAGTTGGCTACGCCGTCGGCCATCGGGTCGGTGCGTGAGTTCGGAGCGGCGGTCATCCGGTTCTGGACCCAGTGCGTGAAGCTCGCGGGGGCGGGCTTTCTGGTGAGCTACTTCTGGACCGCTGCCGCAGGCGTGTACCTGCTGTTACGCCGCGATTGCGATGCCACGGAGCTGGAAGAGGTGTACGTGGAGGAGGAGCCGGAACCCTTGCCCGCCCCCACACCATCGCCGGGTACAGAAAGCCCTGCGCCGGCCAGCCCGCCCGAAGCTAAGCCCGAAGAACAAGAATAGGGCCCCAGCGGCCCGGGAGCCCGGGGGATGCCGGCGCCGCAGCCAACCCATGCATCAGGGTCACCGGAGATCAACCGGCAGCCACCGGGGGCGACCACCGTAGCGTGGCCCCATCAGGGCGGCTGGCTGGCTTGGGGTCCGGCGATTCTGGGAGCAGGGGCCACCCTGGCCGTCCTGTTGACCCTGGCTCCTGAATTAGGGGGACCGGGTATTACCTGCGACGAGCCCTATCAGGTGGCGTACGGCAAGGGTCTGGTCTGGGCGTGGCGTCAGCAAGGGCTGGGGTTCTTTCAGCCGCAGAACATCGCCCGCAACTTCGGCTGGAAGCCTGGCGGTCCGCCGGTGCATCCGCCGTTGGGAAATTGGGTGTTGGGGTGGACCCATCATCTGTTCGATACGGCACCGAACAACCCGGCCGCCATCTCGATCGTGGGTGCGCGGTTCGCTCCTGCGCTGGCTTTTGGCTTATTGGTGTGGCTGGTGGGGGTCTGGACCGCGCGGATGGAAGGGCCCCTGGCCGGCACCGCAGCGGCGGCGAGCGTGGCCCTGGTGCCTCGCCTGTTCGCCCACGCCCATTTGGCAGCCTTGGATATGTTCACGGCTTTATCGGTAACCGCAGCCGCCGCAGCCGTGGCGCGTGCCGAAGCCGGTCCCACGCGGTGGTGGCGCTTCGCCCTGGCCGGCGCTGTGTGGGGACTGGCCATGCTCGTCCGCCTGCACGGGGTGCTGATAGCCGTACCGGTAGTGGCTTGGCTCGTGTGGCGATTGCGACGCCGAGTGGTTCTCCCCCTGGCCTGTTGGCTGGGGGCAGGAGTGGCAACCTTGTACGCGGCTTGGCCGTGGCTTTGGCTGGCACCGTGGGACAACCTTTGCCAGTATCTGGCCAGCGGCAGCCAGCGCCAGTCTATCCATGTGTTTTACTGGGCGCAGGTGTGGAGCGACCGCCAGGTCCCGCGCCACTACGCTCCCCTGGTTTTCCTGGTGGCGATGCCTGCCGGGCTGTTCCTTTTGGGAATTGTGGGTTGGTGGGCTCGACGGCGCGTGGCCCATGCGCCGGCCGGAATAGTTCTGGCCGCAGCCATGGGCCTGTCTTTGCTCCTGGTGTTCTGTCTGCCCGGCATCCCCGTTTACGATGGCGAACGGTTGTTCCTCCCCGTACTGGCCTTGTGGGCGATTGGTGTGGGGATCGGGGCCCGCTGGCTCGTCGAGCACCCTCGGCTGCAGGCTCGCCGCCGGCTCGTAGCGCTGGCCATAACGCTGGGCATTGCCCTGCAAGGATCCGGCATCGTGTTGTATCACCCCTGCCAGTTGAGCCATTACAGTTTGCTGGCCGGCGGGCTGCGCGGTGCCGAACGCTTGGGATTTGAAGTCGATTATTGGGGTGCCGGCGTTACCGAGCCGCTTTTGGCCGAAGGCGCTCGCTTGGCCGCTGGCGGCAAGCTGCTCCTGGTACCCAGCCTGGCTCCTTATCAGGCGCCAGGCATTCAGATCACCTCGGCGTCACTTACCGATCGGCAGGTTACGTTAGTGGGCTGGAATCGGTGGAGAGCGGAGGAGGCCTTGGGGATCCGCTATGGCATCGTGTATCGCCGCAAGGCAGACTTATCCGAGGTGCCGGAGGAAATCCTGCACGGAAGAGTCGTGGCCGAGGTAGCCCGCCAAGGGGTATGGATCGCCAGGCTGGTGGAGTTTACCCAGCCTATCGGAGTCGCGGAGATCGCTCGGTGGCGCCAACCGGCGCAAGGGGGCCCGCCGCCATGATGCGCTGCCAGCAAGTCCTGGGGTTTGGAACGGCCTTGGTTTTCAGGGATTGGCCTTCCGGTGAGTTTTGTGGCAGCTTGAGGCGCGTGGCGTGGCCGGCCCTGGCGGCCGATGGCCCCCTTGAAGGGTGGGGAGCAGAAGGGGCAACCCTCGACGGGCCGGCGCAGAGGGCTTAAAATACAATGTTTTGGGCGCCAAGCCGTCGGCCGATGAACGAATTGACTCACCTAAGCCCGGGGGGGACCATTCGCATGGTGGACGTGGGGGACAAACCCGTCACCGTGCGGCGTGCCCGGGCCTCGGCCCGGGTGCGGATGCAGCCAGCCACCCAGGACCTCATCCGGCAAGGGGGGATGCCCAAAGGAAATGTGCTGGAGACGGCCCGCTTGGCCGGCATCCTGGCCGCAAAGCAAACCGCCACGCTGATCCCCTTGTGCCACAACATCCCCTTGGACCACGTGGAGTTGCGGTTTGCCTTCCCGGACGCACAATCGGTAGCCATCGAAGCCGAAGCCCGTGCCACCGCCCGCACCGGGGTGGAAATGGAGTCGCTGGTGGCGGCCAGCGTCGCCGCACTGACGATCTACGATATGTGCAAATCGGCGGACCGCGGCATAGTGATCGAATACGTTCGGCTGGAGGAGAAGTCGGGCGGGCGGAGCGGCCACTACCTGCGCGAATCCTCGGGAGTTGTCGGATGACTCCTGCCACTGGTCCAGTTCCCTTCGCTGCCGGACGCCTGCGCGACCTTTACGCCCCCATCCAGGCAGAACTCGAGCAGGTCGAGGCCATCCTCCGCGGCGAATTGCACAGCGACTTTCCGTTTGTCGATGCCTTGGTGCGGCACGGCTTCCAGTTGGGTGGAAAGCGGCTGCGACCGGCTTTGGTGCTCCTCTCGGGCAAGGCCGCTGGAACCCTGGGCGCCGAACACCCCGTGCTGGCGGCCGTGGTAGAACTGGTGCACACCGCTACGCTGATTCACGACGACGTGCTGGACGAAGCCGCCGTCCGCCGCCACCTGGAGACGGTCAACTCCCGTTTCGGCAACGAGGCCAGCGTCTTGTTAGGCGACTACCTTTTCGCCCGCGCCGTCTGCCTGGCTGCCCGGCTGGATAACTTGTACGTCTGCCGCGTGGTGAGCGAGGCGGTGCGCGTGATGTGCGAGGGCGAACTTCGCCAAGTGGGTACCCGCGGCAATTTCGAGCTTTCCGAGGCCGAGTATCTCGACATTGTGGCGGCCAAAACCGCCGAACTCTGCTCCTGCTGCTGCCGGCTAGGGGCGTATTTCGCGGGGGGGAGCGTCCCGCAGGTCGAGGCGCTGGCTCAGTACGGCCGGCACCTGGGCGTGGCCTTCCAAATCGTCGATGATCTGCTGGATGTCCGCGGCAGCGAGGCGGTGGTGGGCAAGTCCCTGGGCACCGACCTGCTCAAACAGAAACCCACGCTGCCGGTGATCTCGCTATTGGCGCGCGTAAGCCCTGCCGAACGCGACCAGGTGCTGGCCATCCTCCGCGAGAGCGACGGCCACGCCGCCGAGGCCCTGGCTCCCTGGCTCCAGCGCTACGAGGCCCTGGCCTACGCCGAAGCCCAAGCGCGGTCCCATGTGCGCCTGGCGCAAAAAGCCCTCGAACCGCTGCCCCCTTCGCCCATCCGTGATACCCTGGTCCAATTGGCCGACTTCGTCGCCCTGCGGGATCTTTAGTGTAAACTCGCCGGCGGCGACACCTCGGGCCCATCTTGACCTCATCCTTGTGCGGACAGCTCCGCGCACGCATTGTCCCGACTTTCCTTTTGGCACCCACCCCGTGCTCATTGCCACCATTGAACGCGATGTCGCCCCTGCGCCCCGCGCGCCGCCATCGACCTTCAACCCCCAGCACGCGGCCCCTGCCACGAGCCGTCGCCCTGGGTCAACCAGGTGTGCATGTCGCGTGCGGCGGTCTTACCGGCGCCCATGGCCAGGATCACGGTGGCGCTGCCGGTAACGATATCGCCGCCGGCCCACACGCCACGTCGCGAGGTTCGTCCGGTCTCGGTAATGGCGATGTATCCGCGCCGGTTGAGTTCCAATCCGGGAGTGTGGTGCGTGAGAATGGGGTTCGGTCCGGACCCGATGGCCACGATCACCAGGTCGCACGGCAGGAGGAACTGGGCCCCGGGCTTGGGGATAGGCCGGCGCCGGCCGGAGGCGTCCGGCTCGCCCAACTCCATCTCCTGACAGCGGACCGCGTGTACGCGCCGGTTTTCGTCTCCCAGGTACTCCACCGGCGCGCAGAGCAGGCGGAAGATCACCCCTTCCTCCTCGGCATGATGGATTTCCTCGGCCCGGGCGGGCATCTCGTCGCGGGAGCGGCGGTAGAGGATCACCACCTCTTCAGCGCCCAGACGGCGGGCGGTGCGGGCGGCGTCCATGGCCACGTTCCCACCACCCACCACGCACACCCGCCGGCCACGCACAATGGGCGTGTCGTATTCGGGAAAAGCGTAGGCCCGCATGAGGTTCGAGCGCGTGAGATACTCGTTGGCGGAGTACACGCCCCCCAGGTTCTCCCCCGGGATGCCCATGAAGGCGGGCAAGCCCGCACCCACACCGAGGAACACCGCGTGGTACCCTTCTTGCTCGAAAAGCTCATCCACGGTGATCGACTTGCCGATGACCTGGTTCAGTTCCAGGCGCACGCCGAGTCGGCAGAGGTAGTTGACCTCTTCTTCGACGATGGCTTTGGGCAGCCGGAACTCGGGGATGCCATACATCAGTACGCCCCCGGGCTTGTGGAAGGCCTCGAAGATCGTTACCTCGTGGCCGAGGAGGACGAGGTCGCCGGCGACGGTCAGGCCGGCCGGTCCGGAACCCACCACCGCGACGCGTTTGCCGGTGGGAGGGGCTTTGGGCGGCAGATCCGCTGCGGCGTGCTGGCGCTGAAAGTCGGCGGCGAAGCGTTCCAGCCGGCCGATGGCCACCGGCTCGCCCTTTTTGCCCAGCACGCACCGCTGTTCGCACTGGGTTTCCTGGGGGCAGACGCGGCCGCAAACCGCGGGCAGGCAATTGGTTTCCTTGATCTTTTGGGCGGCCTCGACGAACTTGCCCTCGGCAACCAGGGCAACGAAGGCCGGTATATCGATGCCCACCGGGCAGCCCAGCACGCACAGCGGCCGCTTGCAGCGGAGGCACCGCCGCGCTTCTTCCTGCGCCTGGTCCGGGGTATAGCCCAGGGGCACTTCTAGGAAGTTGTGAATGCGTGCCGCCGGGTCCTGCTCGGGCATGGGCACCCGGGTGGGCGAGCGGTTGCCTAACTCGTGCATCATTTCACAATTGCAAGAAACAAGCAGGAGGCCGAAGGCGAAAGCCCGTTCGGGCAGCGCACGTGCTCCCCCCCGGCGCCACCGCCGTCATGCGGGCGATTCCGTTTGGCAGGGTCCGTATTGCGCGATGTAACGTTCCAGCGAGCACCGTTCTTCGTGGACATAGGTTTTCTGCCGGCCGAGGACTTCGTCCCAGTCGATCAGGTGGCCGTCGAACTCCGGGCCGTCGCTGCACGTGAAGCGGGTCTGGCCCTGGAGATTCACGCGGCAGCCGCCACACATGCCGGTGCCATCGACCATCACCGTGTTGAGGCTGACCACGGTTTTCACGCCCAAAGGGCGGGTAACCTCGCAGCACGCCTTCATCATCATCGCCGGGCCGATGGCGTACACGCAGCCAATATGCCGCCCGCCATCCTGCTGAAGGAGATCGGCCAGGGGCTGGGTTACCAGGCCCGGGCGGCCGGCCGAGCCGTCATCGGTGGTCACGAGGTGCAGATCGCTGACCGAGGCGAGTCGGTCGGTCCAGAAAAGCAACTGGCTGGTCCGCGCTCCCTGAATGGTCACCACCCGCGAGCCGAGGTCGCGAAAAGCCCGGGCAATGGGAAACACGGGGGCGGCCCCCACCCCGCCGGCCACCATCAGCACGGTATCGAATCGCTGGACCTCCGAGGGGCGTCCCAGCGGCCCGATCAGCGCGTAAAAGCAGTCCCCGGCCCCTAGACGCGAAAGCTTCATCGTGCTGGTGCCCACCACCATCATCACCAAGGTAATGGTGCCGGCGGAGCGATCGAAGTCGGCAATCGTCAGAGGAATGCGCTCGCCCCGTTCGTCGGCCATGACGATGACAAAATGGCCGGGCTGCGCCTTGCGCGCAATCCGAGGGGCAGCCACCCGATATTCGAAGATCCGCGGGACCAGCTCCCGCTTTTCGAGAATGCGGCTCATGGCGGGCTAATAGCTCCTCCCGGTGGGATGGCCTGCACGGCACCCTGCATTGGAGTGTACCGTATCGCGGGGCAAGATGCGATCGGCCGGCGGGTCCGGAGCCCGGAGCGTCTGGGAGACGGGGCGTCACGGAGGGGCGGCTCCCTTGCGGTCGCCGCTGCGCCTTAATGGGGTAGCGCCCGTGCGCGGCCCCCGCGCTTCGATCGTTGGGCGTTGCCGCCGGCCGGGTGCGTCTTGTATCCTTGGGATTCCCGCCCAGCCCGGCCGTGCCGGAAAGGGATTCGGAAGGATCCACGCCAGCGACGGTGGCAACATGTCCTGTTCGGAATCCACCTATCGAAAGCCCCCCGGCCTTGCGAGTGCATCAAAGCCAGAGGCCGTACGGCGGCCGGAGGCGCCGAGCTTGGGCGTGGTGCTGGCCGCCCTCTCGGCCTTGGGCACCGCATGGCTGGCCTCGGGAGCGATGGGCCCGATGGCCCTTGCGCTTCGGAACGGGTTGGCGTGGCTGGGCTTGGCGATCATGGTGGGGGCGGCATCGCCCAGCAGCCGCCCCGTGTGGCCGCTTTCCCGCGCCGTGCTTGCCGCCGTTGTCGGCTTGGCCGCTGCCGCGGGGCTTGTGACCGCCCGATCCACTAGTGCCAGCGTGCTGGGCGTGGCGCTGGCGGCGGCAATCGTCTCCTCGTGGCGCCAGGGGATCGATCGCCGGGCCATGCTCCTGGCGGCATGGTCCATTACCGTGCTGGGCGTATATCGCCTCGTGCTCTTGAGCATTCCGGGCGTGTGGCTGGCCAGCGAGCACATTGGCGCGTGGCTGGGCCATGGGGCGGGCCGATTGGCCCGCCGGCCGCTGGCGGTGGGGGCTACCTACGCCGGCGTAGAACTCCTTCTGCTTATGGTGTGCGTGTACCTGAGTTGGGTCGTGGAAGGCGGCCGGCCCTGGTGGCGACGGGCCCTGGCGGCGCTGGTGGCCCTGGCAGGGGTTCATACAGCCTACCTGGTGCTGGTGGCGAGGAGTGCGGAGTTGCTTTCGGCCTTGCCGGTAGTCCAGCCCCCGGCCGGGCAAACGCGATACATGCCGCCACCCTGGCATTGGAGCGATGTGCTGCGGGCCGCCATCCCATGGAACTTGCCGCTTTTGGCGGCTGCGGGACACTTGGCGGTTCTGGGCAGCGCGTTCCGCTGGACGGCTTGGCGTGTTTCGGCCCAAGCAGGCTCATCCCCTGAGCAGGCGCCGCAGTGGCTGTGGCGACTCCAAGCGGGCCGCTTGGGCCAGGCAGGCCCGGCGGTGGCGGCACTCGCCCTGGGCATGCTGGCCTGGTATGTCCCGCCGCCCGGCACACTTGCGGGCAAATCGGTCCTGGCGTTGGACCTGCCCAGCACCAACTGGAGCCCGCCGGAGGCTGGGCGGTTCGGCCGCACCGCAGGCGAAGGTTTTGGCACATTACCGCGCCTGGTCGAAAGCCTGGGGGCCAGTTTTCGCCGGTCGAGCGATTTGACGGAGGCGGACCTTGCTTGGGCGGATGTCCTCGTGCTACTTCCACCGGCGGAGCCTTTACCGCCGCAACTTATCGACCGGGTATGGCAGTACGTGCGGTCGGGGGGCGGGCTGTTGGTGGTCGCCGAGCCCTCGGTGCACGAAGGCAATCTGTCCAGCCTGTTTGCCGATCTGCTGGAGCCGGCGTCCATTCGGGTGCGGTTCGACACAGCCACGGCCGTGGCCGCCCTGTGGGAAGACAGCCTCGATCCGGCACCGCATCCGGCCATTGTGGGTTTGGAAGCCGGCCGGAACCGTTTGGGCCTAGGGCAAGCCGCCTCGTTGGACATCGGGCGGCCCGCGCGCCCGCTTTTGGTGGGACGCTACGGCTGGAGTGATCCGGGGGTGGATGCCTTGCTGACCGGCCGGCAACGCTTGGAGCCGGGCGAGCGATTGGGCGACTTGGTTCTGGCAGCCGAAGAACGCATGGGACGCGGGACGGTGATCGTATTGGCCGATTCGCGGCCCCTGACGAACGAAGGGATTCCGTATTCTTACGAGTTCACCGCGCGGCTGCTGGCGTATCTTGCGCATCGCCCCATGACCCCGCAGGCCCCTTGGCGCAGCGCACTAGGGCTTGGGGGGGCGCTAGTGTTGGTGGGAATGCTTGCCGTTTACTTACAGCCCTGGCCCGTGGCCGTTGCCGCCGCGGTGCTGGCCGTGGCCCAGGGGGGCTTGCAGGTGTGGGGCGCCGCGGCCTCGGAGGTGCTGGCCAGGGTGCCACGCGGGGTTGGGCCCCCGATTGCCATAGTGGACGGCTCGCACCTGGAACCGTTCAGCGATCATCCTTGGAATGGCCAGGCGATAACGGGCTTGAATCTGAATCTCCTGCGCAGCGGCTGGCTGCCGCTTGTGGCTTCAGACTGGGATGCGCACCTGATCCAGCGGGCTGATGCGCTGGTGCTGGTGGCGCCCCGGCGGCCGTTTTCCCCGAGGGAACGGGCACACGTGCAGGCATTTTTGGAGCGCGGAGGCGCGGTGCTGGCGTTTGCTGGGGCCGATCAGGCCGAGGCGCTGCGTCCCCTGCTCGAACCGTGGGACATCGTGGTGCCGCCAGCCTATCGCCGGCCGGATCGCCCGATTCGCGAGCCCGCGCCCATGGGCCGGTACCCGCCGCTGAAGAGCCAGGAATACTACGAGGTACTGCGCTTTGTGGACCGCAAGGGGGAAGAAAGCGCAGTGGCGTTTTACGCCCGCTGGCCGTTCGAATGCCCGCCGGAGTACATCGAGGTGCAAGATTATGAAGGCCGACCTGCCGTCGCGGTGGTGCCGGTGGGCCAGGGCAGCCTGGTCTTCGTTGCCGATAGCGGGCTGCCCCTGAACAACGCCCTGGAAGACAGCGAGGGGGCGATGGTGGGCGGAGCCCGCGAAAACAGCGGCTTCATCCGCTGGCTATTGAAGCGGAGCACATCCAAAGCGGCGGAGGCCCCGGGGCCAAGCCCGGCCGATTCTTCGCCCCGCGCTTTTTCTTCCTCGGGAGGACGGCCATGATGCGCTCGTGGCTGGGCGTGGGCTTGCTTGCCGGTTCGTGGCTGTTTGGTCTGGGCTTGTTCGGCGCGGCCCAGTGGCCGGCCTGGATGATAGCCGTGCTGGCCGGCGCCTGGCTGGCGGCCGACACTCCGCTTCCTTCATGGCCGCGCCGTGAGCGGTTTTGGGCCGCAATCCTCCTGCTGCCGGCAGTGGGGTTTTTCCCCTGGCCATATCGGGCGGGCCCCATGGCTTGGGCAGCCGGGCTTGTGCTGCCCCTTGCCCCCATCGGCCGGCGCTGGCCTGCGGCGGTGGGGCGCGCACTGACGGCAGCCGGAATGCTGCTTGCTGCTCAGGCCGGCCTCTTGGCTTGTTACATTGCTTGGACTGCACGCAGCCATGAGTTGCCCGCCATGCTGGCCGGATTGGTGGCCAACCTGCTGCATCTTTGGGGTATAGATGCGGCGGCAGCCGGCTCCGAGGCGGTACTGCGATCGTTCCGGGCCGTGCACCACCTGGCCATCACCCGGGAACTGGTGCTGGATCCAGGCTCTCTGGCGTTTCTGACGGGGGGGATGGCGCTGTTGGGGCTCCGCGTTTGGTCTTTCGGCGGGCACAGGGGCTGGACAATGTGGGCCCGCAGCGCCACGGGCTTGCTGGTACTGGTGGCCGCCTGGTTGCCGGTGCGCGCCGCCCTGTTGGCGGGCGTAATGCTTCAGCGGGCCGAGCGCCTGGAGCCCAGCGATCGCCTGAACTTGATCGACCCCCTGCTAAGCGCCTGGGTGAACCTGGCCCTGTTGGTGCCCTTGGCGCTGGGGGCATGGCGGTTCCTCGGGCGTGAGGCTCTGCGCGCGGGTGCAAGCGATCCATCGCGCCAGCATGTGCCTGGGCGAGGGTCCGGTGAAGCAGCCGGCCCCGGGCACCTCCCTGCCGTGGCAGCTCTGGTACTTTTGGGCACCGCTGCCGCGGCATTCTTCGGGCAGTGGAGCCCCGTGGGCCGGCGGATGCCAGGCCGAGTAACTGTCGTCGAGCGGCATTCCACTTGGGAGCCCACGGACCGGCCCTACGATACCGAGTCGTACGGCGAGGAGGCTTCCTATACGTATTGGGCCATTTACCAGTATTGCGGCCAATATTACTCCATGTCGCGACTGGGACGGGATGAACCCATCGACGCCGAACGCCTGGGATCGACCGATGTGCTGGTGATCAAAACGATCACCGAACGCTACGCGCCCGAAGAGATCCAGGCGGTGCGGCAGTTCGTGGAGGACGGGGGCGGGTTGCTTTTGATTGCCGAGCACACCGATCGCCGCATCCAGACGCCGTATGCGAACGATCTGGCCAGCCAATTCGGCTTCAAGTTCCGGCAGGACCTGTTGTTTCGGGTGGGGAACGCCTACGAGCAGGAGGTTCGACCCGGCCGCGTGCCGCACCCCATGCTGGCCCAGGTGCCGCCGCTGGTGCTGGCCGTCTCGTGTTCGATCGACCCGGGGTGGAGCGTGGGCGAAGCAGTGATGCGCGATATGGGGCTGTGGAGCCTGCTGCCCGACTACCACGCCGACAACTTCTTCCCCGAGGCGGAACTGCGGCCCGAGGCCCGTTACGGGGCCTTCATCCAACTTTGGGCCGCGCGATGGGGAGGCGGCCGAGTGGCGGCCTGGACCGACTCGACCATCTTCTCCAACTTCTGCACTTTCGAGCCAGGCAAGGCCGAACTGATGCTGGCGATGCTCGAATGGCTCAACCATCGCAGCGTGCTGGACAAGCCCTGGGCCCTGATGGCGTTGCGGGGGCTGGCTATGGCCCTGGCGGTGGCAACTCTGGCTGGCGCGGTGGTGCTGGCGCGGGGAAGCGGTTCGGCCTGGCTGGTGCTGGCCGCCGCTGGTTTCGGGGGCGTCGCGGCCGGCTCATGGGCCGTGGCCGGCCTCCACCAGCGCGCCATGCCCCTGCCCAAGCCCCAAAAAGCGCTGCCGCATGTGGTGATCGATCGCACTGTCTCGGAAGTGGTCCTGGCCACTGACGGCTTTACTGACCGCGGCGGCGGATGGGGCTTCGGCCTTTTGGAACAGTGGATTCCCCGGTTGGGTTACGTCACCAGCCGCGCCCAAGGCCCAGAGGCCTTCGTTGGCGATGCCCTGGTCATCATCAGCCCCACGCGATCGGTTTCCGACCAGTTTCGACAGTCGCTGACCGACTATGTGGAGCAGGGCGGCAAACTGCTGGTGATCGATGTGCTGGGCAGTCCGGGGACCACGGCCAATGGCGTATTGGCGCCTTTTGGCATGTCGGTTCGCCACGCGACCAGCCGGCAAGGAGTGCTGCGCCTGGCCAGCGGCTGGCCTGCCCTGCCCGTCGAAGGGGCCTGCGAGATCGTCGGCGGCCAGCCGTTCGCATGGGTCGATGACCTCCCCGTGGCGGCGCGAAAGCGCTACGGCCAGGGCGAAGTCATGGCCGTGGGCTTCGGCCTGGAATGGAACGATCGCAGTTTCGGCGGCCACTGGATGCGCCAACCTACCCCCGAGGAGAAAAAACGCTTCGACCTGCTCTTCGCCACCCTCCAGGCCCTCATGCGTGGCCAAGCCGTGCAGGCACCGAGCGCACCCCCGAAGTGAAAAACCGCCGCTCCCGCTCCGCGCGGCTCATCGCGCATACCGCCCCGCTCCGCCGGCTGGCCGAAGGTTGACATACCGTGTACTATGATGGCGGGTCGCGGCGTGGTTTCGGCGGGTTGCCCAGGCGAGGGATCATCGGAGCGGGGCGATGGTTTTTTTGCGCTGTCTTTATCGGCGGGACATTGCCCGGGAAATGATCCAAGTAGTTGCCCGGGCCAGTGTTTGGCTGGCGGAGCACCCGCCCAAGGTCGTGGACCCGCAGGCGGTTGGCTTGGCCTTGTTTTTGGCCGTGCTGGAAAGAGAGCCGCAAGCGGTCTGCGCCGCGTTAGAAAAATGTGCTGTTCCGGTTGAAGCCCTGCTGGACGCCGCCGAGGCCGCCCAGTGGCCTCTCCGAAAGGCCGCCGAGGCCAATTCCCTGGGCCAAGCAGATGCAGGGTGCGGACTGCTGTACAGCGAGGAACTCACCGAGTGCTTGACTCACTGGATAGACGCCGCCGAAGCCCAGGCCTGGGCCTACTCGGAACGCGCGGTCCGCCCGGAGCATCTCTTGTTGGCTATTCTGGAGACCGATGGGCCTTGGAACGACCTCCTGGCGCGCCGGGGGCTTGCCGCAGGCGCGGTGCGAGAGGCCCTTGAGGCGGAACTCGCATTAGCGCCCCGCCCAGCCCGGCGGCAAGCTGAGATCATCCGATCCTGGGGCACAACGGCCCAGTGGCTGAATTCGCCGGCTGTAGGCGTGCCCCGCCGGTTCGGCGTGGGCGGAATGCTGGTGATCGTTACGATGTTCGGCCTTCTCTATGGCGGGCTGCAGTGGCTGCACGCGCCGCCCCTGGTGTTTCTGATGGTGGCCGTCTTCTTCGCCGGGCTGGCCCTGGGACAAATGCTCTTGCGCGGCGGCAGGTTTCCGCGGGCCGCTTCCGTCAAAATGGGAGCCATTTTGTGGCCGGCCGAAGTGTTTCTCTTGGCACTATACGTGGGATATCGGAACAACCCGTCTGGACCCAGCGTCGGTGGGGCCTTGCTGGCGGCCGCGGTCAACATCCCCATCGGCGCGTTCCTGGGTTATTTGTGCGGCTGCCTGGTGGCGGGGGTCGTGCTGCTATTGGATATGGGGCGCGAGCTGCGCAACCGCTTCCGCCGCTCCCGGGCTACTCACCTCCCGGCCAAAATTCCCCCCGAGCCGCCGGTGACGGCCCGGTGAACTCAAACCCCCGACCTGTGCGCGGCAAGTTGCCGCAGCGCTGTAATACCCCGCTCGATGGTCTCGTCCGGCACAGCATAGGAGAGGCGGAAGTGCGTATCCCGCCGGCTGAACACCTTGCCCGGGATGATCAACAGCTTGTACTGCTGGATCGCCGCCTCCACGAACTCCGTCCCCGTGCCCCAGGGTACCCGGGGAAAGGCATAAAACGCCCCGCCGGGCGCCACCAGCTCGTAGCAGCCGGCCAGCCCCGCCACGATACGGTCGCGCTTGCGGCGGTAGGCGGCGATCTGCGCCCCCATATCGAGATCCAGAGCGGCCGCCCCCGCCCATTGGAACGGATGCGGGGCGCACACGAAACTGTATTGCTGAAACTTGATCATCTGCTGGATGATCTCGCTGGGACCGTGCGCAAATCCCACGCGCCAGCCCGGCATGCCGTAGGTCTTGCTGAACCCATCGATGACCAGTGTGCGCGGATTGAACTCGGCCGGCGACACCGCCGGACCGTCATAGCAGAAGTAGCTATAGATCTCGTCGCTAATCAGCACCACCTCGCGTTCGGCAGCCAGTTCGGCCAAGGCCCGAACCTCCTCCCGGCTGGCCACGGCACCGGTGGGATTAGCCGGGCTGTCGAACAGAATCGCCTTGGTCCGCGGGGAGAGGGCCTCCGCCACGCGCCGCACATCGATCCGGAAATCGGGGTAGGTGTCCACGAACACCGGCTGGCCCCCCACGACCCGCACCAGCGCGTCGTACATCACGAAGTACGGGTCGAACACGATGACCTCGTCCCCCGGATCGAGCAACACCCACAGGGCCAGCACCAGGGCCCCGCTGGAGCCCGAGGTAACGAATACTTCCCGATCGGCGTGGCCAAAACGCTTCTCCACCAGGGACTGCAGCTTATCGCGGAGCACGGGCATGCCCTGCGTCAAGGCGTAACCGTTCTTGCCCGATTGGATGGCCTCGATGGCCGCCTGGCGCACTTCCACCGGGACATCGAAATCGGGCTGGCCGATGGACAGATTGATGGGATCGGCCAGTTTTGCACCCAGATCGAAAACCTTGCGTATTCCCGAGGCATCGAAACAACCAGTGCGGTGGGCAAGCCAGCGGCGGGGCATAAAAAGTAAAGTATCGACAATGCTTTAATTGGGAAAAAGAACCACCCGCGGCTGGGTATTGTACGGCACGCGGGAGGACGCGCCGAGGCACCGGCCCGGCCGCTACAGAAGCGAAAGCCCCTTACGGCCAAGGGCCAGAAGGCGATGTCGCACGGCCACAAGGCAGTGCCGAGGCTAGCGGCTCTCAGGGATTGGCGGGCAGCACCTCCACCACCTTGCCCTCGCGGCGGAACGTCAGTCCTGCGGGCGAAAGCACGGCGTCCAGAAGTTCGTCCAGCGTGGCCTGCTCCACCTGAAAGGCCACGCTGCGGTCCAACGACAATCCCGCGGCCTGGATGGCCTGCTGATCGATCCGCAACTCCAGTCCCAGTTTATCGGCAAGCTGCTTCAACAGCACGCCCACGGGCCCTTGAGTGGGTTTTTGTGTGAAGCGGACCTCCACAGGGCGCCGCCCCTTGGCCGAGCCCGTCTTGCTGCGGGCCGGCAGGCCGGAAACCTCGACCGCGGGCTTTTCGGTGGCTTGGCGCGCTGCGGCCAGAAGTTCCTCTGGCAAGGGGACAAATGTTACTGTTTGGCCGTCGGGCGAGACCGTAAACGTCAGATCGAATTGCATGGCCACCAGGGTGAGGCGATCTAGTAGCGACAGCGGAGGCAACTCGGCGCCGGCCCAAAGGTCGTGGGGCACGCGATCCAGACCCGCTGCACGGAGCCCGGCTTGGGCCAGCAACTGGCCCAAAAGCTCGCGTGGTTCGGTCAGGTCCTCCCAGCGGAGTCGCTGCGCGCGGAGCAGCGGTTGTGCAGCCTCCGGCGTCAGCTTGCGAACCTCGTCCAGCCGCAATCGCGAAACGCTGCGGAGCACTGCTGCCGCCTCAGCCGGCCCCAAATACACCACCGGACCCAGCGAGGTAACGCCCAAGCCCTGCGAATCGGCCAGGTGGCGGAGCACCTGGCCAAGCGTCAAATCCTCGCTTCGCAGGTCCACCGGTCGGTCCGGATCGATGCGCCGGTCAATCACCACCGCCACGCCATTGGCGGCACACAGCGTCGTGACGGCCCGGCGCAAGGGATCACCCGACCAATAGACCGCCACCGGCGCTCGCAGCCGCTCGACCAGGGCCGAGGCGCTCGAAGCCAACTCGGCCGACACCGCGCGGCTGGCCGCTGGCCACGAGGCGCATACCGCTATCGCCCACGTCAGGCACCGCCCGGAAGTGGAAAGCAGTGAGGGCATGACTGGCGCCCGATTTCAACAGCACCTTCCGCCGGCCCGAGTCCGCCCACCCCTGCATTACAGCAGGCCGCCTGGCGAAAGATTGTTTCCTCTTATGCCACGGCCGCCAACTGGCGGGTGGCGGCTACATCGCGCTCCATCTGCACTAGCAACTCGTCCACCGATTCGTACCGCCGCACGTCCCGCAGCCGGTCCACAAAATCCACTTCCAGGTAGCGGTCGTAAAGCCAGCCGTCGAAGTCCAGAATATGGACTTCGACCTTGCGCTGGCCGTCGTCGAATGTGGGGTTGGGCCCCAGGCTGATGGCAGCGGGGAACAGGCGGTCGCCAAGGGCTGCTCGCCCGGCATAAATCCCTTCGGCAGGGATCAGCGTGCTCACCCCATCGAGATTGGCGGTGGGGAAGCCCAGGCGTTTGCCCCGTCCCGCGCCGCGGATGACCTGTCCCCGGATGCGATACGGCCGGGCCAGCAGCTTCGCTGCCTGCCGGACATCACCCGCGGCCACCAACCGGCGTATGCGGGAGCTGGAGACCACCTCGCCATCGATCACCACCGGCTCCACCACCTCCAAGGCGATCCCCGCCTCAGCACAGAATCGGGCAAGCGACTGGATGTCGCCGGAGCGATCCCGGCCGAAAAAGAAGTTCGCTCCCTCGACCATCGCCCGGGCCGAAAGCCGTTGGACCACGATCTGGTCGAAAAACTCCCAGGCCGAAAGTTGCAGAAACTCCAGCGTGGTGGGAAAGGCGATGACCGCGTCCACGCCCAACTGGGTCAGGATCTCGGCCTTACGGGCGGGCCAGGATAAAGGCGCTGGGGCCTCCCGGGGCCGCAGCACCCGGACGGGCGGGGGATCGAATGTAAAAACCACCGCCGCCCCACCCACCTGCCGCGCTTTAGCCACCAATCGCTCAATAATCTTAGCGTGGGCAAGGTGTACGCCATCGAAGTTGCCGATGGTCACCGCGCCGCCGCGCACAGCCGGCGGGATTGCCTCCAAATGGTCTATAATAGTCACCGCTTTGTGATGGTGAGTCCTTTGATAGCGCCGGATTCCCCTTCAGGGCCCGCGACTGCCCCGAAACCCAGGGAAGTGAGCCCCCAGTCGGAATCTCCCCGCTCCGCCTGGGGCCTTTGTAAAACTACCGTATGGCAGTTCGCGGGTCAACGTGAGCGTGCTTCCCGCAATGCCGCTTGGCCGCTCCCGTCCGTGCTAGCCGGTACCGCAGCGGCGCTGGCAGAACAACTGGTTGTTCGCACCGGAGCTTACGTTGCCGCCTCATGTGAGGCGGTGCCCTTTGCGCGATCCCTATGCGACGTGCAAGCGCGCTCCGGCCGGCGACTTCCCGAAACCGTTTGGCCCTGCCAACCGGGCGTTTACCGCCAAGGCGCAATGCAACGGCGTCGGTATCAATTCCGGCATCGCAGGCCACGAGGCGGTTCGGTGCATCGGGCGGCATTGGCCGGCAGAACGGCTTTCGGCTTTGCCGTGCCCATTACGTTCTTCCCTCATGTTCCGGGCCGGAGGCTCGCCGGCGGGCGATTTCGTCGCGCAGCCGGGCGGCCAGTTCGTACTGTTCGGCAGCTATGGCCTCGGCAAGTTGCTCGGCCAGGGTCTTGCCTACTCCGAAGTAGTCCCGGATCCAGTCTTGCAACTCGACCAACTGTTCAACCAGCGGATGCTTTTCTTCGTGGGATTCATCTTCTGCTTCGATGGCGGCCACGGCGGCACGCAGGCGGACCAGCCCGTCGGCCAGCGCCTCGATGGCGGCCTCTGGCCCGGCCTGTTCGAGTTCGGCCAGTGCCGCGGCCTGGGTGCGGTGAAACAAAACCAAAGGCCGATACTGCTCGTGCGACAGGGTCCATTCCTGGCTGGGCGAGTGCCGGGTGGCGAAGTCCATCATGGCCAGCGTGTGGTCCGCATCCTGTACGGCCCGCTCGAACTCCCGCAGTGCCAGCCAGCAGATCCGGCGGTGGTAATACTGCAAAAACTCGCGGTCCATCTCCGCGCATTGCCGGGCGGAAAGCACGAAGTCGGGCCCGTGCCGCGCTGCCTGACGCGTGATGTAGTCGAGATACGTATTGGCGCCCCCAGGGCGGGTGCCGTCAGGGCGATGCTGGGTTTCCATCTGGAGAATGCCCATCTCCACCCGCATCTGCACCACCTCGCGCCCATCGCGGGCTTGAATCACCCGGGCCATTATCACTCCCGGCCGGAATGGCCATTGACGAAGCACATCGTCGATGTCCCGGCCCCGGGGCTTAGATTTCCGAGCGGCCATACCGAATTTGCCTTCAAAGGGACGAGTTTTTCAACGCCGGCATTCTACCGTGGCGGCCGGTTGGAGGACTACTGCCCCCCACCAGAGAAGGACAAGGCCCGACGCCCCCCCTGCCAACCCGAGCTCGCGGCTGGCGGCGGCCAGAGGTGTTGGCGTCCTGGAGCAATCGTTATCCGCCTTGGCCGATCCTTTCGGCCCCAGGGCCGCGCACCATCCCCCAAACCGCAAGGGGCGCGTGCCGCGTATGTCGGCCAAGGGCTCGGCCCCTATTCCAGCATAGCTTGACAGTCGCAGTGGGCGGGCGGCCTGCTGAGGCCGGCTATAATGACCCGCTATGGCCGCAGTTTGCCAGCGCCCTGGCAGACTACGCAGGCGAGAACTCCTTGGCGGGAGCACCTGGATATGGAACGCGACGACGACGTGCTTCCCTCGGTGATCGAGGCCATTGGTTGCACACCCTTGGTCGAGTTGCGCCGGATCGTGACGCTTTGCGGTCTGCAAGGGCGGCTGTTGGCGAAGCTCGAGTACCTCAACCCCGGTTTTTCGATGAAGGACCGGATTGCGCTGGCCATCATTCGCCAGGGTCGGCTGTGTGGCGCGCTGCGTCCCGGGCAGACAGTCGTCGAACTCACCAGCGGCAACACGGGTACGGGCTTGGCCATCGTCTGCCGGGCGCTGGGGCATCCCTTTGTCGCGGTGATGTCGCGGGGCAACACCGAGGAGCGGGCGCGGATGATGCGGGCCTTGGGGGCCGAAGTCGTGCTGGTGGACCAAGCCCCGGGCTCGGAGCCCCACCGAGTGTCGGGCGACGACCTGGCCCTGGTCGAACAGAAGGCCCAAGAGCTGACTATCGAACGCGGGGCGTTTCGGGCCGACCAGTTCCGGCTGCCCGCCAATGTCCAGGCCCATCAGGACCACACCGGCCCGGAAATCTGGCGCCAATGTGGCGGGCGGTTGGATGCCTTCGTGGCCTTCGTGGGCACCGGGGGAACGTTTACGGGCGTGGCCCGCTTCCTTCGCAGCAAGAACCCGGCCATCCGTTGTTACGTGGCCGAACCAGCCACCGCCCCGGCTTTGGCAGGCAAGCCCATCACTAACCCCAGCCATCGGATCCAAGGGGGCGGCTACAGCATGAGGCAACTGCCCCTTCTGGACCGCTCGCTGGTTACCGATTACCTGACTGTCACCGACCACCAAGCAATAGCGGCCGCCCGGCTGTTGGCCCGGGAGGAAGGTATTTTCGCCGGAATCTCTACGGGGGCGAACCTGGCCGCGGCCATGGCACTATTGGCCGATCGCGAGCGCACCGCCACCATCGCCCTGATCGTCTGTGACAGCGGCCTGAAATACCTCAGTACCGACCTGTTCCCTTAAGGGCGCCGCGCGGGAAGCTGTACGCGCCGGCGTAAGGAAAACCCTGGGGCACTTGGCCTTCGATTTACAACGCCACTGCCAGGCGCCGGAGCGCATCACCCCTGGAGAGAAAAGGGCTTACCCGGCCGGCACGCAACAGCCCCGGCGAGTTTGGCTGTCATTGGGCACCCAGAGGCGACGGACCCGCCGGCCTAAGCGCTTGCCGCCTCCGCCCGGCGGCCGTGATAGTCCCCCCAAGCCTTGAGGCCTCGCGCCGGTAAAAGCCCCGGCCCGCGTGCGCAAAGGGCTGCCCGCCCCCTGCACCCCCGGCCACCACACGCCGAGGCTACGGCCTGCTAAACGGCCCGTGTCGTCCTGAGGTGTGTTTGGCGCCGTTTTGCGCCGCTGTTTAGCGGCCTTTCAGCAGCGTATCGATGGCCTCTAGCCGCTTGGCCAGTGCCTCGCGTTCGGCCGTCAACATGCGCTCCAGGGGGGATTTGGGGGCGGCCGGCTCGCCTTGCTGAGCCGCGGCTTCCGCAGCCGCGCCCTTCCGTGCGCCCGCACGGCGCTTCCGCCGCCGCAACCGGATCATGCTCACGTACACCGGGGTCACCGACACCCCGTGTTGCTGCATGATTGCCTGCACCACCTCGCTGGGTTTCGCCCGCGGGTGTTGGGCCAGGTACGCTTCCACGAGCTTCCGTTTGGTCGGCGGCTTTCCCGGACCCCTTGGCCCAGGACCCGGCGCGACAGGGCCGGCTTCCGCAGGTTCCGGGGCTTGCAGGGCAGGCTCCTCGGCCGTTTGCTTTGCCATTGGCGGGCGCCCGCGTTGACCACGTTTCATAATTGCTCTCCTTCCTTCTGAACCTCGTACCCGTTGTTGCGTATCTGCGCCCCTTTTTGACTTCAATTCTTATAGCCCGCGCTAGAAAGAATGTCAACAGGCGGGCAGCGCCCACCCAATAGAATACTACCGGCCGCGCAAGCCCTTGCAAATCCCCTGGCCGTGAAAACAGCCTTCCTTTGTGTTATTAACGCCTTAGCCGTCCGGGCGTGGTACGGTCGCCACCGCGCTACGCTACGCTTTGCCGCCCTGAAAGCCCGCTCCGCGTAGCAATCCGCCTGTCGCCCTGAGAACTTGCGGACCTGGACGCTATTCGTTTCGGCGCTGCGGGAATCGACGCACTGGCCATCGCGGCCTGGTCTGTACCTTGGCATTGGCTGCGTGAGGCCAGATGACGCCATTGCCGGCTGCCATGCCCAGCACCAAACCGTCCCTGGCATTTAACAGCGATCGGATCTCCGCGCGGGCCGAGGGTGAACCCAGAATGATACCTGTCGGCCGCTCGGTTATAGTGGTCGCTTTTCACCGGCCCCCGCAAGGGCAAAGAGGGACCCTTCCGACGCCCGCCCGGTTGGTAAAAAGTTGCAGGCCCCGCGACATCCCGTGGATCTATAGCACGGGATGCTTGGCCGCACTGCCGCTCGGACGTTGGACAGCCGGAGTTGCCCGATTATGCCGCGGTGGAGGCGAGAGATGCTGCGGATTGAGGGCGTTTAGGCAGTGTGAAAAAACGATAGAACAACCGGGGGCAGGGTCGTGTTGCTATACAAGCGTATACGCAGCGGCAATGGGCATTACCGGGGTGCGTCGGCCTGTCGGCCCCTGGATTGCAGTTGGAGGTGCTCGGTGTCAGCCCAGCGAGTCAGCTTGCGTGGTTGGCCAGTGGGTGGTCCAAGCCGGCGTGGAGTCGGGGCAGAGGGCGATTGGCGTGGCTTGGCTCGGCAGGGGCTCGGCGTCGCTGAGCCAAAAGGTATCGGTACGCGCCGGCCGGGGGTGCTTGACACGCCGCAGGCGGACCGGCTAGGATGGCTGAGCAACCTGCCCTCGTTGCACGGGCGGGCTCGGCGGGCCCAGGGGGTGGGGACAGTGGGGGAACATCTTATCGGAGAATGATCTGGTCGGCCACGGTTGCCTGGCCGGGCCACGCGGGAGCAGCCCCCGCAGAGTCCGGTTCTCGCTTTGTGGCAAAAACGTTTGGCCCGGGGCCAAGGAGGCCAATATGCTCTTGTGTGTCAGGTTTCTGTGGTGGGTGTGGCTGGCAGTTATGGGGATGTTCGTGGGGGTGTTGGGGTGCGGTAGCCGCTATGAGCCAGCGCCCCAAGCAGGCGGGGAAGCGCCTGCGGCTGCGTCGGCTGCGACTTCTCCTTCGTCCACCCCGGCCGAAAGTGCCCCCAAGCAGGCGGCGCCGTCGGAGGTGTCGGGCGCATCCGACAAGAAGGGGCAGGAAAGTGGCGGCGGGCTGTTCCGTGCGTTTTTCGAACCGCTTCTTTCCGCCTCTGGATCCGGCACACCAGCAGGCCAGGCCGCTGCGGCACAATTGGGCAGCGCTAAACCCGGTGATGTCGCCGCCGCTCGTGGGGGCTCGGGGAGTGGTTCGGCCGGGGCTTCGGCTGGCCAGTCGGCTTCGCCCAGCCCGCCGGGCACGGCGGCCGCTGCGCCCACTGCCCCTGCCAGTGGGTCCATTCCCGGCCAGGCGCCTAGTTCCAATCCTTCGGCTGGTTCCGAACAATTGTCCGCCTTGCCCGGTGCCGGCGGCCCACCTTTCGAGAGAACGCTTTTCAACCAATGGCAGTTAGGCCAGAGGGTCGATCTGATTAGCTTGTTGAATCGCTCGCAGGAGATGATTGGGCCGCGGTGGCGCGTCGAACCGGCGAGCATCGTTTCGCCGGACCCCGCAGAGTTTTCGGATGCTACGGTGCGAAGCGTGCTGCTGATGCCCTGCACTGTGCCCAGCGAGTTTCGCTGGACGGTGGTTGCCGAACGGCTGAGCGGTCGGGAATCATTGAACTTGTTTTTTGCCCTTCCCCACAATCGCCGCACGATGGTGATATTGGAGGGTTTCGGTTCGCAGGCCAGCGGGCTGAATCTGCTGGACAATACCACTGCGGACAGCAATGCCTCGACCTATCGCGGGCAACTGTTCTTTCCGGGCAAGCCGACGACCATTGCGCTGGTGGTGCGGCGGAACACGGTTCAGGTAACTTGCGATGGGAAGGACATTATCGACTTTCGGGGTGACGAGACGCGAATGAGCCTGGATCAGCGAATCTGGGGGATGATCCCCTTTAACCGCATAGGGCTGGCGATTTATGGTCCCAGCGTGTTTCGCATCAGCAAGTTGGAGTTGGAACCGCTGAGCACCGAGATTGTGGGCCCGCCGGGCATGCCGTTTTCCTATAGCGGGCCGCGAGCGGCTTTTCTCGCCCCAGGAGGGCCTCCTGCATCGCGTTTTGGCAGGCCGATGCGTCCGCCAGGCGGGCGGCCGGATTTGGCCGGAGGAGGCGGTCCGCAGCGGGGATCAGTGCCTGGGCCTTCCATGCCGCCGGCCAGGGTCCCCCGTCCTGGCCCCGCGCCCTCCCCGGAAATCGGATCCGTGGCCGGCATGTCGGCGCCCGGGCAGGCTTCCACGCCGGCGCCGCTTCCCCCGCCGGTGGAGGTCCCCGCGGTTGTGTCGGGCAAGCAGGATGGGGTGTGCCTGGTGGAGCATCCGTTGGCGGGCGGCACCGGATTCGTGATTGCCAAAAACCTCGTGGCGACCAATGCCCACGTCATGGAAGGGGCTTTCCTGGAGGAGGTCAAGCTCCATTTCTCCACGCCCAGTGCGGTGACCTACAAGCCCAAGGCCATCGTCTATGAGAACGTGCCGGAAGACCTCTGCCTGCTGGAGGTGGAAGTGGACCGGAGCCCCATCCCCTTGGTGGCCGACGACATCGTTCCTCGCGGCCAGAGAGTGTTCATCATCGGCAACCCCTCGATTGCGCCGGGCATGACGGCCCGCAACACGATCGGGGCGGGCACAGTGAGCACGGTGATGCATATCGAAGGGTTCGATTTTTATCAGATTGACGGCAACGTGAACCCGGGTTCCAGCGGCGGGCCCGCGCTGAACGACCGCGGCGAACTGGTGGGCATCATCAGCATGAAGGCCGAGGACCGGGTAGCGCAAACTATCCGCGACGAACTCCGCCGCCTGGATGAAAAGTTCCGGGCGGAGTCTGAACAGGGCCGAGGGGTGGGCATCGCCTACAGCATTCCCATCGTGCGGGTTCGGACGGCCCTTGCGGAAGCAGCTAAGGCGACGGAGGCGAGCAAGCGCAAGAACTTGGTGCTTCATCACAGCCGCTCGCTGTTTCAAAGGGCCACTGCGGTGGCCGTGTTTAATGCGCTCCGCCTGGAGGCCAATGTGCCGCAACAGGTCCGTGACCAGGCCTGGAAGATTCGTACTGCCCCGAGACGTCCTGGCGTCCCGCGCGTCGAGGAGGTCGAACTCATGCCTGCGAACGAAGCCAACCGGCTGGCTCGCCTGTTGGACGATAAAGAAGTTCGCGAGGGCATCCGTACCGCCGGCAAGGGCTTGAAGGAACGCCTGGACCAATTGGCGCAACAGCAGGATGCCGATCCCGAGGTGATCGAAAACCTCGGGCGGCTGTTGGAAGCCGCGGAGAAGGCCGAGGAAGCCGCTGCGAACCCCCCAAAGACCTACCAGCGATTCGCCGAAACGATCAAGGGCCTGCGGACCTCGCTCAAACGGACGATTCCGCCGCTGGCAGAACGCCTGGAACCTTAGGCGGGGCTGGGTGCCCTCCTCTCCGCCTTTTACGCAAGCCGCAACGCCGCAGCACGGTGGCCCAGCCTGACCCCCGCGGCCGGCTGATGTGTTCACGCCTTGCCGGCCGTGCGCGCACAGGTCCCGGATAAGGTTTGTTTTGAAGTGAGCCACGCGCGGCGGGCCCGCTTTTTGCTGGCGCAAAACTACTGTTCTTTGCGGGCGATAATTCCCTTGGCTGTGTGCTATATTGGCCGCAGGGACCTTCGAGAGCTTGGAGACGGCCATGGCACATGTTACCGCCATTTGGGATGCGGCATGGGGGCGCTCGAAGTGGGCGGGGTTATTATTGGGCGTGACGGCGGCTATGGCGGGCACCCAGGGCGTATTTTGCGCGGCCCCGGTCGGCTGCCCGGGTGCTGAGCTGGCGGCCGGTCGGCTGGCTCCGCCACCGCGGCCCGTTCTGGTCGATGCCGTTCATGCCAACGACCTCTCGCCGTATGGCCTCCGCGCGGGCGAGCATGATTACCACCGATTGCACGGTTACCGGCGGGCACTGGAGTATCTGGCATATCGGGGCGTGCCGGTGGAGTACCATCGCCAGGGAAAGATCGATTCGCGGCGATTAGGGTCGTGCGGGTTGTTGTTTATCAATTTGGTTTCAGCGGAGCGGCCGCCCTTTTTGGTCGGCGAGATCGAGGCCATACGCCGGTTCGTCGCCGAGGGGGGCGCGCTGTTGGTGATTACCGATCACACGAATGTGTATTACCATGCCTACCGGCTGATGCCGCTGTTGGAGCAGTTGGGGCTGGAGTCGTTTACCGACGCGGCGTGCGACGTGCCGCCGTGGACGCTGGGAGCCGGCAGCGGGTGGATTGCGGTAGAGCGCCTGGCGGATCACCCGGTTACCCGGGGATTGCAATGCATTGCTTTGCAGACGGGCGGCTGCGTGGACCCCCGCTGGGCCGTGGCGTGGACCAGCGAGCATTCGTGGGCCGATGCCTGGACCGTTCCGCGGTTCGGCGAGAACGCGGTGCCCGGGTTTTGCGGCAACTTCCGCCGCGACCCGGGCGAGCGGCCTGGGCCGCTGGGCGTGGTGCTGGCCCGAACCTTCGGTCGCGGCCGAATCGTTGTCACGGGCGACCACAACATGTTCGGCGACGTATTTCTCCTTTATGCGGACAACTATCGCCTGTGGCTTCAGGCGGTGGCCTGGCTCTTGGATGCCCCGGCGCTGGCCGACAGCGGACCCTTTCGCCAGTGGAAATCGCCCCGCCTGCTGCTTTACGAAGATTACCGGCGTGCGGCGTGGGGAGCGGATGACGGCGGCGGATGCCATTTCGCTTTCGTGCTTTTGGGCCGGCATTTCTGGACTTTCGCCAACTCCCGTCTGGAAGAGCCCAGCGACCTGATCGTATTTGCCGACAACGACCGGCGCCTGCCGGAATCGCAGCTTCAGGCGACGCTTGCGCATCTGCGCCACGGGAAAAACATATTGGTGCTCAATGCAGAGCACGTCGCTGGCGACGCGTCGGTGCTTTTGGGCCAGGTGCTAGGCGCTTTGGGACTGGGCTGGCCTGCGCGAACGCCTCGGACCGAGCTGTTGACCCTTGCGGTGCCGGGAGGCGGAACAATCGGGGTGTTGAGCACGGAGGTGCCGATCGACAACACCACGATTGCCCGGCCAGAGCAGCTTCCCAACCCAAGGCAGGCCGAGCGCGAGCACTTGCTGCTGCGCGCGGTGCGTGCCCTGTTGCCCGGCGGCGCAAAGCAGTAGCACAGAGCCGCCGGGCAAAAAGGCCGACAGGGACTCAGGAGAGCCTCGGCAGCAGGGCGAGGACCGAGGGGCTGGGCCGGGCCACCACGTGGGCTGCAATCAGCTTGCCCAAGCCTTCGACGCGCTGGCGCCCAGCGTCGATGGCGGCCCGTACTGCGGAAAGTTCCCCCTGGACAATCACCGCGATGTAGCCGCCGCCAAGCTTCTCCTTGCCCACGACCTGCACATTGGCCGCTTTGCAGGCCGTGTCGATCGCCTCGAACACCGCGGTAAAACCTTGCGTCTCGATAAATCCTAAAGCCAGTGCGTTTTCTGCGGCCATGGTGGGTTCCTCGGAAGCGTGTTCGCGGGGTGAATCGTGCGGGATGAAAACCACCTCTTGCTGGATCAGAGGGTTAAAGGTCGGTGGCGACTCGATGGCTTTCCGCGCCTCTGGGTCGGGCCGGCGGAGGATGGCCTTCACGCTGGGCGCGCCGCATTGGGTAGCGGCGGCCTGTCCGGCGGCCAAGGCCGCTTCCACCGCGGCCGTGGGCCCCACAATCTTGGTTACCACCCCCAAAAGGTCGTTCAGCTCGCATTGTACCACGCCGATGCGGGCCGCCTTCTCCATCGCGTCGATGGCGGCCAGGGTGGGGGCAAGGCCTTGGATTTCGAGTATGCCCAGCGCTGGGGTCATGCCTGTTTTTCCGTTAGAGTCAACCCACCAAGGACGGCTGCATGGGCAGCGCGATGCGTCATTCCAAGAACGGCTGCTGCTGCCGCCACGCGAGTCAGATCGCTCGCTGCCGGCGGAGTTCGGCAATAACAGCCGCGGTGATCTGCTGGATGCGGTCCTGGCTCAGGTCGCCGGTACGGGGCGGACAGCCCTCGGGCGGCGTCTCCACGAAGCCGAACTCGGCCAAGAGGCACTGTAACAGCCGGCTCAAACCGGCGCGGTCGATCCGTTGCGATTCCGAAAGGGGTTGCCGGCTTTGCCCCATCCGAAAGCCGCGGAGTTCCACGCCCGCGCGGAACCCTTCGGGAAAATCGGCCGAATAAAGCATCGTGTCGAACAGCTCCAGCAAGCGGAACTGGAGGCGCATTGCCGCCTCGATCTGCCCCGCCCGCGTCAAATCGTACAGCTTGCGGGTCAGCTCGGGCACCACGCCGCTGGTCGCGTTGGTCCCCCCATCGCAGCCGGCCAGCAACATCGGTACCAGCACCACGTCCCAGCCTGCCAGGAAACAGAAATCCGGCCGGCTGGGACGCACCGCCCGGATCATCCGCATCATCATGGCCACGTCGCCCGACGAATCCTTTATGCCCACGATCCGAGGGAACTCCGCCAGGCGGCGGAGCGTGGGAACGTCGATCGGGCTGGCAAACATCGGGATATTATACAGGGTGACATCGATGGGGCTGGCCAGCGCGATCTCGCGGAAGTAGGCATACACCGACTCGGGCGACAGCCGGTAATAGAAGGGCGAGACGATGGCAACGGCCCGCGCCCCGTACCCCGCATACGTCTCGCAGGCGCGGAGTGTCTCGCGGACGTTGGCCTCGGCCGCACCGGCCAGCACGGGCACCCGGCCCCCTGCCTGCGAGCACACAATGTGAATGATCCGCCGCCGCTCCTCCGGCGTAAAACGCGTGAACTCGCCTGTCGAGCCGTTGGGATATAACCCGTGGACCCCGCGGTCGATCAACCAGTCGATGTAGCGGCGCAGCTCGTCCTCGTCGATGCGCCCGCGCTCGTCCAGAGGCACCATGTGGGGGGTAAAAATCCCGCAAATCCGCTCTGCCATCGCCATCCTCCCAGCCCGCTTATCCTATTCGCCCGTCGCGACCCGCAGCAACCCCCGCCCCCGCCGGGTCAGGGGTTTGCGGCAAGTATAGCTTGTCGGCTGGAATCGGCGCGGATAGACTGACCCCCGCCGGACAGGGCAGCACAGGAGGGAGCATTCTCGTGCCGAGGCCCTTCAAGGTCGTCGTTACCGATTTCCTTACTGAACCCCTGGATCCGGAACGCTCCGTTCTGGGGGACTTGGCCGATGTCGTGGCGTGCAATGCCTTCAGCGAGCAACAGCTTGTCGGCCAAATCGAGGATGCCCACGCGCTGATGGTGTATCACAACGTGGCCATTTCCGCCCAGACGATCGAACGGCTCCGGCAGTGCAAACTGATTGTCCGCTGCGGGGTGGGATACGACAACGTGGACCGCCAGGCGGCAGCGGCCCGGGGTATTCCCGTGGCCAATGTTCCCGATTACGGCACCGAAGAGGTGGCCGACACCGCCTTGGGCATGTTACTAGCCCTGGCCCGCGGTATTCATCTTTACAACTCCCGGCTGCGCCTGGAGGGCGGGCCCTGGATGTACACTCTGGCGGTGCCGCTGCGTCGGTTGCGGGGCCAGGTGCTGGGCATTGTGGGCCTGGGACGCATTGGCACCGCCATGGCCCTGCGAGGCAAGGCCGTGGGCATGGACGTGCGGTTCTATGATCCGTACAAGCCCGATGGGTATGACAAGGCCCTGGGTATCCGCCGCGTCGAGACCCTGGACGAATTGCTTGCACAGTCGCTGGCTGTCTCGCTCCACTGCCCCTTGACTGAGGAAACCCGGCACATGATCGATTGCCATGCGCTGGAATGCATGCCCGCGGGCTCGTACCTGATCAACACGGCCCGAGGCGCCGTGGTGGATACCCGGGCTTTGGTCGATGCCTTAGCCTCGGGAAAACTGGCCGGCGCAGGCATCGACGTGCTGGAGACCGAGCCGCCGCCGGACGACCACCCGCTGGTGAGGGCGTGGCGGGACCCGGCCCACCCGGCCCATCACCGCCTCATTCTCAACCCGCACGCCGCTTTCTATTGCGAAGAAGGCTTTCTGGATATGCGGATCAAAGGGGCCCAGGCATGCCGCCGCGCCCTTTTGGGCCAGCCGCTCCGAAATCTGGTCTGAGACAAGCGCTGCGGAGGCTTTTCTAAACGGCCCTGCGCCGGGCGCGGCTCCGTTGCAGGGATTAACCTACAGACCGCCGTATCCGCTGCCCGGGCCATCGGGAGATCCGTTTTCCCGGCTGGCTTCCACCCATACTCGGGGTTAAACTACAAGGGGAAGGCCTGGGAGGGGGAGTGCCCGCGAGGCCGAGCCGACAGGGGATTCGGGGGTCGCCGGCTTGCAGGCACCAAACGAAGTGCGTGCGGGGGCGCGGTTCGGGCTTGGCGTCGGCTATGGGTATTCGGTTCTATTGTCCCAACGGCCACAAGTTGCACGTCAAGGCGTTCCAGGCGGGCCTGCGCGGCATTTGCCCGTACTGCGGTACGCCCGTGGATATTCCCCTGCAAAGCACCCGGCCCAGCTCGAAGGAGGAGCGTTTGGCTCGCAGGCGTCGGGCCGCTGGCCGCGCGACTGCCGATAAGCCCGTGCCCATCCTTCAGAAGCCCGAAAGTGGAGGAGGTGGGGCCGGCCGGGGGGCAGAAATCGGCCCGGTCCCTAGCGGGGGCCAGCCGGCCTCCATGGCCGCGGGCACCGCCGGCGGCCCTTCGCCCATGCCTCAGCCAGCCGCCGAGGCGACCATCCCCCGCGGTGCGGTTTTTGCCGAGGGAAGGTGGGGCCAAATCGCAGGCGGGGGGGCCAATGCGGCCATGTCGGCCGGGGCGTCATTTCCTGCCGGCGCCCAGCCCGGCGCCCCGCCCCCGGCGACCCCCCGCAGCCATAATCTGAGCGTGTTGGATGAAGCGCCTAATGCGGTCTGGTACGTTCGGCCAAGTGCCGGAGGGCAGTATGGTCCGGCAACCGCCGACGTCATGCGCGCCTGGCTGGCCGAGGGGCGCATCGCTTACGATACCTTGGTCTGGCGCGAAGGGTGGCGGGATTGGCGCGAAGCGGGCGAGGTCTTCCCCCAACTGGCTTGCTCGCCCGATGACGCCCTGCCCAGCCTCCGCTCGATCATCGAGGAGGAGGTCTATGCCCTGGGGCCCAAGGCCACCAGTCCCGGCCAGGCCGCCGAGCAGGCGTCGGCCCACGGCCACAGTGCCTTGGTGATGCTCCTTCTGGCCGGGTTGGTCCTCCTGGCCGCCGCAATCCTTGGCCTGTGGATCTGGTTCGATACCGGCTCATAGGCGCAACATCGCGCTGACAGCCCCTGCCGCTGCTTCTGTGGACATCCAGAGGGCCTACTGCCGCTCCAGAAACGCCCGCAAGTGCGCTTTGTCGCCCTGCGCCAACTGCTCCGCGCGGCGAAAGAAAACTTCTGAGCGGTCCTGTTGGCCCGAAAAATACAGGAACACGCCCACCAGGAACAGCAGATCCGCGTCTTCGGGCTGGAGCCGGGCCGTTTGGGCCAACGCTTCCAGATGCTCTTCCATAGCCGCCGCATCGCCGTAAAGGCCTTGCAGCGAAAAGCCCGATCGGGGCCAACCAGCATCCAGCCGAAGGCCGGTGCGAAAGGCTTTGGCCGCCGCCTCATAACGACCCAGGGCCACCAGCGCGAAGCCTTGGCGGAACCAGGGCTCGGCCAAGCCCCGTACGGCTTGAGCGGCCCGGCGATAACGATCCAACGCCTCGGCATACCTGTGCTGGGCGAAATAGCGGTCCCCGATGCCCACCAGCCGCTGGGCCGTCTCTTTGGCGTGGGGTGGCAGTTCGCGCGCCCCGGCCGCAGCCGGCTGCTGGGCTGGCTCGCCCGCAGGCCCCTCTCCCGCCCTCGGCATCCGGTTGAAGGCTGCCGCCAGGCCAGGCGGCTCCACCCCCATGAAACGTCGTACCGCGGCAGGCCCGAAGAGCGTTTCGGCCGGCAGGATGACGGGCGGATACACCAGCGGCCCCCCGTACAAGAACGGCCCGTCGTAGACCCACACCCCCCAAGGATAGCGGCCCGGCCAATACGCCACGCTATAATCGCCCAACGAAAACAGCCCGCTGCCGTAATGGCCGTAATAGGGAATGCCGCCCAGACCATACCCGGACAGAGTGAACCGCTGCACCTGCGGCAATTCGACGAACCAGCACGTGGAGCTGCGATGGCCCAGCTCCCCCGCCCACCCGTGGAACCGGTGCGTCAGCGGGCGGCCCGGTACATGGCCCGGCCTGTGAAAGCCCGGATGAGCGGCTGGCGCACCCGGCGGCGGATCAGCCCGCGCTGGGCGGGTCCACGCCACCTGCCACATCCACGCTGCTAGTACAGCGACGAAAACGCCCCGCATTGCGCACCTCGCCACGGCAGAAGGCACCCCGCAATCGAGTATCGCAAAATCTCGAAAAGGGCACAAGGCTCAGATACACTTGCCTGACCGGCGCCCCGGCGCCCTGCAAGCAGAAGCCCCCGCCCCCAGTACTTGAAGTGTCCGATCGCTGCTATTTGCCCGTGGTCGGCCGCGCACTGGGCATTTGCGCCCCCACTCCCTGGCGCCAGCGGTGAAGCTTATCGCGAAGTGACGCCGCCAGGTCGGCCTTTTGGACGGCCAAATCGCGCTGCTCGCCGATATCCTCGGCCAGGTTGTAGAGTTCCACGTGCATGTCTTCGTAGAACTCTATCAGTTTCCACGGCCCCGCACGGACGGCACCATAGGGGGTGGCCCCACCGGGATGATAATGCGGATAGTGCCAGAACAGGGCTTCGCGAGCCAGGCGGGCCTTCGGATCGCGCAGCACTGGCACCAGGCTGACGCCATCCACCTGGAGCTCGCTCAGCCCCGGCGCCTCGCCCGATCGCTTTTTTGCGGGACCGCCGGCACGCGGCTCTCCAGGCGACGCTAAACTGGCCGACAGCGTTCCAACCACCTCGGCTACTGTGGGAAACAGGTCGATCCCCATCACCGGCTCATGACACACGCTGCCCGGCGGGGTAACGCCCGGCCAGCGGACGATCAAAGGCACCCGCACCCCGCCCTCATAGCTTGATCCTTTGCCCAGTCGCAAAGGCGAGTTATCGGTTGGTCCGCGTTTTACACCGTCGAGATGCGAGAGGCCGCCGTTATCGCTAGTGAAAAAGACCAGGGTGTTTCGGGCCAGGCCATGCTCCTCCAGCGCGTCGAGCACCTTGCCCACCAATTCGTCCATGCTTTGCACCATGGCGGCGTATCGCGGATTAGTGTGCTGCATCCCGGGGCGGATGCGCTGGGCATATCGCGCCACATAAGCCTCTTTGGGCTCCAGCGGCATGTGGACCTGGTAGGTGGGCAAATACAGGAAAAACGGCTGAGATTTCCACCGCCGGATGAGCGCCACCGCTTCGTCCGCCAGACGATCAGTGAGGTATTGCCCCTCGGTGGCGGGCGTCAGGTCGAGCGTGGGAATGCGGCGGTTTGCCCGGGTATACGGCCAGTAGTAGGAAGGGGGCTGGCCCAGATCGCACCCCGCGATGTTCACGGCGAATCCCTGTTCGGTTGGCCAGTACCCCTTGGGCCCGAGGTGCCATTTTCCCACATGTCCGCTGATATACCCCGCCGGGGCCAGCAGCTCGGCCAGCGTGGTTTCCTCAAGCCCCAGCCATTTGGTCCAATCGGGGATTTGCAGCTTTGCGTTAGGCCGCTCGTGCCCCGGAATCCAGTCGGTCACGCGCAGCCGGGCGGGATACTTGCCGGTCAACAGGGCGGCCCGGCTGGGCGAGCACACGGTGCAGGCCGAGTACGCATTGGTAAAACGCATGCCCTGGCGGGCGAGACGGTCCACGTGCGGGGTCTCGTAGAGGTCACTGCCGTAGCAACCCAGGTCGCGCCACCCCAGATCGTCGATAACAATCCAGAGGATGTTCGGCGGCCGAGCTTCCGCCCTCGCTTCAGCAGCACCCCAACAATCACGCCAGACGCCCGCCGTCAGGACGGCGAGCAACCAG
>Ga0315298_1002243_pt1 | contig 33233 bp, 36 predicted proteins | sample WHS_1_MG_FD_203077 | JGI IMG/M metagenome (GOLD analysis project Ga0315298, IMG submission 203077) | Extremophilic microbial mat communities from Washburn Hot Springs, YNP, Wyoming, USA - WHS_1_MG | ecosystem: Environmental > Aquatic > Thermal springs > Hot (42-90C) | place: USA: Wyoming... | reverse complement strand
CCTGATCGCTGGACATCACCCGGTAGCCGTCCATATGCGCTTCCACGGCCTTGACCGGGTCGGTCTCGCAGACCACCACCTGCGCCCCCAGCCCCCGGGCGCGCATGGCCACCCCCCGGCCGCACCAGCCGTAGCCCAGCACCACCACCGTCTTGCCGGCCGTAATCAGATTGGTGGTGCGCATAATCCCCGCCCAAACCGATTCGCCCGTGCCGTAGCGGTTGTCGAACAGGTACTTGCAGCGGGCGTCGTTCACCGCCACCATGGGGAACAGGAGCCTGCCCGCGCGCTCCATGGCGCGCAGGCGCAGCACGCCGGTGGTGGTTTCCTCACACCCGCCCAGCACGCCGGCGGCCAGGTCGGTGCGCACGGTGTGCAGCAGGTGCACCAGATCGCCGCCGTCGTCGATGACGATGCGGGGGCCGGTGGCCAGCACCTGCAGCAAATGCTCCTCATATTCCTCCGCCGTGGCGTTGTGCCAGGCGTAAACGTTGATCCCGGCCGCGGCCAGAGCGGCAGCCACGTCATCCTGGGTGGACAGGGGGTTGGAACCGCTGATGGCCACTTCCGCGCCGCCCGCTTTAAGTACTTCGGCCAGGTAGGCCGTTTTCGCCTCCAGATGAATGCTCATGGCCACCCGCACCCCGGCAAAGGGGCGGGTGCGCTCAAATTCGGCCCGGATGACATTGAGCACGGGCATGTGCGCCTGCACCCAGTCGATCTTCAGGCGGCCCTGCGGGGCCAGGTTTATGTCACGCACAATGTAATCTTTCATCCGTCCTTCTCCTAACAACCATAAATTTTTGCGGATCTCAGCGGCATCTGTGAACTTTGAACACAACCCATAAATGAAAAAAGTGATGCCCGCGCCTCGTCGCTTCAACGCTCCGGTACGGCGAAACACCGGCCCGTCCCCGGCAGCCCGGCGGCGCTCCATAATGCGCGCCTTCCACGTCCTTCAACTGTTCGTCGCGCCGTTCGCGCCGCCGGTCCGCCTATTGCAGGCATCCGCCGGGCCCGGCTTTCCGGGCGGCGGCTCACAGTTCATCATTCTCCCACCAGTTTCGCCAGACCTTCCCGGCAGGGCGGCCGGACCACCCCCCGGTCGGTGATGATCGCCGTGACCAGCCGGGCCGGTGTGACATCAAAAGCCGGGTTCCACACCCGCACCCCCGGTGCGGCCACCGGCCGGCCGTACAAATGGGTCACTTCCTCCGGCGCGCGCTCCTCAATGGGGATTTCCGCCCCGCTGGCCAGGCTGAAATCAATGGTGGAAACGGGAGCGGCCACATAAAAGGGCAGCCCGTGCTCTTTGGCCAGCACCGCCACCCCGTAGGTCCCGATCTTGTTGGCCACATCGCCGTTGGCGGCGATGCGGTCGGCCCCCACGATGACCAGATCCACCATGCCCCGGGCCATCAGATAACCGGCCATGTTATCGGTGATCAGCGTGACCGGAATGCCTTCCTGCATCAGCTCCCAGGCGGTCAGGCGGGCGCCCTGGAGCAAAGGACGCGTTTCATCGGCGTATACGCTTACGTTTTTGCCCTCTTCCTGCGCCGCCCGGATCACCCCCAGGGCCGTACCGTAACCGGCGGTGGCCAGGGCACCGGCGTTGCAGTGCGTGAGAATGCGCGCCCCGGGCGGCACCAGCTCCCGCCCGAAACGGCCCATACGCCTGTTGGCCTCCAGATCCTCACGGTAGATGGCATGGGCTTCCTGCAGCAAAAGCTCGCTTAATTCGGCCGGCCCGTCGGCCGCCGCACTGCGCAGGCGCTCCTGCAGGCGGCGCAGGGCCCAGGTCAAATTGACCGCCGTGGGCCGGGTGGCGGCCAGCTGCCGGGCCGTTTCCTCAAGGGCGGCGAAAAACTCCGCCCGGTCCCGCGGCCGCGCCTGCTTTACCCCCAGCACCAGGCCGTAAGCGGCCGCCGCCCCGATGGCCGGCGCCCCCCGCACCCGCAGGCTGCGGATCGCTTCGGCCACGGCGGCGCAATCCCGGCAGGTGATGTACTCCGCCCGCGCGGGCAATCCGGTCTGATCCAGCAGCACCAGCGCTCCGTTTTCCCAGCGCATGGTCTCCACAAACATCCCTCCGCAACTGTAAGTTATCTCGAAAACTTTTTACTTCAGCGCCGACGGATCCGGCGGCTGCTCCCGGCAGATGCAGTCCCGTTCCGGGTCGAGCAGTTCAATCGCCCGCATGGCCAGCCGGCGCAGGTTGTCCACATGCCGCGCCATCACCTCCACCACTTCCTGGTGTGACAGGCGGGTGGGCGAAATGCCGGCGGCGAAATTGGTCACCATGGCGATGGTGGCGTAACACATGCCCGCCTCCCGGGCCAGCACCACCTCGGGCACGCTGGTCATCCCCACCAGATCGCCGCCCAGCTGCCGGAACATGCGGATTTCCGCGGGCGTCTCAAAGCGCGGCCCCTCGGTGCAGACATAAGTCCCCTTTTGATGGTGCCGCAATCCCAGCTCCGCGGCCGCCCGGGAAAGCAGCCGGCGCAGTTCCGGGCAGTAGGGGTCGGTCATGTCCAGGTGCACCACGCCCTTTTCTACAAAAGTCTGCGGGCGGAACCTGGTAAAATCAAGAAACTGGTCGACGAAAACGAAATCCTCCGGGCCCATCTCCGGGTTTAAAGAACCCACCGCCGCGGTGGCGAAAATGTTTTTCACGCCCAGTTCCCGCAGTCCCCAGATGTTGGCCCGGTAATTGACCAGGTGGGGGGGCACCGAGTGATCTTCGCCGTGGCGGGCCATGAAAGCCACTTCTTTGCCCCGGTAGCGGCCCGTTTTCACCTTCGTCTCCCCAAAGGGGGTGGCGATTTTCTCTTCCCGAATATCGCTCAAAATGTTCGGGTCATAAACTCCCGTGCCGCCGATGATGGCTGTGCGTATAGTCAAGATGCATACCTCCATCTCCGGCGCCCCTTGCGGCGGACGCCGGCATCGACTGCGCGGCCGCTTTCGCGGCCGGACGCTTTCAATTTAGCATTGTTTTCAGCCTCTGCTACTATTCGCCCCCGGCGGCCGGTTTCCTGTTCGAAACAGCAAAAATTACCGCCCGGATTGACATGAATAAATGATTATTATAGAATACATCTATATATCCGGATTAAGCAGCAAAGGGGATGCCGCTGGAATGGATGAAGCGAACACACCGGCCCGGTACGAAGAAATGGCCGAACTTTTAAAGGCGCTGGCCCATCCGGCCAGGCTGTGCATTGTCCACGGATTGATGGAGCAGGAAAACAATGTGACCACCATCCGCAAATGCCTCGATCTGCCCCAGTCCACCGTTTCCCAGCACCTGGGCATATTGAAATCCCGGGGCATCATCAAGGGCCGGCGCCGGGGCACGGAAATCTCCTACACCGTGACCAGCGAACTGGCCAGAAAGCTGATCCGCCTGCTGGTGGCGGAAATGCCGGCCGGAGAGGGGGCATAAACGGGCCACCGCCACGGCAAAATAACTCCAGGCCGTACCGTCTTAAAGCCGCCGGGCCTCCCGGCAGGGACGGGACAGGGACGAGGTGACTGCATGTGTACAACCTGTCGGAAAAGGAAATCCTTAACAACGCCCTGAAGATGGCTCTGGAGCAGGAAAGATACATGCAGGCCAAGTACGCCTATCTGGCCCGCACGGTTCGGGACCGGACACTGCAGGAGATGTTCGCTTCCTATGCCCTGGCCTGCCGGCGCCACATCGCCCTGCTCAAAACGGAAATGAAGAACGCCAACATCCAGTAAGACGGCGGCGAATACAGCCCGGAAGGGGATCGGCCCGTGAATAAACTGGAACTGCTCTATGATGTCCTGCACGACAAGATGCACAGCCAGACCTTTTACAACGAGCAGCTGATCCGCATGACCAATCCGGTGCTGCGCCAGCTTTTCACGCATCTGCGGGATGAAGAAACAGAACACATCCTGCGCCTGCGCACGGAAATCCTCACCCTGGAGACCAGGCCGTTCCCCGTGCACAAAATTCTGCCCGGTTTGTCCGCCAATCCCCGCTTCCGCCTGTAAGGCACGCACCATGCCGCAATCTCAATCCCTTTCGCGCTCCGCTTTTTCCAGCACCAGCAGCCACAGTGCCAGAGCCAGAGCCACACCGATGGAGAAAACAGTAAAAACAAACAGGTGCAAACGATCTCCCCCGCTCATTCATCCTTCCAGCCGTCCGTATCCGCCGCTTTCTTTTGCGCACGGCCGAAAAAGGCCGGGACAATTGCCCGCAGCCCGTCCAGCAGCCAGGTGAGGAAAGCAAACACCAGCACATCGACATAAAAACTGGCCGCATGACACCAGTGGATATAATGCAGGCTGCCGGTCAGCATAAGCATGTGTTCCTCGATAAGAAACAACCCGGCAAAAACAAGCATGTTCGCCCCCTGCCAGAGGCGGCTGACGGGCAGGAACTGGCCGAACAGAGCCCCCATGGTAAAAGCAGGACCGAAAGTGAAAAAGACGGAAGAACCGAGCAGACTGAACACGGGCCGGTGCACGCGGTAAAGATTCAGGTGGCGGGCAATCCCGTCCACCACCAGTTGCAGGACCACCGCGGCCGTCCCGCCGGCCAGGGCGGCCGGGAGCCGCCGGCGGCCGCAGAGGGCGAGAAAGAGCAGCCAGCCGATGACAAAGTCAATCACCCAGGGCAGGGCACGGCACACCTCCCGACTTTTTGCGCAGGATGGGGATATGCATAATGTCCCCCGGCCGCCGCCGGAATATGATTATGCGCACGCTTTTTGCCGGTGCACGGTGTACCGGACGGCGGTAGCGGGAACACTTAAGACAGGCACGCGAAATGGAGGCAGGAGAATTGAAAGTGGCCGTCATCGGCGCCGGACCGTCCGGGCTGGCCTGCGCCCTGGAACTGGAACGGTGGGGAATCAAACCGGTCGTTTACGAACGCTGTCACCGGGTGGGCAATCCGGCCGAAATGGTGCATGCCTTTTTGCACCTCGCCTACCGCCCGGTAACGGACCAGCTGGCCTATCTGGCCGAAAAATGCCACCTGCCGCTTATGCCCCTGAACATACTGCACTCCATCCACATGCACAGCTGCGGCCACCGCACGGTGCTGCACAGCCGTCGTTTCGGCTATCTGATTGCGCGCGGCCGCCAGCCCTGTTCCCTGGAACGACAGCTGGCCGCCCGCCTGCGCTCGCCCGTATTGCTGGAAACCCCGGCCGATGCCCTCACCCTGTCCCGCCACTTCGACGCGGTGGTGGCGGCCACCGGGGACAGCAGCATCGCCCGGACACTGGGCTGCTGGCAGGAATTGAGCAATGTGGCGGTGAAGGGGGCGGTGGTGCTCGGTCGGTTCGATCCCACCGCGCTGCACATTTTTTTCGACACCACTTACGCCGGAAAAGGTTTCGGCTACCTGGCCCCTTTCGATCGGGGACGGGCCTGCCTGCTCCTCAGCGTGGGCGGCATCGGCGGCAGCGAGATGGACGACTACTGGGAACTGTTCCTGGAAGCGGAAAAACTGCACTACCCGGTGGTGGAAACGTTCGCGCAGCAGTTCCATGCCGGGCGTGTCACCCGCCAACGTCACGACAACATATTCCTGGTCGGAAACAGCGGCGGCTTTACCGACAATCTCCTCGGCCTGGGCCTGTTTTCCGGCCTGATCAGCGGTGTGCTGGCCGCCCGGGCGATCGCCCACGACCTGGATTACGAAGCGCTGGTCAAACCGCTCCTCCGGCATATCGACCGGTTGAACGACCTGCGCCTGGCCCTGGACCACCTGGACAACCGCGGGCTGAACCGGCTGGTCTGTTTTCTGGGCCTGCCGGGGGTAAAACATTTAATCTATAATTCCGGCTTTGACATCGTCCGCCGCAGCCATCGCCTGATTGAACGCCTGCCCTGGCTGGAGGAAGAGCGCCGGGCCAAATATGCGCACGGCGGAAAAGAAAACCGGCGGCAAAGCGGCCCGGGAGAATCCGCTCCGGCAGCCGGGGGAAACCGGCCCGACTCCCCCCGGCGGGGAGCGCAACCCGCGCCGCACTTCGACGGCGCGGAGCCGGGCCTCCGGCCGGAGTGCGGGAAACGGCAATGGCGGCCCGGACGCCCGGTGCGCCTGATCGGCACCGGCGCTGCGGCGGCGCGGACGACAGAAAAAGGCTCCTTCAGGCGGCCGCCCGGATTGGGCGGGGTTGAAGCAACGGTCCCCCGGACGGCCCCGCCGGAAAAACCGGCGGGCGAACAACCGGAGGGGGGAAGACAAGGATGAAAGTGGCCGTCATCGGCGCCGGCCTGTCCGGCCTGGCCTGCGCCCTGACCCTGGAACGCTACGGAATCACCCCGGCGGTTTTTGAAGCGCGGGCCAAATCGGGAGAGCTTTTTCCCCATGTGGGCGGTTTTCTGCAGTTGATGAACCGACCGGTACACGACCAGGTCCTGCTGCTGCGCCGGCGCTTTCACCTGCCCGTGGTGCCGCTGGCGCCGCTCAAACGCATCGACATGCACACCCCCAATGTGAGCAAAAGCGTCACCGGTCGCCTGGGCTATTTCATCCAGCGCGGGCAGGACGAAAACTCGCTGGAAAGCATTTTTGCCGCCCACCTGCGCACGCCGGTCTTTTACAACCACCACGCCGACTGGCGCACGCTGGCCAGGCATTACGACTATGTGGTGGTGGCCGACGGCCAGCCGACGGTGCCCCGCATTCTCGGATGCTGGCAGGACCTGCTGCAGACCCGGGTGCGCGGGGCCATCGTACTGGGGGATTTCGATCCGCACACGCTGATCATGTGGCTGAATACACGCTACGCCCGAAACACTTACGCCTACCTGACCCCGGCGAACAACAAACGGGCTTCGCTGGTGCTCATCGTCAACGACGCCACCCGGGATGAGGCCGAACACAACTGGAAGCTGTTCTGGGAGGTGGAAAAGTTTTCTTACACCATCCTGCAGGAGTTCTCCATTGAACACACCAGCGGTTCGGTCTACCCCCATCAGGTGGGCAATATTTTACTGACCGGCAACGCGGGCGGGTTCATCGAACCTTTTCTGGGATTCGGCCAGCTGGCCGCCCTGCGCAGCGGGGTTTACGCCGGCCGGGCCATCGCCGAGGGACGCTCCTACCCCCGGCTGGTGCGCGATTTGCATCAGGAAGTGCTCCGCAACATGGCCTTCCGCCGTATTTTGAGCACGCTGACCAATGAGGATTACGATCGTCTGGTGGCCGCCGTGACCCTGCCCGGGATCAAACAGTTGATCTACAACACCAATCTGGACATCCTGCCCGCCACCGGTCAGGCACTGAGCTGGCTGCTCGCCCTGCGGGATAAAATGGACCGCCGGCGCGGCCTCAGCACCGCCCTGCGCCGTCCGTCGCGGGAAAGCGGGCGCCGGCCCCCGCCCGGCCCGCCACCGGATTGATCCGCGCCCGCCTATTCCGCCGCCCGCTTCGGTCCGCACACCAGGGAGGCGAGCAGCAACAGGAGGGGCAAAACCACTTCATGCGCGAATGCGTTCCCGGGAAATGTCCGGGTGAGCATGGTCATATAATCGTCGATACCGTGATAAGCAAACAGGGAGTAAGCGGCCATGCACACCCCCAGCGGGATGACCAGGGGGCGGTAATCTTTCAGGTCCAGCCACTGGGCCGAACCGAGACAGACGGAATAATAAATTATGGTAAACTTGAGGAAAATGCCGCCCACCCAGACCATCATCATCAGTATATCCAGATTGGTAATCAAATCACCCAGCCTGATCAGGCGCACCATTTCCAGAGCCGGAAAGGTCATGTCCGCCGTCACTTTCGGCCCGAACAGGCCGATGGCCAGCACGCCCACCTGCATGGCCGCACCCACGGCGGCCAGCGACCAGACACCGGCGGCGGCCATGCGCTCTTGATCGGCGACATAGGGGAAAAGGAACAGAATGATCACCGTTTCCCCCAGAAAACCCAGGATCAGCTGGGCGCCCCAGCTTACCGGACCCAGGCCGTTTTCCAGCACGGGCAGATAGCGGCCGAAATCCACCCCGGGCAGGGAGGCGGCGCCGACGAACAGGAGCGTGCCCATACCCAGCGGCAAGAGAAGCTCATTGACCCGCATCAGCACTTCCAGCCCCTCCAGCACGGCGTAGGCCGAAACGGCCAGCAGGCTCACCGTAAAAACCACCAGCGGCGTCCGGTACATGTAGACCGCGGTCATAATATCGGGCAGCATGCGGAGCATACTGGCCCCGATAAAGAAAAAAAAGAGCAGAAACAAAAGCCCGGCCGCCCCGCCCAACCATTTCCCCAGCACCAACCGGCTGTACTGGATAATCGTCTGACCGGGAAAACGGCGGGCCAGCGCCAGAGCCAGAAACCATATCCCCAGCCCGGCGCAGGTGGCCAGAATAACTGCAAGCCAGGAATCCCGCCCGGATACCCCGGCCACCAGGGCCGGGTGGTAAATATCGACGGTGGAAATGGTGGTGGTGATGAGCAAAAACGCCACCTGGCGGGAGCTGATCCGCCCTTTTTCCAGCCGGTAAGCATCATTTCCGGCGCCCTGCGGCATCCCCGACCCCTCCCGGTCCGTTTCCATATATTGTGCGCCGGGAAAATTATTTCATACTCCGGTCCGCCCCCGGACCGGAGCGGGGATAGATGCCGCCGTGGGAAAAAGAAAAACACAGGGCGTCCCCCGCGACACCCTGCGGCGGGGAAAGCGGCGCCCGCCCCGAGTCAGCCCTCCCGGCGGGCAAACAGCGCCGCCACGAACTCCCGGGCGTCAAAGGGACGCAGGTCCTCCACGCCCTCGCCGATGCCGATGAACTTCACGGGAATGTCCAGCGCGCGGCGGATGCCGATGATTACGCCTCCTCTGGCGGTGCCGTCCAGCTTGGTGAGCACGATGCCGGTCACCCCGGTGGCCTCGCCGAACAGCCTGGCCTGATTGATGGCGTTCTGTCCGGTGGTGGCGTCCAGCACCAGCAGCACCTCGTGCGGCGCGCCGGGCAGTTCCCGTCCCAGCACCCGGCCGACCTTTTTCAGTTCTTCCATCAGATTGTTTTTCGTGTGCAGGCGGCCGGCGGTGTCGATGATCAGCACCTCAACGCCGCGCGCCCGGGCCGCCTGCAGGGCGTCGTAGGCCACCGCCGCCGGGTCGGCGCCCTCCCGGTGTTTGATCACGTTGATCCCGGTGCGCTGGCCCCAGATTTCCAGCTGGTCGATGGCCGCCGCCCGGAAGGTGTCCCCGGCGGCCAGGAGCACCTTCTGCCCCCGGGACTTGCAGTAGTGGGCCAGCTTGCCGATGGTGGTGGTCTTGCCCACACCGTTTACGCCCACCACCAGAACCACCGTCGGCGGCCCGCCGGTGTTCAGGGGCGCCGTTTCCTGTCCCAGCAGGTCCTGAATCAATTCCTTGAGGAGGTCGGTAAGCTGCTCCGGTTCTCGCACCCCCCGCGCTTTCACTTCCCGGCGCAGGTTTTCCATCAATTCCACGGCCGTGTCCACACCCACATCGGCCTGGATCAGGGTTTCCTCCAGCTCCTCGTAGAGGTTTTCATCAATAGTTTTGCGCCCGGCGACCAGGGTCTCGATCTTCTCCACCAGCCCCTGCCGGGTGCGGTTGAGACTCTGCTTCAAACGATCAAACAGGCCCATTTTGTCCCCCCCGATGCTCTTCCACATAACCCAGCGCGGCCAGCGCCCGGTGGGCGGCCTGCTGCTCCGCTTCCTTTTTGGAGCGTCCCCGGCCGCGGCCCATCTCCCGGCCGCCGCAGTAAACCGCCGCGGTAAAAACTTTGTCGTGATCGGGACCTTCCTCGCGCAGGATGGCGTAAGAAAGGGCGCCGCCGCCGTCATGCTGCAGGATCTCCTGCAGCTCCGTCTTGTAGTCCCTTTCCAGGCGCCCGGCCAGTACATCGGCGATCAGCGGCTCGAGATACTGCAGGGCCAGCCGCCGCGCCGGGGCCAGTCCCTGGTCCAGGTAGACCGCCCCGAGCAGGGATTCAAAAGCGTCGGCCAGTATGGACGGGCGTTCCCGGCCGCCGGAGCGCTCCTCCCCCTTGCCCATAAACAGGCAGGCGCCCAGATTCAGTTCCCGGGACACCCGGGCCAGGGACGGTTCGCAGACCACCGCCGCCCGCAGTTTGGTCAGTTCGCCTTCGCTGCGGGAGGGATAGGTGCGGTAGAGGTGCTCGCTGATCACCAGTTCCAGCACCGCGTCGCCCAGGAACTCCAGACGCTGGTTGTTTTCCTGCCGCCGGCCGCGGCCCTCATAGGCGAAGGAACTGTGCGTGAGAGCCAGGAGCAGCAGTTCCCGGTCGCGCCAGTTTATGCCCAGACGTTCTTCCAGCCGCGCTATGTTCCGCTCAACTTCCATCATCAAGATCACCCGCTCCGCCGCTCACCGATCCCCGGCGGTATACTTCCGGAACACCAGGGTGGTATTGTGCCCGCCGAAGCCGAAGGAATTGTTCAGAGCCGCCCGAACCGTCATCTGGCGGGCGCAGTTGGGCACATAATCCAGATCGCATTCCGGGTCCGGCCGCTCGTAATTGATCGTGGGCGGCACCAGGTCCCGGTAAATGGACAGCACGCAGGCCACCGACTCGATGCCGCCGGCCGCCCCGAGCAGGTGACCGGTCATCGACTTGGTGGAACTGACGGCCACCCGTCCGGCATCGGCACCGAACACCTTCTTGATGGCCAGGGTTTCCAGCCGGTCCCCCAGCGGTGTGGAAGTGCCGTGGGCGTTGATGTAATCGATGTCGGCCGGCGACAGCCCGGCGTCACCCAGGGCGCGGGTCATGGACAGAGCCGCGCCTTCCCCTTCCGGGTCCGGGGCCGTGATGTGGTAGGCGTCGCAGCTGGTCCCGTAGCCGGCCACCTCGGCGTAAATCCGCGCCCCGCGGGCGCGGGCATGGGCCTCCGTTTCCAGGATCAGTATGCCCGCCCCCTCACCGATCACAAACCCGTCGCGATCGGCGTCAAACGGCCGGCTGGCCCGCTGCGGCGCATCGTTGCGGGTGGACAGCGCTTTCATGGAGCAGAACCCGGCGATGGCCAGCGGGGTGATCGGCGCCTCGCTGCCGCCGGTGATCATCACATCTGCCAGCCCGTGTTGAAGCAGGCGGAAGGCGTCGCCCACCGCGTTGTTACTGGACGCGCAGGCGCTGGTGGTGGTTACGTTGCATCCCCGCAGGCGGTAGGCGATGGCGATCTGCCCGGCGGCCATGTTGGCAATCATCATGGGGATGAAGAAAGGGCTCACCCGGCCCGGTCCCCGGTGCAAAAGAACCTGATGCTGCTCCTCCAGTGTTTCGATGCCGCCGATGCCCGACCCCAGGATCACCCCCACCCGGTCCCGGTCCGTCCGCTCCAGGTCCAGGCCGGAATCGGCCAGGGCCATGCCGGCTGCGGCCAGGGCGAACTGGGTGAAGCGATCCATGTGCCGGGCCTCTTTTTTGTCTATATATTTGAACGGGTCGAAATCCTTCACTTCGGCGGCAAACCGGGTGCTGTAGCCGGCGGCGTCAAACCTGGTAATCGGCCCGACGCCGGAGACCCCGCCCGCAAGAGCCTCCCAGAATGGTTCAACGCCCGTGCCCAGCGGGGAAATCACCCCCAGGCCGGTGACCAAAACCCTGTTAACCACACCTTTACCTCCTTAGTTTGGGCAAATGTATTTTAAAAAAGGCATCTATTTCAAAAAAGTCCCGCCGGTTCGCGGGACTTTACGAATCCTTATTGATGGTCCTGAATATACTTCACCGCCTCGCCCACCGTGCGGATCTTTTCGGCATCCTCGTCGGGTATGACCAGGTCGAATTCTTCCTCCAGGGCCATGACCAGTTCCACAATATCCAGGGAATCGGCACCCAGGTCTTCAATGAAGGAGGCTTCCATAGTCACCTCGGCTTCATCAACGCCCAGCTGCTCGACGATAATGCTCTTCACTTTGTCAAAAACCGACAACCCCATTCACCCCCTTCCATTATTCTGTCCGCTTTCTCTACATGACCATACCGCCGTCCACCACCAGAGTCTGCCCGGTAATATAGCCGGCGGCGTCGCTGGCCAGAAACACCACCGCGGCGGCCACTTCCGCCGGCTTACCGAAACGCCCCAGGGCCACCCGGGCGAGCATTTTTTCCCGGGCCTCCTCCGGCAGGGCGGCGGTCATATCGGTTTCAATGAAACCCGGTGCCACGGTGTTCACGGTGATGTTGCGGGAACCGAGCTCCCTGGCCACCGACCTGGTCAGGCCGATCAGCCCGGCCTTGCTGGCGGCGTAGTTGGCCTGCCCGGCATTGCCGGTTATGCCCACCACGGAGCTGATGTTGATAATCCGGCCCCGGCGGGCTTTGAGCATCGGGCGGGCGACGGCCCGCATACAGTTGAAGGCCCCCTTCAGGTTCACCGCCAGCACCCGTTCCCAGTCCTCGTCCTTCAGGCGCATGATCAGGTTATCCCGCGTGATGCCGGCGTTATTGACCAGAATATCCACCCGCCCGAAATGTTTCAGGGCGGCGTCGACCAGCCCGGCCGCCTCTTCCGCCTGCGCCACGTCGGCCCGGCAGATGTAAGCGCGGCGGCCGGCTTCCCCGATTTTTTGCGCCACTTCCTCCGCCGCGCGCAAATTGCCGGTATAATTGACCAGCACGTCGGCGCCGGCATCGGCCAGGGCCAGCGCCACGGCCCGCCCGATGCCCCGCGAAGCCCCCGTAACAATGGCCGCTTTACCGTCAAGTAACATTTTAGCCAACCTCCCCGGGGTACGCAAGCACTTTTTCCAGTCCGGCGGGATCCCCCACCGGCAGACAAACCGCCCGGCGCTCTATTTTGCGCAACAAACCGGTGAGCACCGTGCCCGGCCCCACCTCGATAAACAAGTCCGTACCGTCCGCCAGCAACCGGCGCATACTTTCCTCCCAGCGCACCGGGCTGTACACCTGCCGGACCAGCAGCCGGCGAATCTCGGCGGCCGTGACGACGTAATCGGCGGTCACATTGGCCACCACGGGGAAGCGGGGATCGGCCACCGGCACTTCGGCCAGCACGGCGGCCAGTTTTTCCCCCGCCGGCCGCATCAGGCTGGAGTGAAAGGGGGCGCTCACGGCCAGGGGCACCAGCCGCCTGGCCCCCGCTTCCCTGGCCAGCGCGGCGGCCCGCTCCAGGGCGGCCGCATCTCCGGCGATGACCACCTGTCCGGGGCAGTTCAGATTGACCGCCTCCACCACCCCGTCGCCGGCCGCCCGGCGGCAAATTTCCTCCACCACCGGCGCTTCCAGGCCGAGCACGGCGATCATGCCGCCCGCCCCGGGAGGCACCGCCTGCTGCATAAACTGCCCCCGCTGCCGGACCACCCGCACGGCATCGGCAAAAGCCAGCGCACCGGCGGCCACCAGGGCGCCGTACTCCCCCAGACTGTGGCCGGCGGCCGCCTGCGCGGCGACCCCCTTCTCCCGCAGCACGGCCAGACAGGCCATACTGACGGTGAGGATGGCCGGCTGGGCATTGGCCGTCAGGCGCAGTTCCTCCTCCGGCCCTTCGAAGCACAGCCGGCTGAGGGCGAAGCCCAGGGCCTCGTCCGCTTCCGCAAACACCCGCCGGGCGGCCGGAAAGGCACCGGCCATCTCCCGGCCCATGCCGACGAACTGGGCCCCCTGGCCGGGAAAAAGAAACGCTGTTTTCATTGCTCCGCCACCACCCACCGGTTCATCCGCCGCAGCAGCGCCGCCGCCCCCTCCACCACGTCCCGGATAATCTCCCGGGCCGGCTGGATTTCTTTGACCAGCGCGGAAACCTGGCCGGCCATCACCGAACCGTACTCCACATCGCCGTCCACCATGGCCGCGCGCAGACGGCCGGTGCCCAGCTTTTCCAGTTCTTCCACCGGGGCGCACTGCGCCTCCAGTTCTTCAAACCGCCGGCTCAACTTGTTTTTCAGCACCCGCACCGGATGGCCGGTGGAACGCCCGGTGACCACCGTATCCCGGTCTTTGGCCCTGAGCACCATTTCCTTCACCCGGGGGTGGATGGTGCACTCGGCGGCGCACATAAACCGGGTGCCCATCTGCACCCCCACCGCCCCCAGAGCCAGGGCGGCGGCCAGACCGCGGCCGTCGTAGATTCCCCCGGCGGCGATGACGGGTACATCCACCGCATCCACGATCTGGGGCACCAGGGCCATGGTGCCCAGCTCACCCACATGGCCGCCGCTCTCCATCCCCTCGGCGATCAGGGCGTCTACCCCGCCGCGCACCAGGCGTTTGGCCAGGGCCACGGAGGCCACCACCGGGATCACCCGGGTGCCCGCCGTCTGCAGGGCCGGCACGTATTTGCCCGGGTTGCCCGCACCGGTGGTCACCACCGGCACCCGTTCATCCACCATCACCTGCATCACATCGTCCACGTACGGGGAAAGCAGCATGACATTGACTCCGAACGGTTTACCGGTCAACTCCCGGGCCCGGCGCACCTGCTGCCGCACCCAGTCCGGGGGCGCCTGGCCGGAACCGATGATGCCCAGCCCGCCGCCTTCGCTCACCGCGGCCGCCAGCTCGGCCGTGGACACCCAGGCCATGCCCCCCTGTATGATCGGATAATCTATGCCCAGCAAATCACAAAGCTTCGTGCGGATAATCTTCATCCGTCTCCCTTCCACCTTTACTCCTCACCGCGACCGTCGAACCACTTCAGGGCCGCCGCCGCCCAGGTCAGTCCGGCCCCGAAACCGACCAGCACCACATGATCCCCGTTTTTAATCCGCCCCTCCCGCCGGGCCTCCTGCAGGGCCAGGGGAACGGAAGCGGTGGAGGTGTTGCCGTAGCGGTCCACGTTGACCAGCACTCTTTCCGCCGGTATGCCCAGCCGCCTGACGGCGGCATCGATGATCCGGATGTTGGCCTGATGGGGAATCAAAAAATCAACGTCCTGCACCGTCAGACCGGCCTCCCGGGTCACCTCCCGGGTCCCTTCCTCCATCGTCCTGACGGCGAACTTGAACACCTCCCGGCCGTTCATATGCACGTAGTGGAGGTCCTGTTCCACCGTCTCCCGGTCCGCCGGACGCCGCGAGCCGCCGGCCGGCAGGCACAGAAGCGGGCCGCCGGAACCTTCGGCGCCCAGGCGGAAGGCCAGCATGCCGTAGCCGTCCGGAACCTCGCGCAGCACGGCGGCGCCGGCGCCGTCGCCGAACAAAACGCAGGTGTTGCGGTCCCGCCAGTTGACAATGCGGGAGAGGGTTTCCGCACCCACCACCAGCACGGTTTTCGCCCCGCCGCCGGCGATGAACTGGCTGCCCGCCGCCAGGGCGTAAATAAACCCGGTGCAGCCGGCCAGCAGATCGAATGCACCGGCCCGTTCCGCGCCCAGCGCATTCTGCAACAGGCAGGCCGTGGCCGGGAAAAGCATATCCGGTGTATTGGTGGCCACAATGATCAAATCCAGTTCGCCGGCCGTCACCGCGGCGTCGGCCAGCGCCCGGCGGGCCGCCTCCAGGGCCAGATCGGAAGTGGCCTGCTCCGGGGCGGCGATGCGCCGTTCCCGGATGCCGGTGCGGGTCCTGATCCATTCGTCGCTGGTATCGACCATTTTTTCCAGTTCTTCATTGGTCAAAATTTTTTCCGGCGCGTATACGCCCAGACCGATAATACCCGCCCGTCTATTTGACATCGGCCCATTCCTCCTCCCTGTCGGCACCGGCTTCAATACTGCTGCGTATGGCCTCCACCAGGCGGTTCTGCACCGATTCGCAGGCCCTGCGGACGGCGTTTTTAATCGCCCGGGAGGTGGAACTGCCGTGGCAGATAATCACTGTTTTGTTCACGCCCAGCAGGGGGGCGCCGCCGTAATCGGCGTAATCAACCCGGCGGCGGAAGTCTTTCAACGCCGGCACGGCCATGGCCGTGCCCACTTTGGCCAGCCAGCTTCTGGTGATTTCTTCCCTGATCATGTGCATCAGGGACATGGCCAGGCCTTCCCCGGCCTTGAGCACGACGTTGCCCACAAAACCGTCGCAGACGACCACATCCGCCGTGCCCTGGAAAATGTCCCGCCCTTCCACGTTGCCGATAAAATTCAACCCCGCTTCCCGCAACAGGGGATAGGCGGCCAGAGTCAGCTCGTTGCCCTTGGTTTCCTCCTCCCCCACATTCAGCAGACCCACCCGGGGGCTGGGAACGCCCAGGATCTTCTGCGCGTACAGCGAGCCCATAACGGCGAATTGTTTCAACTGGTGCGGCTTGCAGTCCACATTGGCCCCCACGTCGATGAGCACGGTAACACCGCGCCGGCTGGGCAGGATGCCGGCGATGGCCGGCCGATCAATGCCCCGGATGCGCCCGAGGCCGAGGAGAGCCGCCGCCATGGCCGCTCCCGTGCTGCCCGCCGAAACCACCGCGTCGGCCGCCCCCTCTTTGACCAGCTGCACGGCGCGCACGATGGAGGAATTCTTTTTCCGCCGCACGGCCACCGCCGGATGCTCACCCATGGCGATCACTTCCGGGGCGTGCGCGATGGTGATTCTGTCATCTTTGCGCGCTCCGATTTGCGCAACGATTTTCTCCTCGTCCCCGACCAGGATGATTTCCTGATCCAGCTCCCGGGCCGCCTCCAGCACCCCTTTGACAATCTCCCCGGGGGCGTAATCGCCGCCCATGGCGTCCACGGCAATTTTCACTGCCGCCACTCCTCCTCTGCTATGGCAAATACCAGGAATTTTCCTTCCAGCACTGTTTCGTCACGAACCTGGGAGAAGACACGAACCATGTATTTATTGCCTTTCTTGCGGCGTACCATGGCCCTGGCGATCACCTTTTCCCCGCAGTAAACCGGACGCCTGAAACTCACCTTGGTGGTGCCGGTCAGGGCCACCTCGGCGTCGCAAAGAGCCACCGCCAGAGAATTGGCCTGGGCGAACAGATAGTGCCCCCGGGCCACCCGGGTGCGGGAAAGGGTCATCTCTTCAGTAATGGTCAGCACCGAAACACCCGACCGCCCCACCTCGAGATCCACCAGCTCGCCAACAATTTCGTCGTCGGCCAGCGCCCGGGGCCGCTGGTAGGTCCCCCGGGCCACCCGGGCCAGCCGCTCGCGGAACTCGGGAATATTCAGCGCCCCCCGGTCCAGGCGGATGGTCTGCACACTCACCCCCAGCAGGCGGGCCAGTTCCCGGTCGGTCAAAAAGGGGTTTCCGGCCAGGTAGCGGGTCAACAGCTTTTGCCGGTCTTCCCGGGTAAAATGTTCACGGTTCATTTACCCCACCAAAAAAATTTTTTAGCACCTGGTACTAAGGTATAGTATACCCCGGCTGGGAAAAAAAAGCAACTGCCGGACAAATTTTCGCAATGAAATTTCATTTCCCCGCCGCGCCGCGGGCACACAAAAAGGACCGGGGTTTTTCCCGGCCCGTCCTGCCTTTCCGGCCAATCAGACTTCGACCACTTTTTTACCCTTGTAATACCCGCAGGCGGGACAAACCCGGTGCGGCATGACCAGTTCATGACACTGCGGGCAACGGACCAGTCCGGGAACGCTCACTTTCAGATGAGCGCGCCGCTGTCTGCCGCGCTGTTTGGAACTTCTCCGTTTGGGTACACCCAACTCCTCCACCCCCCGTACAGCATTAATGTCCAAGCAAATCCTTGAGCACCGCCAGGCGCGGGTCCGGATCATCATGACCACAGGTACACCGGCCGAGATTCAAATTGCGGCCGCAGCGCGGGCACAACCCGCGGCAGTCTGGCCGACAGACCGGCTTCATGGGCAGGGCCAGCAAAACGGCCTTCAATACCTCCGGAGTGATGTCCAGCACATCGCCGCGGAAGGGTATGCTTTCCTCATTCTCCTCTGCCTTGAGCAAAGCGGCCCCCTCCGGATAATAGGTCTCCGCCAGGGATACTTCCACCGGCAGAGTAAAAGTTTCCAGACAACGGGAACAGGGCAAACGCAACACCGCCCGCACCGTTCCGGTGACCAGCAGGACGCCGTCCCGGTTGGTCAAATCGAGCACGGCCGCAGCAGGACCGGCAAAGGTGATCGTTTCCCCGCCCGTTCCCTCCAGTGCGGGCAGCACCGCCGCACACTCCCGGTGTATGCTCAGCCCCGGGCTTTGTTTCAACTCGGATACGTCGATCTGCATGTCTGCAATCCACCCTGACATAATAACACGAAAGATTATATTATAAGGTACAGTCCATGTCAAGGCTGGAACCGGCAGGAATGTCAGGGGCGGCTTCGGGAAACGGGCGATGATACGCACGCCCCGCCGCCAAACCGTCGGCGTCCCCCCCCCCGACGCGTCGCCCGCCACAATCACCAAAGGGGCGGGTATGACCCGCCCCTTTCATAATCAGCGCACGGCGTTTACTATTTCCTGCCAGTCGCAGCACTGCTCGATGTTTTCCAGGGCCAGGCGGATTCCCGCTTTGTTCCCCGGTTTCAAACGGCGGGAAAGGTGGCTTACTTTCTCCACCGTGGTGTAGGTGTCGTAATGCACCAGAATCAGCGGCACTTCTTTCTCCTGCGCCCTGTTGATCACATTGACGGAGGGATAAAGCCCGCCGGTGAGAATAATCACCGAAGTGCTGGTTTCCAGGGCCGCCAGGGCCAGATCGCTGCGGTCGCCGCCGATGACCACGGCCTTGTCCGCCGCCCGGCGCAGATATTTGAGGGCGCTTTCGGCGGTCATCGCTCCCACCACCACGTCCTCCACCGGCCGCTGCAGGTTGTTTTCGCCGGTCAAAATCTCCCCGCCGAGCACATCATAAAATTCTTCCACCGTGGGCGAGGTGATTTCCGGACGGCTGGGGATGATGCCCAGGCAGCGGTATCCTTTTTCCTCCAGGAGCGGCCGGTAGACGCCTTCCGTTTTGGCCAGCAGGGAACGGGGGATATTGTTGAAAATATTGCCCAGCACTTGCACCCCCACTGCGCTCAAATAACGGTTGAAAAACAGCGCCCGGTCCAGACTGTAATCATCATCGATGCGGATGGCCAGCAGCACTCCCGCCCCCAGCTTGCCGGCCAGCGTGACATCATCGGCCCCGCAGCTGGCGTAGGCAAAGGGATAATGGGCTCCGCCGATAATCACCACGTCCGCATCCGCGGCCACCCGCTCATAAGCGCCGAGCACATCGGCGAGCACTTCTTTGCGGCAGCTGCCGGACAGATAGGACGGCCCGGCCACCCGGGGAACAATGTCTTCCAGCGGCGCTTTTAATTGCAGGGCTTCCTTCATTAAAAAGGCGTCGTCGTCAATCTGCCCGGGTACCCGCGACGGGCTGCCAATCGGTTTGAAATAGCTCACCCGCAGCCCCTCCTGCTGCAGTTTCTGAGCCAGTCCCAGGGCCAGGGCTGTTTTACCGCTTTCCGGAGTACCCATGATATAAAGGTTTTTCATCATCAACACCTCACGAAACAGAAATGGTAATTTTTATATCGAGGGCGCTCAGGCCCTGGTTGTAGGCAAATACCGGGTTGATGTCGATCTCGTTGATTTCCGGGAAGTCAAGCACCAGGCGCGCCGTACGCCCGATCGCCTCCACCAGGGCCGGTATGTCGGCCGGTTTTTCACCCCGGTAACCGCGGAGCAGAGTGTAGGCCTTGGTTTCCGTGAGCATGGTTTCGATTTCCCGCCTGGTCAAACCGTGAGCCAAACGGAAGGAAACGTCTTTGAGCAGGTTGACGTAAATGCCGCCCAGACCGCAGGCAATCATCGGCCCGAACTGCAGATCCCGGGTCATCCCGATAATCAGCTCGGTGCCTTTGGGCATCATTTTCTGCACTTCAATGCCGTAAACGGGAGCATCGGGCAGCAGACGGGCGACGCTTTCCATGATCTCCATGAAGCCCTGGCGCACGGCTTCCGCCGAATCCAGACCCACTTTCACCCCGCCCACATCGGTTTTGTGCAGGATCTTGGGCGAAGCCACTTTCAGCACCACCGGATAGCCCATTTTTTCCGCCTGCGCCACGGCTTCCGCGGCGGTGGTGGCCAGAGTCACCGGAGCGGCCGGAATGCCGTAAGCCGCGGCCACCGCGGCCGCTTCACTGCCCAGCAGGGTGAGCCGGTTGTCCCGGACCACATCGTAGAAAATGGCCTTGACGGCTTTTTTGTCCACATCGGGATAGTCCAGATCGTTCTGCACCGCCGGAGCGTTGCGGAATTCGTTGTAACGGACCAGACCGCTGATCGCGGCGATGGCCGGTTCGGGGAAGGTAAAGCAGGGCAGCCCGGCCTCGGACATCAGGCGCTCGCCCTCCGCCATGGACTCACCGCCCAGGTAGCCGCCCAGCACCGGTTTTTCCGGGTATTTCCGGGCCACCTCGATAATCGCCCGGGTGGTTTCCACCGGATCGACCACGGCGGTGGGACACATAAGCACCACTGCGCTGTCCACATTGGGATCGGCCAGGACTTTTTCCAGGGCGAAGCGATAACGGTCCGCCTTCCCGTCGCCCAGCACGTCCACCGGGTTGTACAGGGCGGCTTCCGCCGGCAGGCCGGCCCGCAGTTCTTCAATGGTCTCCCTGGTGAAACGGGCCATGGCCAGATGGTAATTTTCCACGTTATCCGTGGCCACAATACCCGGCCCGCCGGAGTTGGTCACGATGGCCACCCGGTTGCCCCGGGGCACCGGACAGCGGGAAAAGGCGATGGCCAGTTCAAAAAGCTCGGTCATGCTGTGCGCGCGGATCACGCCGCACTGCCGGAAAGCGGTGTCATAGGCCAGATCGCTGCCGGCCAGGGCGCCGGTATGGGAAGAGGCGGCCTGCGCGCCGGCCTGGCTGGTACCGGATTTGAGAATGATCACCGGTTTCTTGCGGGTGGCTTCCCGCACCACATCCAGGAACCGCCTGCCGTCGGTCACATCCTCCAGATAGCAGGCAATCACCCTGGTGTAGGGATCGTCGGCCGCTTCAGCAATGAATTCGATTTCCGATAGGTCGCCCTTGTTGCCCAGGCTGGCCATTTTGCTGAAACCGAGACCGACCGAACGGCTCCAGTCCAAAATGGCGATCAGGGTGGCTCCGCTCTGGGACAGGAAGGCGATGTCCCCTTTAATCGGCGTGGTTTTGGTAAAGGAGGCGTTGAGCGGGGTATGGGTGTCCATCATGCCCACGCAGTTGGGGCCGAGCATGCGCATACCATAGCGGCGGCAGGTGGCTACCAGTTCTTTTTCCAGGGCCAGTCCTTCCTTGCCCACTTCCTTGAACCCGGCGGTGATCACCACCAGGTTCTTGACGCCTTTCTCGCCGCAGTCCCTGGCCGCTTCAACAACCAGTTTCGCCGGCACGGCCAGCACGGCCAGATCCACCCGGCCGGGAATATCCTTCACCGAGGCATATACTTGCAAACCCTCGATTTCCTTGTCTTTCGGGTTTACCGGATAGATATCCCCCTGATATCCGGACTGGATCATGTTTTTAACAATCGAGTTACCCACCTTCCCGGGTTTACTGGAAGCGCCGATTACCGCCACCCCAACCGGGTTATAAAAGTTAGTCAGTTCTTCCACGATCCCACCCCTCAAATGCAAAATTGCGCGAACACTTCATCCTGAACCGCTAAAGTTAAACTAAGAAGCTACATCACGCTAATTAATATTATAAAGTGCCGTTCTTAAACCGTAAACCCCACAGTGAAAATATAACTATTAAAAACATACAGAATATATGGAAAATTTTTTTAACGCCTTAAAAATATAAATTGCGATATTTGACTACAAAATAAGAAATAATCCGTATTAAACTTGTAAATAATGATGAAACAATAAGGAATTATATTTAAATTTGCTCTTTGGCCAAACAAATTGATTTCTCATCCGGTGGGTGTATAATCAAAAAAAAGAAAAGGGACTGCTTCCGGGATTTTATTTACAAACACAGAAGGGGGGAAAGGGAATAAATGAACATTTTTGAAATGATCATGCTCATCTGCTTTGGCGCGGCATGGCCCTTTTCCATTTACCAATCCTATAAATCCCGGTCTACAGAGGGTAAAAGCGCTTTTTTCCTGATCATACTGATCATTGGTTATCTGGCCGGGATAACGTATAAGCTGCTTTACAACTACGACATGGTTATTTATCTATATATCCTGAACCTTTTCATGGTAGTCACCGATCTGTTGCTTTACCTGCGCAACACAAGACTGCTCAGGCGAAATAAAAACATGGCAACTTACTGAATCGGGATGAGATAAATTCAGCCCGATTTTTTTCTTCCTCAAATAGGCCCACTTCCGGGCCCGCCCCCGCACGGCATACCATAATTCCCTCCCCGCAACCGGCGCAGGTAAAAAGGCCGCGGTTCGCCCCCACCCGATCGGTACGGAGCATCGCCGCGCCGACCGACTTTCCCCTTTGCCGGGATACGACCGAAAGGACATTGCATAAAAGCATAGAATACAGGTATAATTAAGGTCGTTTCATGACCGGCGGCATGCCGGCGGCATGAATGACTCCACCGGCAAATCGGCGGCTCCGCCGCATACGGGAGGATTATAATTGTCGACGGGAAAAGTTATTGCCAGAGCCACAGTCGTGCTGGCGGTACTCACTCTGCTTTCCAAGATTCTCGGAATCATCCGCGATCAGGCGGTGGCTTATATGTTCGGGGCCACCGGAACCACCGACGCCTATCTGGTGGCTTTCAATATCCCCTACACATTTTTTTATATTGTCATCGGAGCGCTGGCCACGGTAGTGGTGCCGGTATTTACGGAATACAGCGCCAGCGGACGTAAAGATGAAGCATGGCGCCTGTTCAGCACGGTAATTACCATTCTGGTGCTCATTTTTTTGTTCGTCACCGTACTGGGCATTATTTTCGCGCCGTTTCTGGTAAAGATAACCGCGCCCGGGCTGAACGCGCACACTTCGGCTCTGGCCGTGCACCTGACCAAAATCATGCTGCCCATTTTGATTGTTTACGGTTTGTCCACCGTCTTTCAGGGCCTGCTCAACGCCAACCAGGTTTTCGGCATACCGGCGTTCAGCACCAGCGTCACCAATCTGACGATCATTCTCTCCGCCCTGACCCTGGGGGCGAAATACGGCATTAACGGCCTGGCCGTCGGCTCCGTCCTCGGGTTTACCCTGGCCGCTCTGGTGCAGGTCCCCGTGCTGAAAAAGCTGGGCTTCAGCTACCGGTTCTCTCTGAACTGGCGCCATCCCGGCATACGCAAAGTTTTATATCTGGTTATGCCGGTGGCCGTGGGCACTTCCATGAACCAGACCTACCAGATCATAGACCGCATTCTGGCTTCCGGACTGGGGCAGGGGAGCATCTCGGCACTGAACTACGCCAACAAGCTCATCCTGATGCCGGTGAGCTTCTTCGGCATCGCCATCGGCACGGCATTTTATCCCACCATCACCATGCTGGCCGCCCGGCACAAACATGACGAACTGGCCGATACCGTCCGGCGTGCGGTGCGCGCGGTGGTGCTGTTCGCCCTGCCGGCCAGCATCGGTTTGTTCATGCTGGCCACGCCGATCGTGCAGCTTTTATTTCAGCACGGCAACTTTGACGCCCGGGCCACGGGCATGACTTCGTTCGCCCTGGCCATGTATGCGATCGGCCTGACCGGCCAGGCCGCCAATGTTGTTCTGACCAGAGCGTTCTATGCTCAACAGGATACCAAAACACCGGTTAAATTAATGGGGATAACCATCCTGGTCAATCTTGTTTTCAGCCTCACCCTGATCGGTTCCCTGAAACAGGGCGGACTGGCCCTGGCCAACTCCATCGCCTCCCTGCTCAACACGGCCATGCTGTCTTACTTTTTACAAAAACACATCCCCGGGCTCTGGAACAGAAGGATCGTCAAATTTTTTATTCAGCTGGCCACAGCCTCGGTGCTGATCACCATCGCCATCCGGGAAACCAGCCGTTTCGCCGCCGCGCACTTCGGCGGGACGGGCTTCGCCGCCCTTTTGCTGCAAGTCGGCCTGAGCATCCTGGCCGCCCTGATTGTTTACCTTCTCTGCATTTTTACTTTAAAAATGGAAGAGGCGGCCATGGTCTGCAGCTATGCCGGAAAACTGCGCCACCGCATTCTGCCGGTCAGAAGTTAGGGCCGTGAAACGAACAAGGGCGGCATGCCGTTTACCCATGCCGCCCCCGGATGTCCGGATTACCGTTGCCTTTTACGCCTGCAAAAGACCTTCCAGTTTTTGAGCCAGTACGTTCTTGGGAGTGTAGCCCACCACCTGACCGGCGATTTTTCCGTCCTTGAACATGAGCAGGGTGGGTATACTCATCACCCCGTAACGGCCGGCCAGCCCCTGGTTTTGATCCACATTCACTTTGGCCACCTTGACCCGGCCGGAGAAGTCATTGGACAGCTCATCGATAATCGGCGCCATGCTCCGGCAGGGACCGCACCAGGGGGCCCAGAAGTCCACCAGCACCGGCTGTTTCGCTTGCAGTACCTCGGCGTCAAAATTCGCCTCGTTAAGTTCCAGGGCCATATACATCTCTCCTTAAACAAATCAATTTATGAAAAAAGCTGTCCCTGAAGGTACGACCATCAGCTTTTTTCTTCTGTCGGTTGTGGGCAAAAAACCATGCGCGCTAGCAGTCCGGTGGAGCCGCCGGCTCCGGCCTTCAAATGCCTCAGCCGCCGGCGAAACCGCCGCCGGAAGCCGTCCCGCATCCGCCGCCGGATGCCGTTCCGGCTCCGCCGCTCACCTTCACCGCGCACCCGCTGATCAACTGTTTGATCTCGCTGCCGCCGCAGGCCGGACAGGTCACCTTGTCCCGGTCGGCGACACCAATCAGCAGGGTGAATTTATGACCGCACTTTTTGCACTCAAAATCATATAGCGGCATCCGCCACACCTCCCGCTATAAATTTCCGCGCCCTCCGGTTTTTTACGCCGCCGTAATGGCACCGTTGGGGCAGATAAAAATGCATTCCTCACAGTCACGGCACAATTCCGGGTTTACGGTGGCCAGCTTGGCCGCCACACTGATCGCTCCGTAGGCGCACACTTCGGCGCAGGCACCGCACCCGGCACAGAGCTCCTTAACCACAAAGGCCGCCATGATCTAGATCCTCCGTGGAAGTATGATTTTTCTTCCCGGGTTCTATTATACTCATAAACCACTTCGCCCGCAATACTTTTATCGAAATTTATCAGGGAACCGTGATAAACTGATATTCTCCATAGTTTACCATTACCATGAAAAAAGATCAACATCCGGGGAGGATAAAAAAATCAACTTTTCAGTTCAATTCGGAACGTTTGAAAAGCTGAATGAAGTTCAGAATGAACTGCAGTTCCTTCTGGCTCAGATTGCACACCAGGTTGAGCACCGCCTGCACATTGGGGTGCATGAGCAGTTCGCGCAGTTCCGGATTCATCATATTGAGCATCTGATCCACGGCCCCCGGCTCCATAATGAAGTAACAGGGGGAAACCCCCATTACCTCGGCGATTTTCTCCAGGGTTTTCAAGGAGGGCTGCACCTTGCCCTGTTCGATCTGGCCGATCAAACCGGCGGTCACCCCGGCCATGCCGGCCAGCTGCGCCTGGGTAAGCCCGTATTCTTCCCGCAGGGCCTTCAGCTTGTGTCCCAGGGAGCCTTCCTGTCCGATTAATTTCGAGGCGGGTACTTCCAGGCCGTCGGCAATCCGTTTTAAGGTGCTGATCGCCGGGTAGACGGTGCAGCGTTCAATTTCGCTGAGATAGGACAGGGAGATGTCCGAGCGCCGGGCCAGTTCCTGCAGGGACATATTTTTTTCCGTGCGCATGAGGCGAATCTTGTCCCCCATGCACAGACCGCTGTCGGTGATGTCCCCCTCGATCAGCTGTGTTTTGGAGACATTCAAGGCGGCGGCCAGTTTATCAATGGTTTTAAGCGAAGGGCGTTTGGAACCCCGCTCTATTTCACTGAGATAGGACAGAGAAAGATTCGCCCGCCGGGCCAGATCCTGCAGCGTATAGCCTCGCTCTTCCCGTAAAGCGCGAATTTGCTCTCCTTTGACGTTCATCCTCCACACTCCCGGTAAAGTCAAATTATACTATTATCCTACTATACTTTCACTAGGCAGTCAATTCGCGCCGGGAAAATGAACCAGAGGTAAAAACCGCCGCCGAGAGCTATTCACGACGGCGCAGGATGCTGAAAGGGGGCAGCACGGAACCGGCGGACAGGTAAACCGCCTGCCGGGGATGCGGGGCCGCCCGGCGGGGCGTCCCGTCCGCATCGTAAATCGCCCGCACCCGGAAAGAAAGGACTTCCCCCCCGGGAACCAGCGCCTCCAGTTCCTCGCCGACGGCAAAGCGGTTGCGCTGTTCCACCAGGGCCAGACCGGCATGCCGGTCATACTCCCGCACCACCCCGACGAAGGTATAGGGCCGCCGGTAGATGCCCGTCACCGCACCGTGCGCGCCCGGGACGGCGTTTCCGGTAAAAAAGCCGGTGGTATAATCGCGGTTGCTCACCTTGCCCAGTTCCTCCCTCCAGGCCGGCGCCACGCAAAAATGCCGCGGGTCGCGGCGGTAGGCGTCCAGCGCCTGTCTGTACACATTGACCACGGTGGCCACGTAGTGCAGGCTTTTCATCCGCCCTTCTATTTTCAGGCTGTCCACTCCGGCCTCCACCAGTTCCGGAATATACTCCAGCAGACAGAGATCCCGGGAACTGAGAATATAACTGCCCCGCTCATCTTCGCTGATCGGCAGATACTCGCCGGGGCGTTTTTCCTCCACCAGCGCGTAACGCCAGCGGCACGCCTGGGCGCAGTCCCCGCGGTTGGCATCCCGTCCGGTCAGGTAATTGCTCAACAGGCAACGTCCGGAATAGGAAATGCACAGCGCACCGTGCACGAATACCTCCAGGGGCACCGCCACCCGGCGGCGGATTTCCCGGATCTCCTCCCCGGAGAGTTCCCGGGCCAGCACGATGCGTTTCGCCCCGTGCGCCGCCCAGAAGGCGGCAGCCGCCCAGTTGGTGGTGCTGGCCTGCGTGCTCAGGTGCACGGGCAGTTCCGGTACCAGCCGTACGGCCAGGTCAAGCACCCCCGGATCGGACACGATCACGGCGTCCACGCCCAGGTCCCGCAGTTCCCGCAGGTAGCCGGGCAAAAGCTCCAGGTCGCGGTTGCGGGCGAAAACATTCACCGTTACGTAAACTTTCACTCCCCGCCGGTGGGCGAAGGCCACTCCCCGGGCCATATCCTCCGGGGTGAAATTTCCCGCCCCGGCCCGCAGGCCGAATTGTTTGCCTCCCAGATAAACGGCATCCGCGCCGTAAACAACCGCCGCCTGCAGTTTTTCCAGATCGCCGGCCGGCGCCAGCAATTCGGGTATGCGCAACGACATTCCCCCTTTTCCCGCCGGCGGCAACCACGCCGCAGTCCCTCGGGACGTGATTCCGCCGGCACGCAAGGTATAGCCGCCCCTGCAGGCGGTCGTACCGGTGAAGCGACCACCGCCTTTTTCATTAGCCGGCCGGGAGCAGAAATCACCGCCGGTTAATGCTGGTATTTGCGGATATTGGCCTCGTGCTGGGCCAGAGTGGTGGCGAAAGCGTGCGTGCCGTCCGGTTTGGCCACGTAGTAGAGATAATCGGTGCGGGCCGGTTCCACCGCCGCCAGCAGGGAGGCCGTCCCGGGACAGGCGATTGGTCCGGGAGGCAGACCGGTGATTTTATAGGTATTGTAAGGAGAATTCACCCGCAGATCCTTGTAATACAGCTTCGCCCGGTTCCCCCCCAGGGCGTATTCCACCGTGGCGTCCACCTGCAGGGGCATTCCCCGCCGCAGCCGGTTTTCAATCACGCCGGCGATGAGCGGCCGCTCCCGATCGACTTTGGCCTCTTTCTCCACCATGGAAGCGATGATCACCGCCTGGTGCAGCGTCAGGCCGGCGGCGGCGGCGCGGCGGGCGTAGTGCAGCTTCTTTATTTCGTAGTCGAACTGGCCCAGCATCATATCAATCAGGTCGTAGGTGGAAATATCACTGCCCACTTTGTACGTGTCGGGGAAAAGATAACCCTCCAGCCGGTGCGGTCCGGACGGCAGGCCGCTCAGAAAAGGATAGGGGAATTGATCGCGGGCGACCGCCTGAAAAAAGGCCTGCCTGGTGGTCAGGCCCTTCTGCGCCAGCAGATCCGCAATCTGGCTCAGGGTGAAACCTTCCGGAATGGTAAATTCCCGGGCATCGGGTGGCCCCTGAATGAGCAGATTGGTCAGGCGCGGCAGGGAAAGGCCCGCAGACAGGTGATAAAGACCGGCTTTGAGCTGCCCGTCCACTCCCGTACAGCGCACATAAAGATTAAAAACAAGCGGGCTGCGGATCAGGCCCTTTGCATACAGAATATCTCCGATCACCGCACTGGAAGCGTGCCGGGGTATGGTCAACGACACATCCGCGGTCCGGCGCGCCGGCGGAGAAAGCAGCAGATATAAGCAGACCGCCGCTGCCAGCAGAAGCATTAGTGCCGGAAGCAAAAACAACAGTCGGCGTTTATTATTCCCGATCACGGCCGCACGGATAAAAGCCATAATATGTTAAACCCGCCTTGAAAACAAATTCACCCCTGCCCGCCGTTGCGGTCCCGTGCCGCAACTAATCCATTATACCCCGGTTCGACGCGCCCGGACAAGCCGTGCATACAAAAAACCTCCCGCTGCCCGGGGAGGCCGGCGACAGTTTACCTTTACGCCCGTTAGTAACCATAGACCCGCTCCGGTATGCCGGCGGCGTCCGCCGCCGCACTTTGCCCCGCATTGCCGCCGCCCGGGGTGGACGGCGTATCCGGAACCTGTTTTCCGGCCGGCTGCTGCGTCTTGCCTTCCGCCGCCTCCCCTTCGCCGGCCGGCGCCCCCGGCCCGGCCGGCGGCACCACCGGCTCATTGACCGGCAGCGCCGTTCCCACGGCGATAATCTCGTCCACCGGATCGTATTTGCTTTCCGGCAGCACTTCCACCTGCCGGCGGCCGTCCACGTAGGTGATCCGCCGCACGGCGACGGTATAGCCGCGCAGACCTTTTTGCCTGACCGCCTGTTCCCCTTTCTTTAAAGTGGGATCGGACCGGCGGATTACCTGCGGCTGTTGCACGGCGGTTACCTCGGTGGTGATTTCCACCGGCGTTTTATAGTCGGTGTTGCCGTAAATTTTAAAGGTAATCTGACCGCCCTCCACCAGCGAGCGCAGGTAAATGTAGCTCTCCGTATCGTTGCGGAATCTAAAATCTATGTAACCGTAGGAAACAGTGGCGTCCCGGCCCATGGGCACGTAGGACACGGGCAGGGAATGATTGGCCCGCTCCAGGATCTGCAGGTTGGCCAGCAGCACGGCGTTATAAAGGGTGCTGCTCACCTGGCAGACGCCGCCGCCCGGACCGTCGACCAGCCGGTTGTTGACAATCACCTTGGCGTTTTTGTACCCGGCCTCGGAACTGCGCGGACCGACCACCCGGTTAAAGGAAAACTCCTGCCCCGGCGGCACCAGCAGGCCGTCCAGCGCCGCGGCCGCCACGCGAATGTTATACGCCCGTTCGGTATAGCCGGGATCGAAACGCGTGCTGTATGCGGCGAGCAGGCCGTTTATGCCCATGGCCGCCACCGCATCCGCGGTCACACGGGGGTGCACTTTGATCAAAGACAATTCGATTTCCGGCATGCGGCCGGCCCGCAGCGCGGCCAGCAAATCCCGTTCGGCCTTTTGCTTATCCACCGCCATGCCGTCCCGGCCGGGAATGATTTCTATGCCGTCATCCGCCCGCACCCTCAGGGCGGCATCCCGGGGTGGAGTGCTCACTTCCCGTCCCAGGGCATCCAGTTGACGGTAAAAACTTTCCCGGTTAAAAACAACCGTCAGCGGTATGGTCAGGCCTTCCTGCCGCAGCCGCCGCTGCCGCGACCAGCGCTGCCACCAGGGAACATCCCGCCCGGCTTTCAACGCGGCTTCGATCATCGCTTCCCGGTCCAGGCGCAGGCCGATTGTCCGCGGATCAAGGCGCCAGCTGCGGTTCCGGCAGTGCAGGAAGAGCGGGGCGGCGGTCAGTCTTTTTTCCAGAGCGGACAGTGCCTGCAGCCCCTGCTCCCGCGTCCGGCCCTGCAAATCGACTCCGCCCAGGGGCAGGCGTACGCCCGGCAAAACCCGCTCCTCACCGTGCACGACGGAGGCGCCGACCAGAACAACCAGCACCCCGCAGATCAGCCCGGCAAACAACAAGGCCATCAACGGCCGGGAAACAGCCCTCATCCGCCTACCTCCCCTCTCTTTATCCGACGAAAAGCGTCGAAGCATGGTTCCCGCAAAGACAAAAAAAGCTGGATGTCACAGGGTTGCCCTGTTTACCAGCTCAAGTCACCTGAAACGTTTTTTCAGGATTCCTCCTGGGTGACCATCTCTTCCCAGGCATCGGCCACTTTTTCCCATTCCTCGTCATCCTCAATATCGACCAGAATTTCGTTTCCTTCCTCGTCCTGCTCAAACTTGAGAATGATCGCTTCGCCTTCCTCCGCTTCCTCGTCTCCTTCCACCGGCAACAAAATGGCATATCTCTCTTCATCCACTTCGACTATGTCAATGACTGCGAAATCAGATTCGGTGCCATCTTCGTCCACCAGGGTGATCACTTCATCCTGTTCATGCTCCTGTCCAGACACTTGTTTCACCTCTTTTTTACAATATGCTGCTATTTTATCCCAACCGCTCCGTCTTGTCAAGGAAATCCCCGTTTTACTCCTCCCTGCTGCCGTTTGCGTCCAGGTAACCCTGCAGAATGAACGCCGCGGCCATTTTGTCGATCACCTTCCGCCGCCCGGCCCGGCTGACATCCGCGGCCAACAGTATCTTTTCCGAAGCCACCGTGCTCAACCGCTCATCCCAGGTATCCACCGGCAGATTCAGGCTTTTTTTCAGCTTCTCGATGAAGGCGAGCACCTTTTCCCCCTGCGGACCCAGGGTGCCGTTCATATTGAGCGGCAGCCCGACGACCAGTTTTTGCACTTCGAATTTCCCGACCAGCTCGACCAGCCGCGCCATTTCCCGGCCGTCCCGGCGGATCACTTCCACCCCCTGGGCCGTCCAGCCCAGGGGATCGCTCACCGCCACCCCGATTGTTTTATCCCCCACATCCAGTCCCATAATACGCATGATAACGCAAAACCCCTCAAATTACTTTCAGACAGAACTGCGGGCACACCGCCGCGCAGTAACCGCAGAGCCGGCAGCGGACGGGATCGACCACCGCCCGGCCGTGCTCGATTTTCAACGCTCCGGCGCCGCACCGCCGCACGCAGTTGCCGCAACCCTGACACCAGTCCTCAATCAACAGGCGCCGGTTTTGTTTTTTTACGGCCGTCCGCACCGCTTCGGCCGCTTCCCGGCCGCTGAACACGGCCGTATTGAAGTCCACCTCGGCCGCGGACTGCATGCCCACCGCCACTGCGGCCAGTTCGTCTATGCCCAGCACAAAACGCAGGGCCTCATCGGTCCGGCCGAGCAAATGGCCGCCGCCCAGCGCCTTCATGCCGTAAAGGCCTTTGCCGCAAAGGGCGGCCTCTTTAATGGCATCCAGCATATCCGCCGCCGAGCCTCCCATTATGCCCACCCCGGTCAGGTTGATCAGGGGGTGAATCACGTCAAACTCGGGAATCAGCGCCGCCGACCGCACGGCGGCCACCGCGTGGGTGGAGATGCCGATGGCCCGCACCAGACCGGATTTTTTCGCCTCCAGCAGGTATTCCACCGCTTCCCAGTGTCCGCGGATGGTCAGCGCCGATTCCTGCTCGTGCAGCAAAAAAATATCAATGTATTCCCGTCCCAGAGCCCGCAGAGCCGCTTCCACACTCTGCCGCATACCGTCATAAGTATAGGCGTAGGATTTGGAGGCGATCACCACCTCCCGCTCTTTACCCCGGATGGCTTCCCGAATGTGTGCGTAGTTGCGATAATATTCCGCCGTGTCGATAAAATTGACCCCGGCCTCCAGCGCCCGGCGGATTACTTCCGCCCCCCGCTCCACCGGCAGATCGGCCTGTAAAGGGCCGATGGTGAGCGACCCGAAACACAGGCGGGAAACCCGGATCCCCGTCCGGCCGAGGAATCGGTACTGCAAAGATCCGTCCCCTTTACGTCTGCTCTTTGAGATTGCTCTCCAGGTAGGTTTTGACCAGTTCCTCGAGCAATTCATCCCGCTCCAGGCGCCGGATCATGCTGCGGGCGTTGTTGTGGCTGGTAATGTAGGCCGGATCGCCGGATAACAGGTAGCCAACCATCTGGTTTATAGGGTTATAGCCTCTTTCTTTCAAGGCGGCATACACCGAGAGCAGAATTTCCCTGGCCTGGTTGACCTCCTCCGCCTGCACCTTGAACATCACGGTATGTTCAGATACTTCTTTCGTCACGGCACGGGCCCCCCTCGCTATTACAATATAACCCCGTCGGGGATCTATATTCGTGCTTGCTTATTGTTTTCCTCTACTGGTAAAAAAATAGATTGAAAAAGCGGGGTCGGCCCCCGCTTTTCTGGCTAAGCAAACCACAAAACCTCCCGCCGGAGTATTGTTTTCGCTCACCGCCGCAACTGGCCGGCGGCCACGTCGTAGGCCCGCTCCAGGGCCTCCTGCAGCCGGGAGGAATCCCTGCCGCCCGCCTGGGCCATATCCGGCCGGCCGCCGCCGCCGCCCCCGACCACGGCGGCCACCTCTTTGATCAGCTTGCCGGCGTGCAGCCCCCGGGGCAGCAGGTCTTTGGTCACCGCCGCCACCAGATTGACCCGCTCGCCCACCGGGCTGCCCAGCAGAATCACCGCCGAGCCCAGACGATCGCGCAGCAAATCGACCATCGCCCGCAGGCTGTCCATATCCGGAGCTTCGGTCCGGGCGGCCAGGAAGCGGGCTCCGTCCAGATCCTTCACCTGGTCGAGCAGGTTCTGCACCTCGTAGCGGGCCACCCGCGCGCGCAGGCTCTCCACCTCGCGCTCCAGTTCGCGCAGTTCCCCGACCAGTCCTTCCACCCGGCGCACCACTTCCGCCGGCGTGGATTTGACCAGCGCGCTGATCTGCTCGAGCTGCTCCTCCCGGGCGTTGATATGGGCGAGCGCTCCTTCGCCGGTGACCGCCTCGATCCGGCGCAGGCCGGAACCGACACTGCTTTCATTGAGCAGTTTGAACAGCCCGATCTCGGCCGTGGAACGCACGTGGGTGCCGCCGCACAGTTCCAGACTGTAATCCCCCATGCGCACCAGGCGCACCCGATCGCCGTATTTTTCATCGAACAGCGCCATCGC
>Ga0315298_1002241_pt1 | contig 33265 bp, 27 predicted proteins | sample WHS_1_MG_FD_203077 | JGI IMG/M metagenome (GOLD analysis project Ga0315298, IMG submission 203077) | Extremophilic microbial mat communities from Washburn Hot Springs, YNP, Wyoming, USA - WHS_1_MG | ecosystem: Environmental > Aquatic > Thermal springs > Hot (42-90C) | place: USA: Wyoming... | reverse complement strand
TTTCTAGGAATGCCTTGCCCTTACCAGGCGGGCCGCGCATGAGGGGGTGTATGCCAACGGATGCGTGTTGATGGCCAGACCGAGGCTTTTCTAGGAATGCCTTGCCCCTACCAGGCGGGCCGCGCATGAGGGGGTGTATGCCAAGGGATGCGTGTGGATGGCCAGACGAGGGCTTTTCTAGGAATGCCTTGCCCTTACCAGGCGGGCCGCGCATGAGGGGGTGTATGCCAACGGATGCGTGTGGAGGGCCAGACCGAGGTATTTCTGGGCATGCCTTGCTCCTATGTGGACCGTTCATAGTCACAGGTACCTCCCTGGGCTCATGTCTCGCCCCTACGTTTTTGCCAGCAGACGCTCATAGACAGCAAGGGTTTCCTCTGCGGCGCGTTGCCAGGAGAAGCGCGCAGCCTGGGCGAGGCCCCGTGCGCGCATTTCCGCACGGAGATCGGCGTCTTCGAGCACTGCGCCAATCGCTGCCGCCATGTCGAATGTATCCTGTGGGTCAAAGTAGCGTGCGGCATCTCCTCCCAATTCAGGCATGCTGGAAGTGTTGCTGCAGACTACAGGAGTGCCGCAAGCCATGGCTTCCAGGATGGGCAAGCCAAAGCCCTCGTACAGGGAAGCCAAAACATAAGCCTCCGCTCCGCTGATGACGGCAGGGAGGTCTGCGTCAGGCACATAGCCAGAGAGAAGCACCGCTTTGGGGTCATCCATCTTTTCCAGCGCTTGGAAGAAATCCTGGTACAGCCAACCGGCACTGCCCACAATGACCAAAGCCAGTTGTGGATCCTTCTGACGGAGCAGGCGCAGGGCACCCAGCAAACGGATGAGGTTCTTGCGTGGTTCGATGGTGCCCAACGCAAGGAGGTAACGTTCTGGTAAACCATAGCGCACCTTGACATCCGCTATTTGTTCAGGGGTGGCGGGGCGGAAAATGGGTGAGGCGGCTTCGTAGATAACGGTAACCTTTTCCTCTGGCACCCCGTAGATGCGCATCAGGTCGCGTTTGCTCGACTCGGAGATGGTGATCAAGGCGCTAGCGCGTCGCACAAAGAGGGGCATGGCGGCGTTCAGGAACCAGTAGTTCAGGCGCTTGTGGTAGGAGGGGAAGAGGTGATAGACCAAGTCATGGACGGTGAGAACGGTGGGGATGTCCCGCAAAGGCATCAGCAGGTGCTCTGTGGCGTGGAAGAGTTCGGCATCGGGGATCAGACGGTTGAACCCCACATGCAGCAGTTGGCCCAGCCAGACAGCCATACGCCAAGGCTTGTACCCGGCGCGCACAGTCCGGACGGGCACATCAGGCGGCAAGCCAGGCAAGACAGAAGCAACCTCTGTCGGACCTGCGCCGTTGTAGAAGAAGCCGAAGCGATGCTTCTGGCCATGGTGAGCGAGAAGCGCACGGGACAAGCCCTCTGCATAGCGTGCTAGCCCTGCCCGCTGGTGTATAGCAGCCGAAATGTCCACGTAGATTGTCATATTCAATGGTCCTCTGGCATCCAGGTTACCAGAGGAAAGTAAATCCAGTTGTCATAATACATACGTGCGAATACCTGGATGCGATGATTCTCCGTGTCGGCAACGTAGAGCCGTCCATCGGCATCAATGCCCATGCCGCGGGGATGTCCAAAGAGGCCAACGGCAGAGCCTTGGTGCCCCCATATGGTGGTCCACCTGCCCCCGCTATCCAGGACTTGGATGCGATGGTTGCCGGTGTCTGCCACATAAATGCGGCCATCCGCGCTAACGGCTATGCCTGCTGGTGAGTTGAACATGCCAGAACCTGCACCGAATCTGCCGAAACTGGAGAGGAACTCGCCGTTGGCATCAAAGATTTGGATGCGATGATTGGAGGTATCAGCGACGTAGACTCTGCCCAGTGGATCTACAGCGACGTCCGAAGGCCATGAGAATTGTCCGGGCCCAGCACCCTGGACGCCCCATTTGTTGCGCAAGGTCCCAGCACTGTCAAAGACCTGGATGCGATGGTTGTTTTTGTCGACAACGTATACCAGCCCTGAGGGGGCAATGGCTAAGCCAGAAGGCGAGGCAAATTGTCCATCGCCGCTGCCGTAGCTGCCCCATTCCCTCAGGTAGTTGCCATCGGCGTCGAATACTTGAATGCGGCTGTTATTGGTGTCTGCAACGTACACTTGGCCATTGGGAGCGACAGCCACACTGGCTGGCAGATTGAATTGACCAGCGCCTGTCCCTTGCGTGCCCCATTGCGTTAGGTATGTTCCGTTACGGTCAAAAACCTGGATGCGGTGGTTGGAGGTATCGGCGACATAGATACGGCCACTTGGGCTTACCGCCACATCGGCGGGCCATAGCAGCTCACCGCTGCCCGAACAGGGTACTCCCCACTTGGTGGCAAAGGTGCGATCAGGGTGAAAAGCCTGGATGCGCTCGTTGGCATAATCGGCGACGTAGATGCGGCCATCAGGGGCAACGGCAATGCCGGTTGGGTTGCGGAACTGGCCATCGGCTGTGCCATAGGAGCCGAATTTGTACAGGTAACTTCCGTTGGCATCAAAAATCTGTACGCGGTGGTTCCAACCCTCCGTGACATAGATATAGCCATTGTGGTCTACAGCAATGCCGGCGGGTGCCCCAAGGTAGGTGTTGCCTGCGCCATAGCGTCCCCATTTGAAGAGGAAGTTGCCATTGCGGTCAAATACCTGAACGTTGTGGTTCCAGGCATCCACAGCATAGACGCGCCCGTTCGGGGCTACTGCAATATCCGATAGCGAGGAGAACTGCCCATCGCCGCTGCCTTCGGAGCCCCAGCGGAAGAGGAAATTGCCTTGGGAGTCAAAGGCTTGGATACAATTGCTCTGGCGGTCAGCGACGTAGACACGCTGATCGGAGCCAACTGCCAGAGCAGAAGGATAGGTGAAGAGTCCTTGGTCGGTGCCATAGCCGCCCCATTTGCGCAGGAACTTGCCATAGGCATCAAAGACCTGCACACGGTAGTTGCCAGTGTCTGCTACATAGACGCTCCCGTCCGCACCCACTGCGACACTGCTGGGGAAATTGAACTGGCTGTTATAGGTGCCATAGGATCCCCATTGGCGCAGGAAAGTGCCATCCGCCGCAAAGACTTGGATGCGGTGGTTCGCACTGTCCACCACATAGACTTGGCCGTTGGAGCCAACCGCGACATCGGATGGCCACTTGAACTCGCTGGGGCCATGCGGGATGCCAATGGTCTGGATCCAAGCATAGCCTTCTGTTGTTTGAGCCAAAGCTACAGGCGCACAAGCCAGGAAGAAGAGCAGAACCCACACAAAGCGCCTGAACGCGTTCATTGGGCATGCCTCCTCGCGCTTCTCTCAGTAAATAAGACGTAATAGGTTAATGTGTGGGTGCGTTACAATTTTTTCATCTGGTTTTATTCTACCACATTTGGAGCATTTGGTCAATTTGCTTTTTCGTAGATGTTCAGTAAAATAGTCATCCAGAGCAGTTTGTAGGAGCGATGTACAGTGCTCAGTGAGCAACGGATGCAACGTAACAGAAAATGGCTCGAAGAGGAGCGTGCACGTCTGGAAAGCGAGCTGAATCGCATGGGTGCCGCGATGGATGAACGCGAGCGTCCGGGTTATGGCACGCACATGGCGGACAATGCCACGGAGGTCTTTGAACAAGCGAAGAACTTGGCGGTGACCCAGCGCCTGCGCCATACTCTGAGCCTCATCAAAAAGGCTTTGGAGAAGATGGACAAGGGCACATATGGCATTTGCGAGCAATGTGGCGAGGCTATCGACCCGGCTCGACTGAAGGCATTGCCCTATGCGACGCTGTGCATGTCCTGCCAGGCACGCGCAGAGCTACGGAGTTCGCGTTAAGAATACGATGCAGAAGGAGAACATGCCTTGAACCCCAGGCGAGCCAAGGACATCCTCGTCTTCGGTGCCGCAATGGTAGTATTGGCCGCCGACCAGCTCAGCAAATCTTGGGTGCAACAGAGCCTCTTGCCGGGCATGCCTTGGAATCCAATTCCATGGCTGCGTCCGATTCTGAGTTTTACCCTCGTTACTAACAAAGGGGCTTCTTTTGGCCTTTTCCCCGAGTTAAGTGGGTTCTATACCCTCGTCGCAATGGTGGTCATTGCCGCTATCCTCTTTTTTTACCGCCGTTTCCCCACGGATCAATGGTTGGTGGCGCTCAGCTTGGGATTACAGTTGGGCGGCGCCTTTGGTAATTTGGTAGATCGCATCTGGCGGGGGCAGGTGGTTGATTTCATTGACCTCAATTTCTGGCCGCTACAGGAGTGGCCTGTCTTCAACGTAGCGGATAGTTCTATTGTGGTAGGCGTGTGCATGCTGGCCATCTACCTGCTCTTCTTTGCGCAGGATTGGGATTGACAGAGACCTCCGAGGTGAGTCCCTCGGAGGTCAATTTTTCTCGAACAGGAAGGAGGCATACTGATGCAGGACAAGGCATACCGGCGGATCATCAATGCCTGGTGCATGTACGACTGGGCGAACTCGGCTTTTGCCACGACGATCATGGCGGCGGTGCTTCCCACTTTCTATGGCGCGGTCGCTGGCGCGGATTTGCCTGGCAACCTCGCTACGGTGTATTGGGGATATACTTCTTCCATTGCGCTGTTGATTGGCGCGGTGTTGGCGCCTGTTCTGGGAGCCGCTGCTGATTACCTGGGCGCTAAGAAGCGCTTTCTCGCAATATTTGCCCTGTTTGGCATCTTTTTCACTTCGTTGTTGGTGTTGGTGAGCAGGGGAGACTGGCTGCTGGCTTCAGTGTTGTACATCCTGGGCGAGCTGGGCTTCAGCGGCTCCACTGTCTTCTATGATTCCCTATTGCCCCATATCGCTCGTCCAGAAGACATAGACTATGTTTCGAGCAAGGGCTATGCCATGGGCTATCTGGGTGGTGGCATCTTGCTGGCGATCAACATTGTCATGATCCTGTTCTGGGACAAACTGGGCTTGCCCAGCCAGGAAATGGCTTCGAGGCTTTCTTTCCTCAGCGTGGGGATCTGGTGGGCGGTATTTTCCATCCCTATCCTGCGCATTGTGCCGGAACCACCGGTGCGGGAAGCGAGTGGGCCACGGGTGAACCCGTTCCGCGCGGCTTTTCAACGCCTGGGCAGTACCTTTCGCGACATCCGCCGCTATAAGGAATTGACCAAATTCATCATCGCCTTTTGGCTGTACAACGATGGCATCGGCACGATTATCAAGATGGCTACGATCTATGGCACGGAGATCGGCATTGGCCAGACAAGCCTGATCGGGGCGCTGCTGCTGACGCAGTTCGTGGGCATCCCCTTCTCGCTGCTGTTTGGCAAACTGCCCCGCTTCATTGGCACCAAGCGGTCTATCTACCTGGCGCTGGGGGTGTATACGCTGATTTCTATCGCTGGTTATTTCATGACCAGTGCCTGGCAATTCTGGGTGCTGGCGGGGATGGTGGGGCTAGTGCAAGGCGGCAGCCAGGCACTGAGCCGTTCGCTTTTCGGGCTGATGGTGCCCAAGGCGAAGAGCGCCGAGTTCTACGGCTTTTACGACGTGAGCAGCAAATTCGCGGGGATTGTCGGGCCGGCGGTGTTTGCGCTGGTGGGGCAGATTACCGGAACTAGCCGCCTGAGCATTATTTCGCTGATCATCTTCTTCGTCGTAGGCGGGTTGTTGCTGACCCTGGTAGACGAGCAGGAGGGCATCCGCGTGGCACGCGAGGCGGATGCGATAGCCGCAACGTAGGGGCGAATAACCATTCGCCCGAATAACCATTCGCCCGAATAATCATTCGCCCGAATAATCATTCGCCCGATAACCAATCGCCCGGTGGGCAGCAACGTAGGGGCGAATAATCATTCGCCCGATAACCAATCGCCCGATGGGCAGCAACGTAGGGGCGAATAACCATTCGCCCGAATAATCATTCGCCCGAAAACCATTCGCCCGGTGGGCAGCAACGTAGGGGCGAATAATTATTCGCCCGAATAATCATTCGCCCGGTGGGCAGCAACGTAGGGGGCGAATAATCATTCGCCCGAATAATCATTCGCCCGGTGGGCAGCAACGTAGGGGGCGAATAATCATTCGCCCGAATAACCATTCGCCCCATAACCATTCGCCCGAATAACCATTCGCCCGGTGGGCAGCAACGTAGGGGCGAATAACCATTCGCCCGAATAATCATTTGCCCGGTGGGCAGCAATGTAGGGGGCGAATAATCATTCGCCCCTACATTATTCATTTTGGTGTAGCCAACGGGTTTTCGCGATCGAATTCCCATCGCTGGGGATTGTTGGCAATGTATTCGCGGATACGGGTTAACGATTTGTCGTTGCGGATAATGTGTTCATAATAATTGCGTTGCCAGACGGTGTAAATATCTGTATTTTGTCGGAACCATTTGGTTACACCGATTTTGAACCCCCGAACAATGGAACCAATGGTCTTGGATGGTGATTGCATGGCCGGGGATTGTAGGGTTGGTTGTGGGGGCGATGTGTTCCGGATGTCTACAACGATCCAAAGGATGCCATGCACATGGTTGGGCATGACCACAAACGCGTCCAATGCCACGTGCGGGAAATGGTGTGGGATTTCAAGCCAACAATGTTCCACGATCCGGCCGGCATCGTTCAATTTCATTTCCCCATTCACCACCTCGCCGAAGAGGCAAGCCTTTTCTTGTGTGCAAATAGTGATGAAATAGGCCCCTACCTGGCGATAGTCGTATCCCTTCAGGCGGATCGATTGGCGATGGTGGCGTTCAGGTTCGTATCGCATCACAGGATTTCGAACCACATCAGCAAGCCTATAGCAACGAACAGGACAGCGGCCACTTTGTGCAGGATGTGGGTGGACACTAGGCGCACAGCGACCTCACCGCCCAGCACACCGAGCAGGGTCACGCTCGCCGGGGCGATACTAGCACCCAGGAAGACAGGCAGCGGGCGCTGATATTTGCAGGTCAGGGTGAGTACAGCCAGTTGGGTTTTGTCTCCCAGTTCGGCAATGAGTAAAGCAATAAATGTGGTAGTGAAGATTTTCCAGTCCATGAGTCCTCTTATCATAGTATAAGTTTTTGCGATGAGATTTTACTTGGGTTGAGGGATGTCGATGTGCTTGGATGCACAGGTACGGGTAAATACAAGGATGAAAAATCTCACCTCTATCGCTTTCGATAAATATCTCTGCGATGGCCTATTGCGTGGATTATAATCGTCTGTTCATCTTGGAGGATTTCGTAGATGATACGGTAATCACTCACACGGAGTTTATAGAGCCCTGCCAGCTCGCCAGATAATGCCTCGAGTTTGATGTTGTCTAAATTCGCAGCTAACCAATTGATGCGCTCGGCTATACGGCGGCTAATGGGTTTGTCTAGCTGCGCCAACTCACGGACAGCAGCGTCCAAAATACGGATGCGATACACAACATCTACTCCAATCCGAGCCGTTGTACCACATCATCAAACGGTTCTCCGCGCTCCCCTTGAGAAACGGCTTGTTTCTGGCGCAAAAGCCTATCCCGCACCAATTTTCGGATAGGCAATCCTTCATCAGGGTCGCCAAGCAATTCTAGGAACTTGCGCTCAATGGTGGCTTCAATCATTTCTCGTAGTTCTTCCTTCGTCATTTGGGCTACTGTGGTAGCCATATCAAACCTCCTCCGATCCTGGTGTGGATCAAAGTGCTGCTTTGATTATAGAAAAAAAGACAGAATCGTCAAAAGAGATGTGTGGGCGAAGGCTTTACATCCCTATATCGTCTCGTTTACCACAGTGGGCGAGTGCTCTGTCGCTGGAGGATGTACCAACTGATGAGGCCGGTCAGGCGGGGCAGCCAGAAGGCAATCAGGCGGTAGGTGAGCGTTGCCGCAACTGCCACGGGAAGCGCCACCCCACGGTTAGCTAGGATGGCGGACAAGGAGCCCTCTGTGACGAGCAAGCCGCCAGGTGAGGTGGAGAGGAAGCCCAGGATGGCGGAAAGCCCATAACTGACGATGGTGATGGAGAGGGCTAGATGTTGTCGGAAAGCCAGGAGTGTCATTTGCAGGCACAGCATGTCCATCAGGACGCGTGCCATGCTGCCTAATAACAGATGCCAGCGCCGCTGGGCGTTCAACGTCAGCGCACCCTGACGCAAAGCCCCCAGCCGTTGTTCCCATGCGGAGGATGGGAATGGGAACTGCCCCCGGCGTGTGAGCAGCTTGTTCAGGCGGGCGAGCAAGCGATAGCGCCAGTCGCCCTTGTGCGGCCGAGCCAGTAGGATGGCCAGGGCAGCGATGCCTACCAGCACAACGCTGGTCATTAGAAGGGCAATCCACCACGGCGCATCTGCGCCTTTCAGCGCCACGAAGAGCAGAGCCAACGCCACCCATAGCGAGATGGCAAGGCCTTGCCCCAGCGTTTCAAGGGCAAAAATGAAGAAGGTCCCCTCTACGCTGCAACCATTCTCGCCCAAGTAACGGGTGCGCACCGCCAGGCTGCTCAATCCAGCCGAAGGGATGAACAGACTGGCAAAGCTCGATGCCTGGGTCACGTGTAGCACGCGCACAAAATCCATCGCTGGGCCAAAGGCGGGCAGCATCTGGTGCACGAGGTAAGCGCCAACCAGCACGCTGACAATCTGCAAGACGAGGGCAGCCAAGAGGTACGGTGCATTCGCCCGCGGGATTAGCTCTAGGGTCTCAGCCAGGCCTGCCAGACGGGGGATAAGCAGGTACGTGCCCATCAGCAAGAGCAGGATAACGACAGTGCGCCTGAGTGGGGTACTGCCCAAACGGTGGAAGGGCGAGTACTGATGAAATCTGTGGTTGTTGTTCTTCATAAGTTCGCTGTGACTATAGCCAACGTGGCCATGGATTAGATTGTCGCGCTCAGTTCAGGTTTCAGAAGGGACTCTTCCATATTATAGGCAGATAGAGGCGCATGGGCAGATCCAGCCTCACCACGACCAAGCCGCCATCCCGGGCGGCGACAAAAGCCAGATGATGCGAAGCATCCATCGCCACGTTGCTTGCCGTGCCGGGCAAAGGCACGGAGAGGAGCAGGGCTTCGGGTGGCAAGGTGGGATCCTGGGTGGAAACGATTTGCAAGCCCGCTTTTCCTGAGGCGACGTAGGCGTAATTGCCGTTGATGGTGAGGTTCAGAGCATTTCCGGGCAAAGTGATCGCTCCCACGATGTCTGGCCGCAAGGGATTGGAAATCTGGATAGAGAACAAGTCCTCCTCACCAGATGCAAGGTAGGCATAACTTGACTGGAGGGCGATGCCAGAGGCGTAGCCTGGGGGGTCAAAATGTTCGCCGATTTCATGGGCGGCGGTGGGGTCGGCGACATAGATGACGCGCAAGCCCCATTCGCCATCCGCCACATAGGCATACTCGCCTGCTACTGCCACATCCACTGCCTGTCCGGGGGTGGAGACGGTATTGACCAGCGAAGGGGCAGCCGGGTCATGCACGGAAGCGATCCACAAGCCGCCTTCCTCGCCGGCAGCGACAAAGGCATAGTGGTTCTGCAGGGCTACGCCGCTCGCCATACCGGGACCGGTGATGGCTCCCGCCTCAAGTAATTGCGTGGGTTCGGCGATGGAGAGGATACGCAGCCCACCCTCTTCATCCGCTGCGTAGAGGTAGGGATGGGACAGCGCCAGGCTAACGGCATAGCCGGGGGTATCCCATGTATCCAATAGGGCAAGCTGGCCATTGGCATAGGAAAGGGCATGTACGCCTCCTGCCCCGTTGGCAACGAAAACATAGCGGCCATAGAGGGCGACATCGCAAACATCGCTCAGGAGGGAATAGGTGTTCGCAAGCGTCGGTTGGAGGGGGTTGGCGACATCCATGGTGTGTACGCCGCCCACACCATCAGCAAGGAAGACTCGATTGCCGTAGACGGCAAGGGCGGTGGCCAAGCCTGGGGTGGGGCAAGCCGCGATTTCCGCTGGAGCATCTGGCGTGCTCACCGAAATAACGCGCAGCCCGCCCTCTTGCGCTGCCAGGTAGACATGGGTGGGACCTATGGCTGGGTTGAATGGTGCGATGGCTACTCCACTGGCAATACCCATGGAGATGGGCGTTGCACCGAGCAAGGTAGGCTGAGCGGGATCAGCCAGGGAGAGGATTTGGAGGCCCTCTTCGCCGGCAGCGAGGTAGGCGTATGGCGGAGCGATGGCCACATCCAGGGCTTCGGCTGTCTGCGTGTAGACAGTGGTTTGCTGTGGATGGGCGGGGTCGGCGAGCGAGAGGATGTAGAGGCCGCTTCGCCCATCGGCGACGTAGGCGTAATCATCCACGATCTCAATGTCAAGTGCCTGGCCAGGAGTGGGGACAGTATCCAGCAAAATGGGCTTGGTCGGATCATGAACATCCAGCACATAGATATTGCCATCGTCATCGCCGACATAGGCATAGCCGTTGGTAACCGCTATGGATTGGGCTGATCCAAGCTCTTCTCTGCCGCTGATGAGAGCCGGGGCGGCAGGGTTTGCCAGGGACACGATGCGCAAGCCCTGGGTGCTGGCGGTTACGTAGGCGTAATCCCCTACAACCGCAATGTCACGCACAATATCGCCGAGGTACAGGTTCCCCAGCGGGGTCAGCGTTGGGGTTGATGGGGAGAATAGGGTCAGGTTAGGGCCTACACCCGCGCACAGCAACGTATCTGTGGCGGCAATGGCATAACTCGCGCCGCCTAATTGGGCAACGATGTGCGCGGAGGTCTGGGCGGAAACGCTGGGTGCGAGGAGGATGGCTAGAATTGCTATGGCCAAAATTAGGCGGATAAGCACATTGGATGGATGGATGATATCCATGTTTTCTGTCCTTTCTGGCTAGGATGCCAATTTTTCAGAGCATACGGTACGCTTCGCGCCGATGTCAAACGTATCGTTTCATTTCTTCCAGGCTGACCGGTTGCTCTTTCCTTTCCATTTTCATCTATGCATTTCAGAGTTGCTTATAGGCTCGTGCCATTTTCCTGTAATCGTTGGTTGGTCTGCGTTATCACGGATAATAGTAGTGCAAATGGGTAAAGGAGTCAATTCGAATGTTTCGCGTTGTAGGGGTGAATCTAGGATTCGCCCCAAGAGCCATCAACGAATGGAAAACAAATCACACCTGTGGCAGGCATGGTCATTGGTTAATGGCTATGTTTGCCGCGGACTACAGTCCACCAAGCACAGGGCGAATACGAGATTCGCCCCTACATGTTGGCAATCGTGCATACAGAAACCAGGTTTCGGGAGAGAAACCTGGTTTCTGTGAGTCAGCCTATTCTATGGTGAATACGAGGCCATCGCTGCGACCAAAGACCTCCGGGAAGTACATTTCGTAGGCAAAGGCAGGCATGGTCAGGAAGCGGCCGGGAATGCTGGCGCGGATGAGATAGGTATACTCGTAGGTGCCCTTGTCCAGGTAGGTGGCGAAGAGAGCCACCTTTTCATCGCGCAGTTCGCTCTCGGTGAAGTACCACCAGTAGGGCGGCCACCAGCCTTCCTCTTCACCTTTGAGGGTTGGCATCTGGTAGGCAGCGCTGGTCGTCTTCAGGCTGGTGTCCAACGCTTCGCAGCCAGCGGGCAGGGGGTCTTCTACGACCAAATAGTGCAGGTTGTTGGGAGCGATGACGGTCAGTTTGACGCGGATGACGTCGCCAACCTTGGCAGTGGTGATGGGCTGATCTGGCTTGTCCAGGAGCGTGTATTGCCGGGAGACGATGACGCCGCGGTTGAGCGCTTTCACATCCTCCACGGGCAAGAAGTAGCGCAGGTAGAGGGAGTAATACAGTTGCCCTTTCCCAGTCTGGGGCGCGCGTGCTGCCCTCTCCAGCACAATGCGGTTGCTCTCCTCGCGCAGCAGGTCTCGCACCGCCACGAGCAGTTTGCGCGTCTGGCCCACATCTTGGGCGGTGACCGTACCTTGGCCCAGCCGCTTGCCGTTCACGACGACCTGGTAGTCATAGTCGGCTTGCAGTTCGCCGGTGGTAGCCATAAAGTCGGTCAGAGCCATGATAGCCCAGGCGGTTTCTTGCGTGGTCTCCCAATGGCCCTCTCGGCGCACCGCCATCAGCCAGCGCACTATGTTCGGGATGAGCGCGTTGGCGGGGTCAGCGCGCAGCAGCGCTTCTAGCACGATGGCAGTGGTGCGCGTATCGGTGTTCATCGTCCAGTGGTCTACCTGCTCTTCCTCCCAGTGCGCCCCGGTGGCGCTCAGGATAGCAGCATTGGTCAGTTCGCTGAGCAAGGTCTTGACGCGGCTTTCCTCCTTTGGCTCCAAGAGGCGCAGCGCCATAAGCAGGTAGGCTTTGCCATAGTTATCCAAGGTTGCCCGCTTGTCGAAGAGGGCGATGGTGCGCCCCAGATCGCCTTGGCCGTATTCAGCCAGGACGTAAAGGACAAAGGCGCGCGTATTGGGGCTATATTGGCGCTCGGTCTGGGCAGAATCCAAAGTGCCTAGCAGGTACTTGGCGGCACGCTCCATCACTTGGTTGTCCACGGCAAAGCCAGCGCGGGCGGCTTCGTTCATGCCCAAGAGGACATAGGCAGAGATGAAGGGATTGCTGTCATCGGCTAGCCACCAGCCCCACCCGCCATCATAATGTTGCAAGGCGTAGATGCGCTGCAAGCCAAGGCTGACATATTGGGGCAGTTTGGCTTCCAGTTCGGCATTGGTCATGCCCAGTTTTTTCAAGGCGCGGTAGGTGATGACATTGGGCAGGAAGCGGCTGACCGTCTGCTCGATGCAGTCGTAGGGATATGTCTCCAGGTAGGTGAGGCCGTCGCGCATGCCGGCTGCCAGAGAGGGGTCAAGTTGTATCGTCAGTTCGCCTTGGCTTGGATCCAGACGCTCTGGCAGGAGCACCGTTTCCACGCGGGCTTCTCCGCTGGGCACTTGGCCAGCCGTAGCGACGACTTCGGGAGTGCTGTAGTGGTAGACGGGCAGGGTCAATTGCAGGGCATCGCTCAAGCCGCCGCTGACCACGCGCCAGGTGAGCACTACGGATTTGCTGCCGGTTACCCGCACTGGCCAGGTAAGGCTTTGGATGCCATGCGCCGGTACCTGGATGCGCTGCGAGGCGTTTTCGATAGCCACGCCTTCGCCCTCTAGGGAAGCATCCACAACGAGTGCCTGATCGGTGTTGTTGTGCACCACGGCGCCCAGTTGAGCCTGGTCGCCAAGGACGAAGAAGCGCGGGGCAACCGAGCGCACGAGCAGGTCTTTGCTGGTGACGATGTCCACATTGCCATCGCCCACGAGCGTATCAGCGGTAACGGCTTTGGCGGTGGCACGCCAAGTGGTGAGGTTATCGGGCAGGTCTACCGTTACTTTGGCGCGGCCCTGGGCATCGGTGCGGATTTCGGCATTCCAGTAGGCTGTATCAAGGAAGCGCTTGCGGATGGCATCCTCAAGGCCTGCTTCCCTACCGCTGCCGCCCTTACCGGTGGGCGGTTGCGTCTGCTGACGGTAGCGGTCTACGGAGATGGCGAGGGTGCTGCCGGTGCGCACGCCTAAGCCGCGCTTGCGGTAAAAGCTGTCCAGCATCGTGCCCTGCCTGCTGTCGGTGAGGGCGAGGACGGACAGGTCCACCAATTGCAGGGACAGTTCCGCTTCCACGCCGCGTCCGCGGTAGTCCGTAGCCAGAACCTCCAAGGTCGCCTTCGATGCGGGTTGGTAAGGCGTTTTCTTATCGGGCACAATCTGCACCTTCAGTTCTTTTTCCTCGGTGGAGATGTCTAAATTTACATAACCAACGCGGTAGGATGGCACAGGATTGGTGGCATCCACGCCTTTGACAATGACTACCGAGATATAGGCGTTGGGAGCGTACTCGGACAGGATAGGCACCTCCACCTGCTCGCTGTTGCTGCTGAGTGTGAGCAGGCGATGGCTGAGGATGTGCCCGCGTTCGACGGTCAGCAGGGCTTGGACCTTGCCCTGGAAGGGCGAAGGGATGAGGATGCGCGCGATCTCGCCTGGGCGATAGGATTTCTTGTCGGTAACCAGTTCGATGCGGTCGTTGCTCTCCTGCCGCCAGGGGATAAAGGTGCCGCTGCTGATCCAGATGTAGGTGGAGGCGCGAATTTCGTTCTCGCGCTGGTCACGGGCAAAGGCGCGCACACGGTAGGCGCCGCCTTTCTCCGGTGTGAAGGAAATGATGGCGGTGCCTGCCGCATCTGTGGTCACAGTTGTCGTGTAAACGGGCGTTTCCTCCAGCTTCCATTCCCAATAGAAACGGCCATCTGCCGCTTGGGTCTGCACGTTGTACCATTTCTGTTCGAGGAAGACCACGGTGAGCGGGACATTAGCCACCGGTTCGCTCTTGGGGTTCACGGTGATTGCTTTGATTTTGCTTTCACGGCCAACGTAGCCAATGTATTCCAGCGGCGCCAAGCCGATGTAGAAGAGGCCCTTGTGCACGATGGCGCTGTTGCGGCCACTGACTTCCTGGTTGCTCGGATCGGTCACTGAGGCTTCGATGGTGAAGACTTGGCTGTTCTTGCGCGTGGCGATATCCGCAGGGATCTTGAGGATGAGGTGGCCGTCGCTATTCGTAATACCCTTGCCTTCGCTGAGCAGTTCGCCGTAGAAGGTCTGCTTTCCGCGTGATTCGTAGTCGGCATCGGTAAAGTCATAGCGCTCCTTGCCGGTCCAGTTGAAGTAGTAATCCTCGCTCATCAACCGCCAGGTGACCTTGGCATTGGCGACGGGACCTCCGAAGTAATAGCTAGCGGCGACGTCCACCGTGATTTCATCACCCTGCACATACTCGTCTCTATCGGGCGTTACGGTAACGACAAACTCAGGCTTGCGGTACTCGGCTACTTGGAAATTGGTGCCAAAGGTTTGCTCTCCCAGTTGCGCGTTGAGGTAGTAGTAACCCAGGCTGGCTTCGTCACCGAGTTTGAATTCACCGTGCAGCGTGCCCATGTCGTTCAGCGCATGGTCGGAACGGTAGATTTCTTTGCCTTCGCCGTCGTACACGACCACGGAAATGCTCTTGACGTCTGTGGGCAGGCTATAGCGGCCATCGTCATCGCGGCGCACGACGCCCTTAAAGTAGACGGTCTGGCCCGGACGATAGATGGAGCGGTCGGTGTAGAAGTAGGCATGATAGGGCTCTAGGTACTCCTCGGTAGGGATGTTGAATTGCCAGGGCGAGATGCCGCTTGACCAATCGGTGGAAGCAGCTGCGGGGGCTTCGTCGGGACCAACGATGGCTAAGATGGGTTTCCAGGGTTCAATGGGTTTGTCCAGCGTGAGTGTAGAGAACAGGACGCCATCCTTGTCTGTACGGCCCGAAGCGAGGACCTGCCCCTCTGGCCCGAAGACAGCGACATCCAAGCCGGGCACAGGCTTGCCGCTGTCCAAGTCAGTGACCCAGACCAAGGCTTCCTTTGCCGTTACTTTGAGCAAGACATTGGCATAGGAGACGACGAGCATGTGGCGCGCTGGCTCACGCACGCCCGGAGCGCGCACTTCCAAGTAGTAGAACCCGGGCAGAAGCGGGCTCTCACCATCGGCGGAGAGCGGGACAACCGTTGCCTGATAGGTGTTGAGTTCGGACTCGACTTTCCTCGTCCATTTGCGGATGAGGTTTGCCGGCTTGGGTGCGTATTTCTCCCAGCGGTTCCACCATTCGCCGCTGTTCAGGAGGATAAAGTCAGCCCTGTCCAGGCGGTACAATGCCAAATTGAGCTCGGATATATTGATGTGTTGCACGTAGATAGCAGTGGTGGTATAGGCATTGTAGGTGCCGACACGGTCCATGGGGAAGTAGACCGCGGGGGGCAGGGCTTTGGTGGTGAAAGTGATGCGATAGGGCTGGCCCAGTTTGTGCCCGTAGCGTCCTTCTAAGTCTGCGCCAAAAGTGATGGTATAGGTTGTAGATGGCTTGGCGCCGAAGGAGAGGGATAGCTGGGTATCGGCATTCCACCAGGAGGTGTAGACCTCAGTTGGTTTGGGCAAAATGGTCAGGTTAGGCAGCAGCGAGTCGCGGTTGATGGGGCTGCTGAAAGTAACTTCCAGGCTGGTATAGGGCTCGACGTCTTTGTCGCCGTTTGCTGGCGTGGTGCGCACGATACGCGGGGCAGAGATAGTGCGAAAGCGCCATTCAAAAGCGTGCGCCATGCCCTCTCCGCCGATACTGGCACGAGCGCCTGGCGCGATAGCGACGACATATCCAGTGTCCAACTGGAGTGGGGTGGAGGGAGTAAAGCCCACCGTCTTACCGTCCCAGGTGAAGGTGCCTGGGATAGAAGCCCCACCGCGTGCTGGCTGCAGGGCAAAGCGTTGCTCTACCGAGGGGTGATCCATGAGCATATTGAAAGTGACGCTGATGGTCGGGGAGAGGCCAATGTATTCCTCCGGATCGCTGGTGGTTACTGCGGATACCTCAGGCAAGGCGGTGGTGAATTCCCAAGTGTACGGTTCAGACATCACAGCGTCGGTGAGGTCTGCCAGGCGGTCTGGGTCCACCGTCACTTGAAAGGTAGTGCCTGGGAGAAAGCCTGGCGATGCCTGGAAAGTGTAGATGGAGGTGTTCAGCCATTTGCCTTCGCCACTGATGGGTGGGGCAAAGCGGAGCGGTTGGCGCAGGGCAAAGCCTGTTTGCGACTGGATGTCGCTCAGAGGCACGACCGGGCGGTTGAACATGACGGTGATGGTCGCATCGGGTGCCACGCCCGTTGTGCCGGGAGCAGGCTGGACCGTCGCTACTTCCAGGTAGCCTACGGTGCTGAATTTGAAACTGAAAGCATCCGCCAGGGGCAAGCCAGCGGCGCTGCGCGCGGTGGGTTCCAAGGTCACGCGGTAGGAGGTGGCGCGGGCAAAGCCTTCCGCAGCGGGCGTGAAGAAAAGCCTGGTGCCTTCCCATTTGAAAGTGCCGCTTACCTGTGGCGTAATGCGAAAGGCTTTTTCCACCGAGGCTGGGTCCATGGGCTGGTCGAAGGTGAGGACAATGGGTGCTTTGACGTCATGTTCCTGACCTCGTTCCGGCGAACGCGCGATGACTTTGGGAGGTTGCGGAGGCAACGGCGTAAAGGTCGGAGCGGGGGTGGGTGTGGGCTGGGGCGCACCACAGGCAGCGAGCAAGATCCCCAGCGAAAGCAGGACAAAGAGAAGCAGGATATATCGGCGCATACGTTTTCCTCCCGAATGAAAGTAAGCGTGCCATGAGCGCTGAAGCGCGCGGGTTTGTAGTGCGCCCTTTAATGCGCCGTGAGCGCTAAAAGCTTGCCCTGAGCGCAGCGAACGGGCGCTCACTACAAACCCCCATGCATCACTGCTATTGGGCACCCTCATCTAAGACGAAAGACGAAGGAACAAGTCGGATAGTTCCCGTAATTTGTTCCCTGGTATCCTGCAAATAGGCGGGCTATGCTCAGGGCTCGTTGAGTTCGCTGATGATACGCAAGCCATCCAGGGTGAGCCAGGGGTCTATGACATCAATTTCACGGATAAGCGGAGCCAGGACGCTGCTCAAGCCGCCGGTGGCGATCACCTGTGCCTGTCCGCCCAGTTCGGCGCGGATACGGTGCAACAACTCTTTCACCAGCCCCACGTAGCCGAAGATCAGCCCTGACTGCATGGAATGGACGGTGTTCTTGCCGATGGCGGCAGGGGGTGGGACGAGGGCGACGCGCGGCAACTGGGCGGTGTGAGCGGCGAGCGCTTCTGCGGCAACACCCAGACCCAGGGCAATGGCAACGCCTAGGAAGTCGCCCTCTTTGGACACAGCGCTGAAAGTGGTCGCAGTGCCAAAGTCCACGACAATGCAGGCGGTGCGGAAGCGGTGGTAGGCGGCTACGGCGTCGGCTACCAGGTCAGCGCCGAGTTCAGGCGGGTTGTCAATACGGATGCGCAAGCCGGTGCGCACACCTGGCCCTACGACGAGCGGTTCTGTGCTTAGGTAGCGTCGGAATAGTTCGTTGAAGACGACGGTGAGCGGGGGGACGACGCTCGCCACCACGACGCGGGTGATGTCTGGGAAGTCATAGCCCCTGTCGCGCAGCAGGGCTTTGAGCAGGACGGCGTACTCATCGGGCATCTGGTCGCGGATAGTGCGGATGCGCCACTGGGCAAGCCATTGGTTTTTGTCCCATAAGCCCAGGACTATATTGGTGTTGCCAATGTCGACACAGAGCAGCATGTGCCTTTTCCCTTTCCTTTTCGGTGTCATTATACTGGTGTTGTGTAATACCACCAAGTGCTTCCTTATATGGTAGAACTACGGCGTCCGCTTTCGAGGCGTTTCCAAGCCGCAACGACTGCTAGGGTGATGATCGCCGCGACGACGGCTTCAGGTAAGCCATTGGTTACCGCAATAGTGCCAATGAGCGCCCAGGGCAGGAAGCGATACAGTCCAAGCACACCTAGCACCAAAATAGTGTTGGTGAGGCTGCCGACCACCCCAGAAATGGCCAGAGAGAGCGCCTCATTGGTGGTTTTGAGTGCCTTGTACGCCAACCATGCCATGGGACCGATGAACAACCGTGGGACGATGGACACCAAGGGGTTCGTGAACCAGACATCCGCAGGTCCAGTGGGGGCAATGGCAGCTTGCAGGAGGCTAAATGCTCCGAAGATCAGTCCAATGGCTAGCCCGACTACTGGCCCCTCTAACACTGCGCCAATGATCACCGGCACATGCATAATGGTCAGAGCAGCGCCGGCAAGCCAGGGGATGAACCCTAGGTGCGAGGCGCCCAGAAAGATAGAGATGGCGCCCATTACGCCAGCAATAACGATTTTGCGAGTGGTGGTACTCATGTTTGATTCCCTCCTTTTGTTCCATATTTGGTTAGAGATATGTAGAAAGCAAACGCCAGAGCAACTGGTCAGCGTTTGCTGTACTCAGCCCAATAACAAGTGCCATCAGTGCGCAAGCGGCGGCTAGAGCGATGTAATCTGCCACATGGGCTTGCAGGTGGATCAAATGGGTGCGGCCCTTGCCTCCGAGGTAGCAGCGGGCTTCCATAGCCTCGATGAGGTTGTCTGCTCGACGCAGACTCACTAAGAATAATGGCACTAGCAGAGGGAGCAGCTTGCGCGTACGCTGGATGAAATTTCGTCCCCGGCCGAAATCTGCGCCGCGCGAAGCTTGCGCTTTCATCAGTCGCTCCGCTTCCTCCGCGATAATGGGCACAAAGCGCAGGGCGATGTTGACTGTGAGAGCGAGTTCGTGTGCTGGCAAGCCGAGTTTTTGCCAGGGGCGTAGAAGGTGCTCAATGCCATGGGTTAGCTCAGTAGTGGTGGTTGAAAATGAGAACAGGCTCAAGCCCAACACCATGACGGAGAAACGAGCTATCAACAGGATCCCAGCCAAGATGCTCCGATCAGTGATAGTAAGCATCGCCCAACGCCACAGTACAGTAGCATTGGCAGCATACTGTGGGATGGCGAAGGTCTGCAGCAGTGCCAAGAGCAATAGATAAGGAAGCATGGTACGCAAGCCAGACAACGCAAAGGACAGCGGGATGTGCGCTAACGCCAAGCCAACGAGCACAGCCCCAAGTAGCAACATGATTCCTAGCAAACTTTGGCTGGCAACAACTACTGCAATCAGTAGCAAACACACGAGCAATTTGGTGCGCGGGTCCAACCGGTGCAGTGTTGAACCGGTAGGCAGGTATTGCCCAATCGTTACGCGTCCCAGGAATTCAAACTCAGTTCGTCTGGACATGGAGCAACCCCTTGATTTCATTTACAGCTTCTTCCATGCTGAGCACATCTGTTGAGACCGGGTAACCGTATTGGCGCAGCGCGTGCATGACTTCTGTAGCAGCAGGCACGGCTAGGCTATGCTGTACAAGCATCTCGTGATGCGCGAACAGCTCCCTCGGAGAGCCGTGAAACACGATGCAGCCAGCTACGAGTACGTAGACACGGGTAGCCAGTTCAGCAATGTCTTCCATGTTATGAGAAGCCAAAACCATGGCTCTGCCCGCTTTTGCACGCCATTGGCGCAGCACTTGGAGTAATTCCCGGCGTCCTTGTGGGTCAAGCCCCGCTGTCGGCTCGTCCAACAGCAGTACTTGAGGCTCAAGGGCTAGCACGCCAGCCAAAGCCAATCGTCTCTTTTGTCCATGACTGAGTTCTGCGATCAACCTATCTTTGTACGCAAAGGGCAAGCCGACCATTTCCATTGCAAGGCGCACCCGCTCGCGGACCTGGTCTGCAGGTAGTCCCAAGTTGCGAGGTCCATAGGCAACGTCGTCCCCTGCATAGCGCTCGAACAGCTGGTCTTCCGGGTTCTGAAACACAAGGCCAATACGTTGCCGAATGAGGCGCATATCTACACTGGGATCGGCAAGAGATAAGCCGTTGACGCGAACATCTCCTTGTTGCGGCTGCAGCAAGCCGTTCATATGTTGCAGGAGTGTGGATTTCCCCGAACCCGTGGGACCTACGATGCCTACTGTTTCACCTGCGTGCACTTGCAAGTCAATGCCGCATAGCGATTTGGTTTCCAGAGGCGTGCCTGGCAAATAGCGGTGAGTCAAACCACGTATGTCAATCAGGGGGATTGCCGGCGTGTTCATCACCTGACTCCTGTGGTTGGCTTAGGTCGAGGTTCAAGCGGCTGGCCGAGGTGCATGGATATGGCCTCTGCTAATTCCGTTACCGTTAACACGTCGGTAGGGAAATCCCTGATGACAGTCGCGAGCATGCGTGCCATACGGGTTGGGTAAGGGACATCCAGTTGCAGGGCATGCAGCGTCTCTTCCTGAGCGAAGACGAAACGGGGATCGCCCTGTATCGCGATGCGTCCCTCTGATAGGACGACCACACGCTGCGCTTGGACTGCTTCTGCCATGTTGTGAGTGGCAGAAATGATGGTCATGCCTTCCTGATGCAGTTGATGGAGGATTTCCCGAACCTGGATTTGTCCCGCTGGGTCAAGCATGGCGGTGGCTTCATCGAGGACGAGACAGCGGGGTTGCATGGCTAGAGCCGCAGCGATGGCTAACCGTTGTTTCTGTCCACTTGAAAGAAGGCGTGAAGCGCGATAGCGCAATTCGGTTAACCCAACTGCTGCCAAAGCCCAGTCTACGCGCTGGTGCAACTCATCTTCGGGAACGCCCAAGTTTTCAGGACCAAAAGCGACATCCTCTTCCACGACGCTTGCGACAATTTGGTCATCGGGGACTTGGAAAACCATCGCCACAGTACTGCGGATGTCGCGGAGATGAACAGTATCGCGCGTATTCCACTTGGTTACCCAAACATTGCCCGCGGTAGGCAAAAGGAGGGCATTGAAATGACGAAGCAGGGTAGATTTGCCGGAGCCGTTGGCGCCAATTACTGCCACATACTCCCCGGCTTGAATGGTGAGGTCAATACCTCGCAGAGCAGGGATAGGTTTCGGGGTCCCAGCCTGATAAGTGTAGTGCAGGCCCTCGACTCGTATCAGGGGCTCTTCAGCCCGAATCAATTTAGCCTCCAAATGGGAAGAACGACGACGTTCTATCCCGGTTGTCTCGGTCGCCAAGCGATCCAAGCGATGATATTATAACACAAAATGCCGCACCTGACAAATGAGCGCAGGGGTTAGACAAACAGGGATTTTATGCTATACTTCGGTGGAGAGTCGCAGGTAGTTGTTGCACTGCAAGGCAATAGTGTGGGATAAAGAAAGACATCCTGGAGGGCGAACGCGATGGACAATCTGGCAATGTATATTCAGGAGATCCGTGTTGGACCTGGAGATGTAGCGATTTTCTGGTTAGGAGGCGCTGGGTTTGCGTTTAAAACGGCAGCGGACAAGATTATCTTTATTGACCCTTATCTCTCGGATTGCCTGGATCACTTCTATTCTTGGAAACGGTTGCCCCTCTCTCCTATACCTTTTGCTCCTGATGAGGTGAAACCGGATTTGGTGCTGGTGACCCACGCTCACGATGACCACTTGGATCCGGAGACGATTCCCGCTTTGGCAGCAACAAGCCATGCAGTGTTTGCAGGGCCGACGCGTTGCGTTGCCGCGATGCGGGAGTGGGGGATACCTAATGAACGGATCGTGGAAATCAACCGGGGCGAGAGCCGTGTTCTCCATGGAGTACGAGTCACGGCAGCCTTCGCCCATCACGTTTCTCCGGCCGGTGGTGAGACGCCGGATGCCGTTGGCTATGTCCTGGATTGGGAGGGGATAACCATCTATCATACTGGCGATACGCTCTATCACTCTGATTTGCGGAATGTGCAGGCGTTGCAGCCGCAGATCATCCTAGCCTGTATCAACGGGCAATATGGGAACATGAGTGCGGAGGAGGCAGCGCAACTAACTGATGAAGTTGGAGCAGTGGTGGCTATCCCCATGCATTGGGGTTTGGTGGCAGAGAATACGGTTGACCCAGCGCGTTTTGTGGCTGCTCTGGGCCGCGCGGGAAGTCGGGCGCGACCGATCGTCTTAGCACCTGGCGAGTTTTATGTGCACCGAGGCAGGATTGGCAATGTCCAATGAACAATGCAGAATTTGGCTCATGGTGGGATTCCTTCTCGTTAAAGGGCTTGTAAGGAAGGGGGGCTTTATTGTAGGACCGTAATTTGTACCGGCGGGCTGTGCCAGGCATGGCCGGTGGAGTCTAGCGCCTCGGCGCGGAAGGTGTGCTGGCCTGGCAGCAGTTGCCACAGCACGGCGTAGGGGGGCTTGTCAAGGGTGGCGATAAGGTGATCGTCCGCGTAGAGCCTGACCTCAGTCAGAGCCGCCAAGCCTAAGGGCAGTGCGCTGATTTCGATGCGCTGGTTGGCAACAGGCACGTTCGGCACAAGGCGATAGGTGGCGTTCTGGTTCGGGCTGGTGAGGATGATGCCAGGCTGGACGGTAGCCGCTGCTGCAGCGGTTGCAGATGAGGCGGGGGCGATGAAGTAGCGGACGCCGGCAGCGCTTTGCTGCTCCTGTGCCCACTCTGCGGCCTCGGGAGGCAGGAAAATGCCCACAGTCTCGGTGACATATTCTGGGGGCGTCAGAGCGGTGGCGAGCTCTCCGGTACGGCGGTCCACTCTCACCAGTTGGTGCATGGTGCATGTCTCTTGGGGTTCCCTGCCCGCGATAAACCATTCAAAGCGGCGATGGGGACAATAAGGATTGGGCAACATGCCCGATTCGGCGCAGATTTCTATCCGCACCATGCCGGGTGGACGGGGGAAATCGCGCGCCGGTTTGCCCTTCAGTGCTTCTTCCATGAAATTGTGCCAGATGGGGGCTGCCCCGCTGATGCCAGACACGTTCACCATGGGCGAGTTGTTCGCGTTGCCCACCCATACGCCCACGACCAGGTCGGGGGTGTAGCCAATGGTCCAATTGTCCCTCCAGTCGGTGGTGGTGCCAGTTTTGGCAGCGGCAGGTCGGGAGAGAGCCAAGGCGCTGCCTTCGCCAAAGGCAGGGATGCGGGCGCTGTCGTCGGAAAGGACGTCGGTGATCCAGAAAGCGATGCGCTCATCGAGGACACGTGGGCCTACAGAGGGTTGCAGTGTCCACAGCACCTGTCCCTGGGCGTCCTCCACACGCAAGATAGGGCATGGTGTTACGCGCAAGCCCCCATTGGCGAAGGCAGCATAGGCAGCGGTGAGTTCCAATAGGCGCACTTCGCCTCCGCCCAAAGTCAATGCCAAGCCAAAGCGCTGCGGATCCTGAAACGTGGTGATACCTAGTTTCTGTGCCAGCGAAACGAGTGCGGGGACGCCGATGTGATCCAGTACTTTAACGGCGATGACGTTCAGCGAAGAGCCCAGCGCTTGGCGCAGGAGCACCGGCCCGTGGTAGCGGCGGTCATAGTTGACGGGCACGTAGGTGTCGCCTTCACGGGTGATGAAGGTGGAGCGCACATCCAGAAGCATGGTGGCTGGCGTATAATCGCGGGCAAAAGCGGCAGCGTAGGTGAGCGGTTTGATGGCAGAACCTGGCTGGCGGGGCATGAGGGCGACGTTGACCGCACCATCAATGGTGGGGTCGAAGTAATCCGGACTGCCGAGCATAGCCAGGATTTCCCCACTGTGGGGGTCAAGGGCGACCAGGGCGGCATCGGTGACGTTGTGTGCTGGTTCGCCAGCGCGGGGCTTGGCGAGTTGTTGTAGGTGGTAGCGGGCGATGTCTTGGGCGCGCTCCTGCAGGTCTATATCCAAGGTGGTGTAGACACGGAGGCCACGGCGGTACAGGGCTTCTTCGCCGTACTCGCGGCGCAGGATCTCCCACACGTACATCACGAAATGGGGGGCACGGATGGGGAAAGGAGTGGCAGCGAAGGCGAGTTCCTCTTTGGCAGCGGCAGCCGCTTGTTCTGGTGTGATGTAGCCGTGTTTCACCATCAGGTTGAGCACAATGCGCTGCCTGTCCTTGGCTGCCTGAGGGTTGGTGAGCGGGTCATAAGTGGCAGGGGCTTGCGGCAAGCCAGCCAGAAGGGCGCATTCAGCCAGGTCGAGGTCGCGCACTGACTTACCATAATAACTCCTGGATGCTGCCTCTACACCATAGGATAAGTTGCCATAATAAATTTGATTGAGGTATAGTTCCAAAATTTGATCTTTGCTCAGCGTGCGCGCTAGGCGGTAAGCCAGGATGGATTCGCGCAGTTTGCGCGTCAAGGTGCGCTGGGCGCGTTCTTCTGGTGAAAGGAGGAGATTACGTGCCAATTGCTGGGTGATGGTGCTGCCACCGGCAAGGACTTCGCCGCCGCGCAGGTTGATCCACAAGGCGCGGATGATGGCGCGCAGGTCTACGCCGGGGTTTTGATAGAAGGTGGCGTCCTCGGTGGCGATGGTAGCCTGGCGCAGGTAGAGGGGGATCTCCTCCAGAGGCACTGGCTGGTGGCGCCCTACATGCGGGTCGATGATCTCGTACAGCACACGCCCATAACGGTCGTAAAGGATGGTGCTGGGGGCGACGGTGCTGGCGGGCAGGCTGCCCGGAGCAGGCAGGTCGGTCAACAGCCAAGCCTGGAGTGCCCACACAGAGGCAATGAGCAACAACATTGCCAGCAAGAGAAATCTCTTGGTCTTTATTCTGCATAAGTGTTTGATAGACATCGCGAACTCTAGAGGTATTTGGGCGTAGCGTCCATAAGATCCCGTCTTTTTAATCTATAGACGCCAGAGCACCCAACAAGTTCCCTTCAATATTTTACATAAAGACCCGAGAAACCCGCGAGGTCTCCCTCTATATGCTGATCCATTGCGAGAGGTAGGCAAACAGGAAAGCCAGGGTGTTCATGGCGGCGTGCACGATGACGCCTGGCCAGATGGAGCCTGTTTGTTCGTAGAGGAGGGCGAAGAGCAAGCCGAGCACGAAGATGGGCGGCCAGGAAGTAGGCAGGATGTGGGCTAAGGCGAAGAGGGCAGCGCTGAGCACGGCGGCACGCCGCAGCCCCAGCAGCTTGTACAAGCCGGCAAAGAGATAGCCACGGAAAAAGATTTCTTCGGCAATGGGTGCTACCACGCCGCCAGCCAGGATCGCCAGGAGCAAGCCGGCGATGCCCTTGCCGAAGAGGGGCAGCATATCCGGTTGGGCACGCAGTTCGAAAAGCGAGAGGAACAAGGACCAGATGAAGTTGAAGGCAAAGGCAAAGAGCAGGAAGATGCAGCCCAATCCCAAGCCACGCGATACGTTAAATGGACGTAAGCCAACATCCCGCCAGGACAGACGATACTTGTACACACCAAACAGCCAGACGGGAAACAACAACCCCAGTTCAGCCAGTACGGTGAAAAAAGCCAACGGCTGCGCTGGCTTGGAGATGCCGATGACCATCTGGTAAAGGGTCAATCCCAAGGTCATGAGCGCTATCAGCATGAGGACGGTAAGCACTCCCAGTACCACGGCCCAGATGAGGTCGCTGCGGGTCCAGGGTACTTGAATGCGTGGGGTTGCGGAGGTATCAGCGGCTGGGTTTTCGTTTGGCAGATTCATTGGGTTGATGCCCCTTTCCTTACTCTTTGCGTTGGATGCAGATTCCGCTACAATGAGCGGAAAGGATAGATATAGTGCGGTTTGTTTGCACAGGTAGTATAGCGGAAGAGGCGGAAGGCGTCAAGCGCGGGCTTTTTGTTGAGGTGCGCGCTTTAGCGCGCACTACGAACGTAGTGGAAGGGTTTCGCGACATGCGGGTTTTGGTGATACGGCCGGGGGCGTTGGGTGATGTGTTGTTGACTTTGCCGGCGCTGCAGGCATTGCAAGCGCGCTTCCCGGAGGCAGCGATTGAGATGATGGGGGATCTGGCTGCGCTGCAGTGGCTGCCTGGGCGCAGCGTGGTGCGAAGTGTGTCCTCTTTTGACCGAGCGGATTTGGTCGAGTTGTTTCAACCCGAAGCGCAGCCAGGGCTGGCATTGCAACGTTATCTCGAGCCCTTTGACCTCATCATCTCTTATGCCACCTCGCCGGAGCATATTTTTGCCCGTAATCTGGTGCGTTTTGCACGAGGCAAGGTAATCTGCTGGGATGCCCGCCCGAGACAGGGCCTGCGGATGCATATGAGCGCCTATTTGCAGCAACCGCTGCGGGAATTGGGCGTGCAAGAGGACGTGGATAAGCCCCGCCTCCTGCTCACAGCGGAAGATCATGAGGCAGCAGCGCAGTGGTGGCAGGAGCACGGGCTGGGCGAGGGGTTGGCAGTGGCGATCCACCCAGGGAGCGGCAGCGCGGCGAAGAATTGGCCCGCGGAGCGCTTTGCCGCGGTAGCACAGCAGGTGCGGAAAGAGCGAGGGATGCAAGTCTTGTTGGTGAGCGGGCCAGCGGATGAGGCGGTAGTCGCAGTGGTGGAACGGGAGTTGGGAGGGCAGGGGTATGTCCTACTGCAGCAGTTGCCCTTGCCCCTTTTGGCGGCGCTTCTGGCACGATGCTGGGCGTATGTGGGGAATGATTCGGGGGTCAGCCACTTGGCAGCGGCAATGGGCACGCACGTGGTAGCCATTTTTGGGCCAACCGATGCGGCGGTGTGGGCACCGCGAGGAGTATCGGTACGCGTGGTGCAAGGTACAGCGACTTGCGCGCCGTGCAGCGTGGAGCAGCGGTGGGCTTGCCGCCAGCGGGTGTGTCTGGAGGGGGTGACGGTGGAGGAGGTGATGAAGGCTCTGCCCCATTTGCGGTAAGGTGAGCAAGCAAGTATATGTGCTCCTAGGTGGAACTATATCCAATAGGCTGGGGAAATTTGGGGGTAGGGAAGAGTGTGGTACAATATACACGTTGTGGCGATGGTCAGTCTGTAATAAGCCCGTGTTTGCCATGTATCAGTGGAAAGGTGGCTATGGAGATGACGTCACAAAACATGCTTTGTCCCCAATGTTCTGCTCCTATGGGCATCCCTGCCGGTCGGAAGTACTGCCAATGTGAGTATTGCGGTTCCAAATTTGTTTTGGAAGGGCTGGAGATGGGCGCACCGCATCCGGTGCGTTTTGAAGCCGTGCTGGCGAGGACTGCGGAGCAAATGCCCTTGGAAGAGGTCGAGAAGCACTTGGCAGAATTGGAACTGGCGATCGTGGATGCTGAGGAGGAGGTAGAGGCAAAACAGGCAGAATTGGCTGAGGCGCGAAAGGTTTACCGGGAGACAATCGCAGAGGTGCAGAAGGGTATTGAGCCGGTACAGGTGGGAACCTATGCCGCAGGGCTGCTGGCAACTGTGTCCTGGTTCCTGGTCGTTTTTGTCTTGGGTGGAAGCCAATGGTATGCCGGCTTGGTCATCGCCATGCTGTTGCTTTTTGTAGCATGGGGCTTTTACCGGGAGTGGCAGGAAGCAGAGCGTCAGGGGCAAGGCGAATTGCGCGAATTCAGGGAGGTGATTGAGGAGGCAAAAGCAGCCCTGGACCAGGCGGTCGCGCGCCTCGCAGACTATACGTTGGAACAAGAACTGTGGCAAAGGCGTGTCCTAATCTGCCAGCAGGAAGAGGAATGATGGGCAAAAGGTATGAGATTCAACTGGCAGGCGAGGGTGGCCAAGGGGTCGTGTTGGCAGCGGTCATTTTGGCTGAAGCAGCGGCCGTGCAGGAAGGCAAGAACGTGGCACAATCCGCTTCGTATGGCCCAGAGGCGCGAGGCGGGCTGACCGAATCTGAAGTGGTTATCAGCGACGAGGAAATTGATTACCCGCGGGTGGTCGCGGCGGATGTGTTATTGGCGATGAGCCAAAAAGCTTGCGATGCCTATTCCCCCTTTCTCAAAGAGGATGGCCTCCTGATTGTGGATTCGGTCCAGGTTGAAAGGACGCCGAGGGCGGATGCCTACCGCGTCCCCATGACCCAAATCGCCGAGGAAGCGACGGGGAAAGCCGTTACGGCGAACATGGTGGCTTTGGGATTGCTTGTGGGGCTGACCGGGGTGGTTTCCATACCGGCTATCGAAGCCGCAGTGGTAGCGAGGTCGCCGAAAGGCACGGAGGCACTGAATGTGAAAGCCTTGCACGCCGGGTTGGAATGGGCGAGGGGAAATAGGCGGTGAAGGGGATCATGGAGGCGGGTATGCAAGTGTTGGTGCAGGAACGACATCGCGAGTACGATGGCTTCTTCAAACTAGACCGCGTGGTGTTGCGCTTTGAGAGGTTTGACGGGCGCATGAGCGAGCCGGTGGAACGCATCGTCTTTGAACGGGGTGATTCGGCGGCGGTCCTGCTGTACGATCGAGAGCGCGATGTTGTGGTCCTGGTGGAGCAGTTTCGCTATCCCGTTTACATCCGGGAGAGCCCGGAGGGGCGTTTGCTGGAGATTGTGGCGGGCACAATCGAAGGAGGGCGCACTCCAGAGTCCGTGGCACGCCGAGAGTTGTTGGAAGAGGCAGGCTATGCTCTGGAAGAGTTGGCGTTCGTCAGCACCTTCTACCCCAGCCCAGGAGCCTGTTCGGAACGCACTCATCTCTATATCGGATATGTTACTCCCAAGGCGCGGGTTGCGCCTGGCGGAGGCGTGGGGATAGGGGAAGACATCCGCGTGCATGAGGTCCCCCTGGGCAAAGCGTTGGATTGGATCCGCGAGGGAGTGATCCGTGACGCTAAGACGATCATCGCATTGCAGCATTTGGCGCTGAGCAAGGGTTTTGCCCGATAGGGAGTGCCTGGGCGCGGGAGCCCGATCGGCGGGTGCGGGGGCGAGTTCTTGCAAGGGGGAATGGTGTCCTTGGCTTTTGTGCAAAATGAGCATCTGAAACGCATTTTTGATTTATTGCGCAGCCAGCCTTTGCCATGTTACGTTGCCGGCGGATATGTGCGCGAGTGGCTCTTGGGGCAGCCGGGCAAGGACGTGGACATTGTGGTCGCCGGGGCTGCCATACCCCTTGCCCGATGCATCGCAAACAGGACAGGCGGAGCCTTTTACGTGCTGGATGAGGCGATGGAGGCAGCGCGCATCGTTTATCGTGCGCCGTCTGAGCTCACGGTTGACCTAGCAGCGATGCGTGGCGGGGACATTATTGCCGACCTGCAGATGCGCGACTTTACGGTCAATGCTATGGCGGTGGATGTGCGCGAATACGATGCGCCCCAACCGCGGGTCATTGACCCTTGCGGCGGGCAGGCTGACCTGGCTGCGCGCATCCTGCGGGCGACCCGCGAAGATGCATTCCAGCAGGATGCGGTGCGGCTGCTGCGTGCGGTGCGCTTCGTGGCGACATTGGGATTGCGCATCGAGCCGCAGACCGAAGCGTGGATACGCCGCGATGCGCCGCTCATTGCACAGCCCTCGGCAGAGCGCATACGCCAGGAATTGGCGCTGATTATGGCTGCGCCGGATGCCGCGCAGCACCTGCGCAAGATGGATGAGTTGGGTTTGCTGCCGGGTATCTTGCCGGAGGTGGCGGCGCTCAAGGGGGTAGCGCAATCCACACCCCATATCTACGACGTGTATGAGCATACCCTTGCCACAGTTGCCGAGGCGGAGCGCTTAGGAACCTGGCCCAATGCCACTCTCTTCCCCGAAGAGGAGGAATTTCTCCGCCCCTTTGCCCATGACTTGGCAGCGCATTTTCAGCCGGTGCTCTGTGAGGGGCGCACGCGTGCGACCTTGCTCAAATTCGCGGCGCTCTGCCATGATTTGGGCAAGCCACGCACTCGAACTGTGGAGGCGGATGGGCGCATTCGTAACCTGGGGCACGAGAGTGTCGGGGCGGAGATGGCTCGGGAAATGCTCACACGTTTGAAATTCTCCGCCAAGGAGATCCGCCTCGTGAGCACCATCGTGAAGCACCACATGCGTCCGAGTGGATTGGTGAAGCAGCCAGCCGTCACGCGCAAGGCGATTTACCACTTTTTCCGCGATGCGGGCGATGCCGGCGTGGATGTGTTGATCCTGGCTTTGGCGGATCAACTGGCTACGCGCGGCGAGGCGCTGCGCACAGTCCATCGGGAACATTGGCTGCGTTATCTGCGCCTAGCCCATTTGCTGCTGGAGCACTATTTCCGCAAACCCATGGAAGCAGTGGCGCCTCCGACACTGGTTACCGGCGGCGACGTCATGTCCTTGTTGGGCTTGCCACCTGGACCAGAGGTGGGGCGGATTCTGGAGGAAGTGCGTGAAGCGCAGGCAGAGGGGAAGGTGCGGACGAGGGAAGAAGCGGAGGAGATGCTGCGGCGCGGCGTTCCGCTAAGTGACGAGTGATGAGTGATGAGTGATGAGTGAGGAGTGAGGAGTGAGGAGTGAGGAGTGAGGAGTGGGTGGTTACTGTTCTGCCCAGAGTTTCTTGAGCCAGGCGGGGATTTTGGCTTTTGGGACGCTGTCGCCGCGTGGCAGGTAGGGCTTGATGTCCAGCACCGGGCTGCCATTGAGGGCATCCAAGCCGCGCACAGTGAGCACGTTGCCTTCCCGAGCGATGAGTTCGACGACTTGCAAGCCAATGGGATTGGGCCGATAGGGCGTGCGTGTGGCAAAGAGCCCCACGGCAGGGAGGTCTTGGCGGTTCTGTGGGTGGACGTGCAGGGCTACTTCACCCTTGATGCCGTGCAGCCAGAACAGGATGTACAGGTGGGAGAATTCCTCGATGCCATCTAGGGCAGGTGCCCACTTTTCCTCCAAGACGATACGGTGCACGGCGCTTTCCCACTTTTCCGGTACCTTGTCTATGAACTGATTTTCGACGATGCCGATTGGTTCAAAATGCATGGACATGATTGCTCCTTTCTTGCCTTACCCCTGGCCCCTCTCCCCATGTGGCGGGGAGAATTCGTCGTCTCTGGCTCCGATTTCTACACCGATGGGGAGAGGGAGGGGCCGGTCCGGCATGGTTTCGCTCGGCAGTAGGTTGCGTTGTTGGGCAAAGAGCGGATACAGATCGCGAGCATTCCACACGGAGGACAGGTCCCACTGCAAGTAGCGTGGGTAAAGGATGAAGGGATAATCCTGCGCCCCGCCAATGCCGCCATGCGAAGCCCATTGCTTTTCGAAGCAGATGACCAGGTCCTTTTCTGGGTCATAATTGCCAAAGAGGATCAAGTCTCCGCTCTGCGGGAAACGGGCAATGCGCAGGATTTGCTGGGCAGCATGCCATGGTTCTGGCAGCCTCTGGAGGGGGTTTTCTCCTTCGATATGGGGCATTCCTTGCGCGTCATACGTCAGGATGCCCTGCTGACTCATGATCAATACTTGTTCCCTCTCCCTAGCCACTACGAGCCAGATGCCCTCGTGGGCGAGCAGTTTGATCACCAGGTCAGGGAATGCCGCTGCGATCTCGCTCAGGTCAAGGGGTTGGTTGGTGATGTTGAAATAGAGATGGGCAAGCGAGCCGGAGGATTTGACCACCACGTCATGCCGGCGCTGCACATTCCAGGCGGGCAACTCGTTGTTGGGCATGGAAAGTCGGCGCCGCACCAAGATGCGAATGCGGCGCGCCACGCGAGCAGCGGTGGGAGGGAGGTTTGCCTCGATGGCTTTCAGTTCGTCGAGCAGGTAATGCGCTTGGGTGAGGTATTGTTGCTCGCCCTCGCCGTGTTCTATCAGGATGACTTCTTTGCCAAGCAAGCCCGCGATGTACTGCCCCAAGGTTTGTCCGTAGCGCTCTTCAAAAGGCACTGCTGGCGTGAGGCCGTGGTCGCTGAGGACAAACAGGGCATAAGGACGGCTGATGCCCGCCCGGCGCAGGCGGTCTATCTGTCGGATGCAGCCGTCAATGCCGCGCAGAGCCTGATGCGCCGCCATGGAATGGACACCGAAGTGATGTGCCAGTTCATCATAGCCGTAATAGGTGGCATAGATAGCCGGCACGCCGCGGTAAATGTCCACGAGCACAGCGAAGGTCTCGATTTCGCGGAAGATGACATTGCTGAAGATGCGCAGCAGGGGGAAAATCCCGATGAAAGGCAGATAGGACTGCCCCTTGAGCCGGGAGGATACCCGTTGCAGGGCATCGGTGAGGTATTCCTTCAGCACCAGGTAGAGGATGCGCAGGGCACGGATGGGGTTGAGCAGGAAGAGCGCGATGAAGCCAATGCCCTGTACCCCCGCGAACAGGTGACGCGGCTGCAGGGTGCTGAGGGTGAAGAGAGAGCTGGCTGCGCCGCCATCAAAGATATTGACATAACTCACCCCATGGGCAAGGATGCCTGGCTTTTGCGCGATTTGGCTTTGCAAGGATGCGGCTGTGCCGGGCAATTTACAGACCAGGGATGTGCGGTGTTGCTTGTCGTACCAGCGAAAGGCGGGGATGCCGTCATTATTGCCGAACATGATGCCCGCCTGGGCAGCAGGGGTGGTGCTGGGCAAGCCGCAACGCCAGCGCGATACAGCAACTTCACCGCGCTTGAGCATGCGCTGGATGTATGGCAGATGACCATTCTCCACCGCTTGGAGGAAATGGTCATACGACAAGCCGTCTATTTGGATGATGATCAATCCTGGCTGGTCAGCATCGTCATTTTCTGGTCGTAGCCCAAGCCGTTTGATGATGGCAGCATATTTTTTGGAGTAATAGAAGCCAGTGACGACGGCAAAGGCATCGAGCAAACTTGCCACAATGCGTGCCAGCCAACGGCGAACGGTGCTCATGGCATCACTCCAACCCTGCCCGCTGTGAGATAGTAGCGTGCAGATTATACTCGCGGATGCGGCTTTGGCAAATGCAGGGGCCGTCAACGAATCGTGAACGAATAAACGAATGGATGTAGCGCCAAGATTCGTTTATTCGTTTCCCTATTCGTTGATGGCATTCAGGGGCGAACACAAGGTTCGCCCCTATATCGTTGTTGCAATGGCCGTCAACGAATCGTGAACGAATAAACGAATGGATGTGGCGCCAAGATTCGTTTATTCGTTTCCCTATTCGTGGATGGCATGCGGGGGCGAACGCAAAATTTGCCCCCTATTTATCCCCCCCTTAGGA